>Ga0081520_100446_pt1 | contig 16641 bp, 16 predicted proteins | sample HotLakmasection1_FD_70988 | JGI IMG/M metagenome (GOLD analysis project Ga0081520, IMG submission 70988) | Hypersaline microbial mat communities from Hot Lake, Washington, USA - Section #1 (SPADES assembly) (version 2) | ecosystem: Environmental > Aquatic > Non-marine Saline and Alkaline >... | reverse complement strand
TCGACTTATCCCACAGAACGCCGGTGCATGAGCTCTTCGATCTCGATTTTCTGTCGGGGCTCTCCGACGCCGTGCAACAGTGCGGCACCTCAACACTCGCCCGCGCCGTGACCGGCGACACGCCGAGCCGTCTCATCTCAGCTGCGGGCTTCCGCCCCGACCTACAGCCCGAACCGGGCTAGCTGCATTTTTTGTCATCCCGGTTTTCGCTGGGGAGGCACGAAACTGAACCAAAGTGCTTCCGCCGGACCGGTCCCCATCGGTGCGGGCAGAACTGCTGGCACCCGCGCCTCAGAACACACCCATGGCGAGCCCCGCTCCAAGCGCGGCGCCGAGTTCGCAGCAGCGTTCAAGATCGGCCGGGGAGATCGTTTTCGGTGCGAGGATGTCTTCTGTGCTCTGGGCATGGGTGCAGATGATCAGCGGGTCCTGAACCGGTTTCAGCCGCCAGCCTCTTGCGATGCGGGCGGTCTGGCGGACGGCATTCTCACCGTCGGAACCGGCGCAGACCATTTGGGCATAGGGCCGACCCTCGATCTTTCCGAGAACCGGATAATAGCAGCGGTCGAAGAATTCCTTCATCATGCCGGACAGGCTCGCAAGGTTCTCCGGTGCCGCGAAAAGGTAGCCCGACACCCCGAGCAGGTCGTCCGGGCTGGCTTCCGCTGCCGGTTTCACGAGGGTCTCGGTTTCGTCGCGGGCCGCTTCGGCTGCGGCCTCCACCATCTGCCTTGTGCCACCGGTGCGCGAATGCCAGACGATCAGCAGGCGCGACATGCGAGGCCTATTCCGCCGCGAGTGTTGCCGCCTCGCGTTCGGCCTTCATTGCCTCGGCCTTCTTTTCAACCAGTTCCACAATGTGCTCGATCATGTCGGCATTCGAGACCTTGTGGTCACGATGGCCGGCGACATACATCATGCCCGCCTCCGATCCGCCACCGGTGAAGCCGAGATCGGTCAGCGCGGCTTCGCCCGGGCCGTTCACGACGCAGCCAATGATGGAGAGCGAGATCGGCTCGGAAATGTGGGCAAGGCGCTGTTCGAGGGTTTCCACCGTCCTGATCACGTCGAAGCCCTGGCGCGCGCAGGACGGGCAGGCGACGATGTTCACGCCGCGGGTGCGCAGGCCGAGGGATTTCAGCATCTCATAGCCGACCTTCACCTCCTCCACCGGATCAGCCGAAAGCGAGACCCGGATCGTGTCGCCAATCCCCATCCAGAGAAGGTTGCCCATGCCAATTGCTGATTTCACCGTTCCGGTGCGCAGGCCCCCGGCCTCGGTGATGCCGAGATGCAGCGGCGCATCGGTCGCATCGGCCAGTTGCTGATAGGCCGCGACGGTCAGGAACATGTCCGAGGCCTTCACCGAGATCTTGTAGTCGTGAAAGCCCTCATCATCGAGTATGCGGGCATGGTCGAGCGCGCTTTCCACCATGGCTTCCGGGCAGGGCTCGCCATACTTCTCGAGCAGGTGGCGTTCCAGCGATCCGCCATTCACTCCGATCCGGATCGAACAGCCATTCGCGCGGGCCGCCGCTATGACTTCCCGCACGCGGTCCTTCGAGCCGATATTGCCCGGATTGATTCGCAAGCAGGCGGCACCGGCATCGGCGGCCTCAAGCCCGCGCTTGTAGTGGAAATGGATGTCGGCGACGATCGGCACCGGGCTTTCCCGGCAGATGGCCGGCATGGCAGCGGTGGATTCTTCTGTCGGGCAGGAGACCCTGACAATATCGGCCCCGGCCTCGGCTGCGCGTTTGATCTGGTCGATTGTGGCCGCCGCGTCTTCGGTCGGTGTGTTGGTCATGGTCTGCACCGAGATCGGCGCATCGCCGCCAACCTCGACACTGCCGACACGGATCTTGCGCGACCTGCGGCGCTCGATCATGCGCCAGGGACGAACGGATGTGTGGTCAGCCATGATCAATTCCCGGGGCAGTTCCTGCGATCAGCCAGTCAGGAAGATGGAGCAGCCGGACGCCCGCGTAAAGCCTCAGCGTTGCCGCACCGCCTAGCGCGAAGGTGCGCTCTCCGCGACCGAGGCGGTCATAGGCTGCGCCGCATCAAGCGCATCGCGGGCGGCGGCGTCCACGCTGACAGCATAGACCGGCGCGCCGTCGGCACCGAACGCTGCGACGATGGTGCCGTGGATCTGCCAGGCAAAGGCCCCGGCATCGCGGGCATTCACCGTCCAGCCGACTCCGATGCGCGGGCGGTAGGTTTCACCCTCTGCCATGACGCGCTCGCGGAAGACTGTACCATCGGCGCCGCGAATCTCGATCCAGCCCTTGCGAAGGGCGATGATTTCCAGTGGCGGAGCGGCGGACGCATCAAGCTCTGCCAGCTTCGCATCGTCGAAAAGCGGGGCAGAGACCGTGCTCGGTGCGATAACCGGGCCGGTGGTGACCTCGGCGGTTTCGATGATGTCTGCGCCGCCCGGATGGAGGGCGCGAAGTCCGAAGACGCTGAGCCCGCCCATCACCAGCAAGGCTGCAGCCGCAATGGACGCCCATTTGATCTCCTTGGGCAGGCGTTCCTTCGGGGTGGTGTCGATGGCCTGTTCCTCGGCCTCGGAGATGGCACCGCACTGCAACTCGAAACGTGCGATCAGGTCCTCCGGAATGAGACCCAGATGACGCGCGTAGGCGGAGAGGTAATTGTTCAGCACGCTGGCGGGAACGAGCTTCACGTTCATGGACTCGATCGCCATCAGCCAGTCTCGGCGCAGCCGGGTCACCTGGCTGACTTGATCGAGTGTTTCGCCACGCGCCTCACGCAGGCGGGCAAGGCCGGGGCCGACGCGCATGATCGGCAATTCGCCATCGGTGTCAGTGAGGAAGAGCGCTTCTGGCGTCGGCCCGGCAGAATCAGCGCTGGCAGTCGCGGCCGCCTCAAAAGAAACGACTTGTTCCGTCTCGATATGGGGCATCCGTCCGGAAAGGGTCTCGAGGCAGCGGGTAATCTCTTGAGGCGCGCCGGTTCCGTCCGTCGCGTTCAGCTGCGATGCCTGCTCGTCCGTGTAGGTTTCGGGGCGTTCCATGCGTGCGTCCCGTGCTCCGGTTTCCGTTTCGCTCAAACCGCGACGATGCGGCGCGTCAATCCTGTCTTTACCAGCCCCTTGCCCGCCAAGCCATGGCGACACTGCAACTTCCGCATGAACTTCATGACATGGAACATGGTTGCAACACAGGTTGCAAGAATCCCGCCAGCCCGGTTCACGCTCCATGCAGCACGCCCAATGCCTGCAGCGATCAGATCTGGACTTTATGATCGGCGATCAATCCTAACAATTCCTTACGGAACGGGCCGTTCGACCTTTGCAGGCTCGCCCTGAAGTCCGCCCTGAAGTTCTCAAGGTGGACTGACCGTACCATGCGCTTGACCGGGCCGATGCCCGCGGCCGGCATGGAGAGCCTGTGAAAGCCGAGCGCAATCAGCGCAAGCGCATCGACCGGGCGTCCTGTCGCCTCGCCGCAGACCGAAACCGGCAGGCCGACGCGCTGACAGGTGGAACTGATATCGCCAAGGAATCTGAGCGCAGAAGTCGAGATCATGTCGTAGCGCTCGGCCAGCTGCGGCGTGTTGCGGTCGGCGGCAAAGAAGAACTGCATCAGGTCATTGGTCCCGATGGAGATGAAATCGGCCTCGCCGGCGAGCCGGTCCAGCACAAAGGCGAGCGCCGGCACTTCCAGCATGCAGCCAATCTTGAGCTCGGTCGGCATCTCATGGCCGCGTGAGCGGGTCCACTCCATCTCCTCATGCACAAGGTCGCGGGCTTCGTGGAATTCCATGGATGTCGTGACCATGGGAAACATCAGGTGCAGTGGCCGGCCCGCCGATGCTCTGATGAGGGCGCGGATCTGCCGGCGGAAGAGACCGCGATGCTCAAGTGCGAGCCGGATGGATCGCATGCCGAGCGCCGGGTTCTCCTCGCGCACCACTTCGAGGCCCGGCAGGAACTTGTCTCCGCCGAGGTCAACGGTGCGAAACAGCACCGGCTTGTCGCCGACCGTCTCGAGCACGCGGGCGTAGAAAGCGATCTGTTCTGACACCTTTGGCAGGGTTTCCGAGACCAGGAACTGGAATTCGGTCCGGAACAGGCCGACCCCGGCCGCGCCAGTCGGCTCCAGCTGGTCGACATCGAGCCTCAGCCCGGCATTCAGCATCAGTTCGACCTGCATGCCGTCCCGCGTCGATGAGGGCAGGTCGCGCAGCGCCGCCAGTTCCGCCTCGCGTTCGCCTCGCAGCCGGAACCGCGCCCCGTAGGCCTCCAGCGTCTCGGTGTCGGGTCGCAGGTGAATCCGGCCCTCTTCGGCATCGAGGATGACCTGGTCACCATCCTCAAGGCGCGAGATCATCTGCGGCACGCCCGAAATGGTCGGCAGGTTGAGCGCACGCGCGACAATGGCTGCGTGCGATGAGGTGCCGGCTTCCTCGATGATCAGGCCGGCGAGACCGGCGTCGCGGTATTCCAGCAGTTCCGCAGGGCCGAGCCGGCGTGCGACAAGAATGATCTTCTCGCTGCCTTCTGCCGACACATGCGTCGGTGCGTCAGCGACGCCGCCCAGGATACGCAGCAGCCGGTTGTCGAGGTCTTCGAGATCATGCAGCCGCTCGCGCAGATAGGAGTCTCTCGCCTTTTCGAGCCGCGCGCGGTGTTCCCGGCGGGCCCGGTCGACGGCGGCTTCCGCGGTCAGGCCCGAGCGCACGCCTTCGCGCAGCCGGTCGGCCCAGGACGGGTCGCTGGCCAGCATGCGGAAGGTCTCCAGCACATCGCGCGGCTCACCCCAGAGCGGGCTCGTCTCGGAGGTCATGATCCGGTCGATCGACTGGCGGAGCTCTTCCAGCGCCATGTTCAGCCGGTCTTCCTCGCCTTCTGGATCGGTGGCGAAGAATTTCGCTGCCGGCACGACGACATCGTGCAGTCGGGCCTGACCGACGGCGATGCCTTCGCTGACGACCCGGCCCGACAGCGTCACATAGCGTGTCGGCCGCAGCTCGATCCCGGCAAAGCCGGCATCGCCATTGGCCTGCAGGTCGCTCGCACAGATTTCCGCGATCACCATGGCGACGGTCTGAAGTGTTTCGACCTCGTCCTCGGTGTAGCGCCTCTCGGTGCGGTTCTGCACGACCAGCACGCCGATCACGCTGCCACCGCGCAGCACCGGCACGCCCATGAAGGCGTGATAGGGATCCTCTCCGGTTTCGGGCCGATACGAAAAGGCCGGGTGACGCGGGGCATCCTGGATGGCGATGGGCTGCGCGGTCACGGCGATCAGGCCGACAAGGCCCTCGTCGAGTTTCAGCTTCGTCTTGAAGACAGCGTCGGCAAGCAGGCCCTCGGTCGCGACGAGTTCCAGTTCATCAGCCGATGTGCGCAAATAGATCGAGCAGACATCGGCCACCATGGTGTTTGCGATCAGCCTGACGACACTGTCGAGGCGGTCGCGCGCAGACCCTGTCCCCGCCATCATCTGGCGCAGACGGTTCAGCAGCAGCCGTGAGGTGCTGAAGTTTGGAGTCAGACTTGGCATGTCAGACCGGGTGTGGCGTGACGTTTCAGTCGGCGTCAAGTCCGAAGGCGGTGTGCAAGGCGCGCACAGCGAGTTCGGTGTAGGCCGCATCGATCAGCACAGAGACCTTGATTTCGGAGGTCGAGATCACCTCGATATTGATCCCCTTGGACGCCAGCGCCTCGAACATTGTCTTGGCAACGCCGGTATGGGTGCGCATGCCGACGCCGATGATCGAGACCTTGGCGACGTCGGTGTCGATCTCCATGGCGTCGAAACCGATATGCTCGCGCGCCTCACCCAGCACCTTCTCGGCGACCTTCGCGTCGCGATCGGTGCAGGTGAAGACCATGTTGGCCCGGTTCGGACCGCGCGCGTCGGCCTGCACGATCATGTCGACATTCACGCCGGCATCGGCGAGCCGCGCGAAAATGGCGGCCGCGACACCGGGATGGTCCTCGACACCCAGAAGCGTGATCTTCGCCTCGTCGCGGGAATACGCAATGCCGGTGACAATTTGGCGTTCCATGATCTGATCCTCATCACATACGAGCGTGCCGGGACCCGGCACACCGTTCTCGGCAAAGCTGGAGAGCACGCGCACCGGCACGCGGTGGTTCATGGCGAGTTCCACCGAGCGGGTCTGCAGCACCTTGGCCCCGAGAGACGCCATTTCGAGCATCTCCTCATAGGAGATCTTCTCGATCCGGCGGGCCTTCGGCACGATGCGCGGATCGGTGGTGTAGACGCCGTCGACATCGGTATAGATGTCGCACTGCACCGCCCGAAGGGCAGCGGCAACCGCGACCGCGCTCGTGTCAGATCCGCCGCGACCGAGCGTCGCGATGCGTCCCGATCCCGTCACGCCCTGAAAACCGGCAATGCAGGCAATCTCGCCGGAATCGATGCTTTCGGGAAAGTGTGCGCCCTCGAATCCGCCAATGCGCGCGCGGCCATGGCCGTCATCGGTCGTCATGGCGAGTTGCCAGCCAAGCCAGGAGCGCGCCCTCAGGCCGCGCTTGCGCAGGGCGAGGGCGAGAAGCCCGCTCGTGACCTGCTCTCCCGAAGCGACGACAACGTCATATTCGTCATCGAAATCATTGCCGATCAGCACCTCTCCGGCCGCGCCGCGGGCGAGTTCGACCAGCTTGTTGGTCTCCCCCGCCATGGCCGAGACCACGACGGCTATGCCGTGGCCTTCCTGCGCCCGCGCGGCCACGATGTCGGCCACGCGGTCGATCCGTTCCAGGCCCGCCACCGACGTGCCACCGAATTTCAGGACGAGACGCCCCATTGCCCCTCCGGCAAAGCCACTACATCTGTGACCCTGAAGGCCACTGCAACGCGCGCTCATAGAACTCTGCGGCGCAAGGATCAATCGGAAGTCGAGCCCATCATGACAGCTGCCCAGGAAACAAGCAAAGCGCCACCAAGAACGCCCAGCATTGATGCAGGTGAGGTGGCGAAGTTCTCCGCCATGGCAGAGGAGTGGTGGGACCCGAAGGGCAAGTTCAAGCCGCTGCACAAATTCAATCCGACACGCCTCGCCTTCATCCGCGACACGGTGTGCGAGCATTTCGGCCGCGATCCTTTACCGCGTCGCCCGCTCGAAGGTCTGCGCCTGCTCGACATTGGCTGTGGCGGCGGGCTGGTGTCGGAGCCCATGTCCCGGCTCGGGGCTCATGTGACCGGCATCGATGCCTCTGAGGCCAACATCAAGACCGCCATGACCCATGCCGAACAGTCCGGCGTGAGGGTCGACTACCGCGCAGGCACGGCGGAAGGCCTGATCGAGGCCGGCGAGGCTCCCTTCGACGTCGTGCTGAACCTTGAAGTTGTCGAGCATGTTGCCGATGCGGGCCAGTTCCTGAAGGACACGGCCAGCCTCGTGGCACCGGGCGGGATCATGATTGTCGCCACCATCAACCGCACGCCCAAGGCCTGGGCGCTCGCCATTGTCGGGGCCGAGTATGTGCTGCGCTGGCTGCCGCGCGGCACCCATGAGTTCGACAAGCTTGTCAAACCCCGCGAAGTGGAGGACGCTCTCACAATGGCTGGTCTGGTGACCGATTCCCCGACCGGCGTCAGCTACAACCCGCTCACTGACCGCTGGTCGATCTCGTCGGATACGCAGGTCAACTACATGGTCGTGGGCCGCCGATACAGGGACTGAACTGCAAGTGAAGGCCGACCGACAGCCCCCGCAACGCCATCAGGAGGTGCTCCTGCCGGAGGATGTGCTCGGCTACTGGATCGGCCCGGCTGCCAATGACGCCTCCGTCGCGGAGGCCAAGCAGGCACTCTGGTTCCGCAAGAGCTTCGAGACCGACCGCGAGATTGCGCGCGCCTTCCTGCCGACCATGGCGGCGCTCTCGGCAGGGCTTGCCGATGACTGGGCTCGGCGGGGTATCCGGCCGAGGCTCGCGGCCATCATCGCGCTCGACCAGTTCTCCCGCAACGTCTTTCGCGGCCAGCCAGAAGCCTTCGAGAATGACGAGCAGGCGCTCTCGCTTGCCTTGCTCGGCATCGCGCTCGGCCTTGAGCGGGATCTGAGCGAGGTTGAGCGTGCCTTTCTCTACCTGCCGCTGGAACATGCCGAAGAGGCCGACATGCAGGCCCGCTGCGTCACCCTCTTCGAGGCCCTGCTGGACGAGGCGCGGGAAGAGTTCAAACCGCTCGTGGAGAACTGGCTCGACTATGCCCGCAGGCACAAGGACGTCATCGACCGCTTCGGACGCTTCCCCCACCGCAACGCGATTCTGGGGCGCGAGAACACGGCGGAAGAAGCCGAGTATCTGAGCCAGCCGGGCGCGGGGTTCTGAAGCAGGTTTGCAGATAAGCGCAATCGCCTGCGAACGGATACTTGTGCGAAAACAGGGATGTGAATCGGCGTTCTGAAGTGCAAGGAAACACCGGCGCTTCAGGGCTCATCCGTCAAACTTGTGCCGCTTCGCCTTGCCAAGTGCCAGCCCGCCTTCCAGGTGCCGCCGCAGCGCGGCGTAATAGCCCCGCAGGAACGCCTCGTCACTTTCGCCCTCGACGTGCTTTCGCCCGATCTTCTTGCGGATGCGGGCGGCGACGGCGGCGCGGATGTCGGATTGTGGCTGGCGAAGGATGTCTTCGAGCACCTGCAGTTCGTGGATGCCATAGGCATTGAGTTCGGCGGGCGTGAAGGCAAAGGGATCATCGGCGCGCTCCTGCACCATTTCGGCGGCGAGTACGGGCTTCGGATTGTGCACCACCCAGGTGCCGGCGATGAGGTCGCCAAGGCGCAAGCGGTCCCTGTTGAAGAGCGGAAAGAGCAGGAAGACGCCGGTCCAGACCACGCCCAGCACGGCAACGATGCCTGCGGTCTCCCCGCCACCCATGGTGCGCGAAGCGATCAGCGCGCCGAAGAAATAGACCGGCAGGAAGACCTCCACCTCCCGCACGAGATTGCGCGCGAGCACGGCATTCGCCGTCAGCCGCGTGCCATCGCGCATGGCAACGCGCGTGCCGAGCAGGCGCTTGCCCGGAGTGGCGGCGCGCCGTCCGCTCTCGAACAGGATGAAGTAGAAATTCCGGACCACGAAAATGTAGAGCAGGAACAGCGCATATCCGATCCGCTCGGCATCGCCTGCGCCTTGAAAGATCAGCCGGAAGAGCCAGGATCCGAGATACATCATCACGATCAGGATGATGAAATCGATCAGGAATGCGCCTGAGCGTTCCCCTGCCGAGGCGATGCGGATGGTCAGGCTCGTGCCTTCCGGCGTTTCCAGTTCCCGCGCGAAGGGGCCGCGCGCCCTTGCGGTGCGCCTTGCATGATCGGCCGGACTGGCGCGCGCCTCGCTCATCTGCGGCCTCCGCGCGGGGCGTAGAAATAGAGCGACCAGAGAACCAGCGTGCCGCCAGCGATCAGGTAGCGGATGAGGTCGGAATTGATCGTCTCGCGCCCGAAACCTTCCAGCAAAGCGGCGACGAACAGCATCACGATCGCGCCCATGATCAGCGTTGTCGCCTTGTGACCGGCATGGCGGGCAGCGGCCAGCCGCGTGCGGTCTCCCGGAAAGGCGACGCTGGTCGCGATCACGAATCCGGCAGCGCCTGCCATGACCACCGCCCAGAGTTCGGTCACGCCATGGATGAAAAGCCAGCCGGTCAGTTCATCGCCAAGCCCCCGGCTCCAGAACAGGGCATAGAACGACCCGATGAAGAGCCCGTTGAAGACGAGCAGGGCGACGGTCGGAATCCCGAAGGCGATGCCCAGCGCGAAAGCGAGGATGGCGATCCCGGCATTGTGGGTGAAAAGCTGGCTCGCGAAACTCGTCAGCATGGTGTTGATGTCGACGTCTCCGGGGTCGCGATAGAGCGTCGAGCGCAGATAGGAGGTCGAGGCCTCGGGCGTGCGCATGTCGAAGCCACCGGCGCGGAACAGCCAGAAGGTCTCCGGGTCCTGTATGAACAGGACGAACGCAATGGCCGCCCCGCCGAAGAGACACAGCGCGGCAAACAGCATGGCCCGGCCGCTCTCCTGCACCGCATTCGGCCAGTCCTCCAGGAAAAAGCGCGACAGCCGCTCCCAGAGCGTGGTGCGCGAGCCATAGACGAAGAAATAGGCCCGCGCGCAGAGCGCCTCCAGATAGACTTCGAGGTTCTTGTCGAGACTGGTCGCGCGCGCGACCGAAAGCGATGAGATCGCCGCGCGGTAGAGGCGTGGCAGTTCCATCATTTCCGTCGTCGTCAGCCGTCCCGGCCCGCCGCCCTCGGCGCGCTTCAGTATCTTTTCGAGCTTCTCCCAGTCGGCTTCCCGCTCGGCACGAAAGCGGGCGCTGCGCAGCGTGACAGGACGGCTCGCGGGTTTCATGGCGGCATCGCTCAAAGGGCGTTCCTCCGCTTGATCTCGAGATAGCGGTTCACGAGCCTTGCGCCGAAATGGTCAGCATCGGCTTCGAGCACATCGACCCCCATGCGTGCGAGTCGTGCGAAGACCAGTTCGCGCTCGCCGAGCAGGGCATTGCCGATCACGGCGCGGCTGACATCTTCGGGCGCGTGCGGTGCGCGCGACGTCAGCCCGCCGAGCAGGGGATCGGCGAAGGTTGTGAAGAGCACCTGATGGCGTTTCGACAGGCGGTGAAGATTGTCATTCATGATCTCCGCCGAGACCGTATCGACGAAATCGGTGAACAGTATGACGAGTGCCCGGCGGTTCAGCTGTGTGGCGAGTTCGGCGAGGCCAAGCGTGTAATTCGTCTCGAGGTCCGAATAGTCGAGCTTGGCGGCCGCCGTCTGGAGTTGCGGCAGGCCGCGGGCCCCGGAGACCGGACGGGCCGGTAGGCGGGGCTTGGCGTCGAAACCGTAAAAGGCGACATGGTCACCAGCCTTGAGCGAGACATGCGCGAGCAGCAGCCCCGCATGGATCGCCCGGTCGAGGCGCGACAACGAGCCTGATCCGGTCTTCAAGGGCTCGCACATGAGTCGTCCGGTGTCGAAGGCGAGCACGATGGTGTGGTTGCGCTCGGTCCGGAACTCCTTGGCGAGCAGGGTGCGGTGGCGCGCCGAATGCTTCCAGTCTATGGCGCGCCGGTCCATGCCGGCAGAAAACTCGCGCAGCGCGTCGAATTCCGATCCCGCGCCGGCCTCAAGCTCGACCTTCTCGCCGAAATCGGCATGGCGGTCATGGAACCGGATCGCCTCCTGAGAGACCCAGGCGAGGTTCGGTGTAATGGCGATCTCGCGGCCCAGCGGCTGGCGGCGGATTTTCTGGACAAGGCCGAAGGGGCCGTTCCAGCGCAGCCAGGCCTCAATCACTTCGCCTGTGCCACGGCGGAGCGCGGTCGGGGTGAAGCGCACGCGCCGATTACGCCCCTCAAAGCCCTCCACACGGGTCAGCGGCACCGGGCTAAACCGCTCGCCAAGGCCCGGTTGGGCTTCGAAAACGTCCGGAAGCGGCCCTTTCGCGAAGCTGACCTTCAGGCCGAGCTCGGTTTCTCCCCCAACTCCGGTCGCGACCGGCGCCTCGAGATCGACCGACAGGGCTGACAACCGCGCCCCGACGATCGCGTCCAGCAGTGTGGCGCCCAGTATCCCGAACAGCCAGACCGCCGACAGCGGCCACAATCCGGGTGAGAGCACCGCCACCCCGATGAAGAGCGGCACACCCGCCAGCATCAGCGCCACGGCCAGGGGGGTGGGTGTGATCACCTTGGCGCTGCCGTCTGTTCGATCAGGCCGGCCAGCGTTTCCTCCACGCTGCGGCCCTCGATCTCGGCGGCGGGCGAAAGCGTCAGCCGGTGGCGCAGGGCCGGAAAGGCGAGAGTCTTCACGTCGTCCGGGATCACATAATCGCGGCCATCAAGCACGGCCCTTGATCGCGCCGCCGTGGCAAGCGCCGCCGCGGCCCGCGGGCTCGCTCCGACCTCGATGGCCGGCGTATCCCTTGTGGCCCGCACAAGGTCAACGATATAGCCGACAAGGCTCTCATCGAGGCGTATCTGGCCCACCGCAGCAATGGCGGACTGCAGGGCATCCGGACTCACCACAGAGGTGATGCCATAGGCGTCCGGCGTTTTCATGCCGGTGCGATTGCCATGTGCGGTCACGATGGCGCGCTCTTCCAAAGCGCTCGGATAGCCGACAATATGCTTGAACATGAAGCGGTCGAGCTGGGCTTCGGGCAGGGGATAGGTGCCCTGTTGTTCGATGGGATTCTGTGTGGCGATCACGAGGAAATGAGCGCCAAGCGACAGCGTCTCGCCATCAATCGTGACCCTGCGTTCCTGCATGGCTTCCAGCAGGGCAGCCTGCGTCTTGGGCGGGGTGCGGTTGATCTCGTCGGCGAGCAGCACATCGGAGAAGATCGGCCCCTTTGTGAGGGAGAACTCGCCGGTCTGGAAATTGAAGATGTTCGTGCCGAGCACGTCGCCAGGCATCAGGTCCGGCGTGAACTGGATGCGACCGTATTGCAGCGAAAGCGTGGCCGCAAAGCACCGTGCAAGGAAGGTCTTCGCCGTGCCCGGCGGGCCTTCGAGCAGCATGTGACCGCCGGAGAACAGCGCAGTGAGCAGGAGATCGATCGTGTCGGCCTGGCCGATCACGGCCTTGCCGACCTCGGCCTTGATCTGGCCGGCCAGGGCCTGGATGTCGCTGGGGGTCATGTCGTCTCGGTCCTCATGGAATGATCGCTTCGGTCCAGTCATGCAAGGCGCGGGCTTCCGCCATCAGCTTCCTGCGGGAAACGGGTTTCGACAGGGTCTCTTCGAAATCGGAGAAGCGCCGCTTCAGTCCTTTCTCTGCGGCCATGCGGTCGAGCAGCGCGGTCACGGCGCCGTCCGGCATGGCGCGCGGCAGCCCAAGCGCCCGGCGCAGGCGTTCGCGCGACAGGCGCAGATAGTCATTGGCCAGGCTCCCCTCCCGGCTCGTCATGGCAAACAGCCCTGCGGTGCTCTCCACCAGTGTCATCGTGCCAAGCTGCAGGTCGCGCACTTCGCGTCGACGCGGTCCGAAGGTCGAGAATGCCGCCCAGAAGAGCAGCGCCACCGCGCCGATGGTCAGCAGGGTCACCCCGAGCATGGGCGGCGTCAGCAGCGTCTTGATCGGATTGGCCCCGACCTCGAAACCGTTCAGCGTTGCGTCGAAGATCAGCGGTCCGCCCTCGTCTGCCGCCGCAAGAAAATCGAGCGCCAGCCGCGCATTGGCCGGGTCGTCTATGCCGTGATTGGCGAGGATGTCGGGATCGGAGACGATCCATATGTCCTTGCCCTGAACCCTCGCGAAGAGCGTGCCGTCAGAGTTTCCGACGAGCGACACGAGATCGTCGCCATCAACCAGCTGCAACTCTTCCTCGACGCTGACGGTCCGAGGGGTGCCGCGCCAGTTCACGGTCATGGTTTCCGTGCGCACCAGATTGGCGTCGATGCCGAGCGCGTCGAGAATGTCATCAGGGACGCCGTAATCGGTGAGTTCCATGTCGCTCTCTTTCCAGCGCGAGAATTCATCGGGCCGGCTCAGCCATTTCGGCAGGATGACCAGCAGCGGCGGGCGCACATCCTGAAGCAGGCTGTTGCGGCCGAGAGCTTCCGGCGTCACGATGAGCAGTGTTCGGCGATAGGATTGTGCGGTCTGCATGCGCCGTGTGACACGGACGTCCCGGCCTGAGGCTTCGAGCAGGCGAACGAGCCCCTGATAGCCGGTGGCCGAGCGTGAATAGGGTGTCGCACCCGGCCGGTCGCGCGGCGCAAGGTCCTCGCCGAAGCCGATCATCGCCAACAGGCCGGCAAAGGCGATGATGACGACAGCAGCCATTATGCCCGCCGTGCGCCGTGAGGTGAAACGTTCCGCCATCAGCCAGTGCCCCCGAAGGCGTAGTCGGAATAGGCCGCCCGCGCGCTGGCATAATCCTCGGCGCCGAGCGGCTTGGCCCCGAAAATACCGCGCTCGACCAGCGCTGTGATCGGCCGGAGCGCATCGCGGGCGCGCGCGGAGAGTTCGTCCAGCGCGGTGATCTCGCGCGAGGTCAGCGACCGGGCGAGCCCGGCCTTGCGTTCGGTCTCGATGTCCTCGATCGAGCGGAAGAGCAAGACATGCACCGCCTCGGCATAGCGGCCGTCCTCTGCGAGCCGGTCAGCCTCGGCGAGGCGCGCATTGGCAATTGATGCCTCGGGCCGGTCGGCGGCGAGCCTGTCATCGACGGTGTCCGGGCCGGCGCTCTCGCGACCGGGTCGCCCTGATCGTGCGATGCTCTGTACCATGAAGCCGAAGAGACCGATGACAATCACCGCGATCACGCCCCAGAACAGGACCTGTGCCAGGGGCCCCAGCGCATTCAGCGAACCGGAAAAGGGAGAGACATAATTCGATCCCCCGTCATGATCCGGCGGTGTGTCTCCAGTCGGGGCTCGGCCCTTCGGCCGGCCGAACTGCAGGTCGGTGTCGTCTGTCAGTTCACCATGGATGCGTTCAAACTCGGCATCACTGATCCGGCTGTCTTCGACCTGCGCCGAGGCAGGTGCCACGGCAAGGGCCAGCAGGAGCGCCAGGAGACCGGTTCTGAATGGCAATGGCAAATGACCCCGCTCGGACATACTCACTTGTCCGAGCTAAGCAGAGCCACGGTGAGGCGTCCAGAACGTGCTTCACGCCGCGTCGAAATGTGCGAGTGTGGCGTGGGTGGCGAAAGGGTGCTTCCGCACCGCTTCACGAACCTTCTCACGACCGGGCGACTTGGCAAAACCGCGATCAGGCTCAACTAATGGGCGATATGAAGACACTCCATTCCATTGGCCTTTTCACCGGCCTGCGCCGCCTCGCGCTCGCGCTTGCGACCGTGGCGGCCGCTGCTTGCGATCGTCCGGAAGATGCGAAGCGCGAGCCGCCGACGCCAGCCGTCGCGGTGCCGTCGGAAACAGGAGAGATGGTTGCGGTGCGAGCGCTGAGCGCTCAGGCCATCGCCACGCGCGACCGGATCATTGAAGTGGCCGAAAGCCGCTCACAGCGCCAGCTTGCCCGCCTTGCGGCCGAATTCGAGGGCTTCCAGTCGAATTTCGGCGGGTCTGAGCATTTTGCCTACTGGTATTCCCGCAGGCGCATGGGGTCTGATCCGAATGAGGCGATCATTGCCCTGTTCAATGAGCCCTATGCCGTGCGCGAAGTGGGCGAGGAGGTCTGGTATATCTGGCCAGACCTCGCCACGATCGATCCAAGGGGCTTTGCGCTGGAGAAACTCTCCTTCCGCGACCGCGCGCGCCTGGAGGCGCTGATCGGCGAACGCGGCATCGAGGTGCTCTTGCGCGGCGAGCCCTATCCGGGCTACCGCACCGCCATAACGAGCGGCGGGCGCTGGGTCTATTTCGTTGACGGGAACTGATCCGGCAGCCCGACCGGAAACCAAGGGAGACGCTCATGTCCGACACAATCGGCGCAGATACCGCAATCGCCCGCCTGACCGGCTGGTCAAAGGCTGAAGGTGCGCGCGATGCCATTTCGAAGACCTTCAAGTTTGGCGATTTCACCACAGCCTTCGCCTTCATGGCGGGCGTGGCGACCAAGGCGGAGGCCCATGACCACCATCCTGAATGGTCGAATGTCTACAACACGGTCGAGGTGCTGCTCACCACCCATGATGCGGGCGGTGTGACGGAGAAGGATGTCGCGCTCGCAGAAGTGATGGACCGGCTGGCGGAGGCGCTGACCTGATGGGGCGCATGTCCGGCAAGATGGCGCTCATCACGGGCGCCGCGCAGGGGCTCGGCGCAGCGATTGCGGCGAAACTCGCCAGCGAGGGCGCGAAGGTCGCCCTCTCAGACATCAACCACGCTGGCGCAGAGGCCCGCGCGGACGCCATCAATGCCGAACAGGGTGCCGGCACAGCCTTCGCCTTTGCCCATGACGTGACAAGCGAGGCCGACTGGGCCCGTGTGGTGGCCGATGCCGGCGCAGCCATGGGCGGGCTGAACGTGCTCGTGAACAATGCCGGTGTCGCCTCGCTTGGCTCGATCGAGGTCGAGACCTACGAGAATTTCCGTCGCGTCATGATGATCGATGTCGACTCGATCTTCCTCGGCTGCCAGGCGGCGATCCCGCTGATGAAGGCCAGCGCGCCGGGCTCGATCATCAACATTTCCTCGATTGCGGGCATCATCGCCGATGGCAATTACATCGCCTACAACACGGCCAAGGCGGCTGTGCTGCACATGACCAAGTCCATCGGCCTGCACCTTGCGCGCTCCGGTTCAGGCATCCGCTGCAATTCGGTGCATCCGGTTTTCATCGACACGCCGATCCTCGACGGCTTCCGGCAGATGTATGGCGAGGAAGAAGCCCTGCGCAAACTTGCCCGCCAGATCCCCCTCGGCAAGGTCGGCGAGCCTGACGATGTCGCCTGGCAGGTCCTCTACCTCGCCTCTGACGAGAGCAAGTTCGTCACCGCGAGCGAATTCAAGGTGGATGCGGGCATCTCCGCCATGTGAGGGCGGACGCCTCTGGCGCTCGCCCCTCTCCTCAATCGTCTGACAGGCGCACGAGCCGCTTGAGTATCCGTCTTGGTCAAGCCAGTCTTGGTTCCCATTTGCGGTCGGCCTTGATGAGAGCGTTTGCGAGGGTGATGAGCTTTCGCATGATGGCGGTGAGGGCGACCTTTGGGGGCTTTCCG
>Ga0081520_100445_pt1 | contig 16663 bp, 13 predicted proteins | sample HotLakmasection1_FD_70988 | JGI IMG/M metagenome (GOLD analysis project Ga0081520, IMG submission 70988) | Hypersaline microbial mat communities from Hot Lake, Washington, USA - Section #1 (SPADES assembly) (version 2) | ecosystem: Environmental > Aquatic > Non-marine Saline and Alkaline >... | reverse complement strand
AACAGATGTGCACCAGGGTTTATCTCCTGATGCCGTGACCCAGCGGCAAGACCAGTATGGCTTCAATGAACTCACGGGCAAAAGCGGCACCAACCCCTTGATCCGTTTCTTGGGAGAATTCAACCAGCCTTTGATTTACATTCTGCTGGTGGCCGGGGTCATTACCCTGGTGCTGCGGGACTGGGTGGATGCCGGGGTGATCTTTGCCGTCACCCTGATCAATGCGGTGATCGGCTATGTGCAGGAGTCGAAGGCAGAAAATGCGATCGCGGCCTTGGCCCAATCCGTCACCACCGCAGCCACCGTGATCCGAGGGGGGCAAAAGCAGCGGATTAACTCCCGCGAACTGGTGCCGGGGGATGTGGTGCTGCTCACCTCGGGGGATAAAGTGCCCGCCGACCTGCGGCTGGTGCAGGTGCGGGATCTACAGGTGAGCGAAGCCGCCCTCACCGGAGAATCGGTGCCGGTGCAAAAAGCCCCTGACCCACTGCCCGCCGACACCCCCCTGGCCGATCGCATCAATATGGCCTACGCCGGTAGCCTGGTCACCTTTGGCCAGGCGCGGGGGATGGTGGTGGCGATCGCCAACCAGACCGAAACCGGGCGCATCTCCCAACTGATGGAGGGCAGCACCGGCCTAGTCACCCCCCTGACCCGCAAGATTGAGCGCTTCAGCAAGACGTTGCTTTATGTCATTCTCGCGCTAGCCGCCTTGATGTTTGGGGTGGTGTTGGGGCAGGGCGGCGACTGGACTGAGGGGTTTAAGGCAGCGGTGGCCCTGGCGGTGAGTGCCATTCCGGAAGGCTTGCCCGCCGTCGTCACCGTTACCCTAGCGATCGGGGTGAACCGCATGGCCGCCCGCAATGCGATTATCCGCAAACTGCCCGCCGTCGAAACACTGGGCAGCACCACAGTGATTTGCTCCGACAAAACCGGCACCCTCACAGAAAATCAGATGACGGTGCAGGCCGTCTATGCCGGGGGCGCAACCTATCCCCTGAGCGGGGTGGGCTACGTGGCCGAAGGCGCAATTCTCCAGGACGACCATCCCGTCGAGGTAAATGACTGGCCCACGCTAAAGGACTGTCTGCAGTGTGGCCTGCTCTGCAACGACTCCCACCTGCAGGAAAAGGATGAGCTTCTTTCCGTCGCTGGCGATCCTACCGAAGGGGCGCTGATTGTCTCGGCCCACAAAGCTGGCATGACCCTACCCCAGCTGGAGGAGCACTTTCCCCGGTTAGATACCCTCCCCTTTGAATCGCAGTTTCAGTACATGGCCACCCTGCACCAGGTCAAAGCCCAGCCCGATAGTCATCGCATCTATATGAAGGGTTCGGTGGAAGCCATTTTGCAGCGGTGCCAGCAACAGCTTGACGTCCAGGGCCAGACCGTCCCCCTGGATTGTGGTGCCATTGAAGCGGCGGTCCAGGAGTTGGCTAACCAGGGCCTGCGGGTGCTGGCCTTTGCCCGCAAAGAGATCTCCTCCCAGCAGCGGCAGATCGACCACGAGCATCTAGAGGGGGACCTGATTTTTCTGGGGCTACAGGGGATGATTGACCCGCCCCGTCAGGATGCCATTGCCGCCGTTCGCACCTGTCAGGCGGCGGGCATTCAGGTGAAGATGATTACGGGTGACCATGCCCTGACGGCGGCGGCGATCGCCCGCCAGATGGGCTTAAACCATGACGCCGATGCCCCTACCTACACCGGGCAGGACCTGGCCCGCCTGGACGATGCCGCTCTGGCCAATGCCCTGGAGTCCAGCGGTGTTTTTGCCCGCGTTGCCCCAGAGCAAAAGCTGCGCCTGGTGGAAGCCCTGCAATCTAAAGGGGAAATTGTCGCCATGACCGGCGATGGCGTCAACGACGCCCCAGCCCTGAAGCAAGCCGACATTGGCGTCGCCATGGGCATCAACGGTACCGAAGTGGCCAAAGAAGCCGCCGATATGATTCTCACCGACGACGACTTTGCCTCCATCGAAGCAGCGGTGGAAGAAGGTCGCACCGTCTACGGCAACCTGCTGAAGACCATCGGCTTTATTCTGCCGGTGAATGGGGGCGAAGCCCTGACCGTGCTGCTGGGGGTGCTGGTGGCAGCGGCGCTGCCGATTTTGCCCGTGCAGATTCTCTGGGTGAATATGGTCAGTTCCGTCGCCCTCAGCGCCACCCTCGCCTTTGAACCCAAGGTTCCTGGCACCATGCGCCATCCCCCCCGCCGCCCTCATGAACCCCTGCTGACGGGGAAGCTGCTGTGGCGCATTGCGATTATTTCAGCCTTTAACCTGGTGGCGGTGTTCGGCATGTTTGAGGGGATTTATCGGACGACCGACAGCCTCCCCCTGGCCCGCACCATGGCGGTTCACAGCCTGGTCGCGGCTGAGACGGTGTATCTGCTCAGCATCAGCCAGTTCATTCCCTCTCTGGTGGCCCGACTGCGGCAATCCGGGCAGGAGGTCGCCTATGTGCCCGCCATCGGGGTCTTGGCGGTCTTCATCTTTCAGGTCTTGTTCAGCCAGGTGCCCTTCATCAACCCCTTGTTCGACACCCAACCCCTCACCCTGAACCAGGCGCTGCTCTGCATTGCTGCTGGGCTGCCCGTGATGCTCCCCGCCCTGATGCTGAAACGGCTGGCACCGCTAGCGTGAACACCGCTCATGCCAGTGATCGATTTCCAGTACGGGAGAATTTGCCGCTGAATTTGGCCTGGCGTGTATTACAAGAATTGCTGGGCAATGAACCCGATAAGTCCGCCTGTCAACACCAGCCATGCCGAATTGATTTTGAATCGAAAGACCGCGATCGCCCCCAACACCGCCAGCGCCATCGTCACCCAGTCCACCAGGGCCGTTTGGCTCAGGGTAAACACCACCCCGGCCATCAACCCGAGCGAGGCGGCATTGACGCCGTCCAGAAACGCCCCAAACCAGCGAGAGCGACGCAAAACCGGCACCCAGGGATTGACGATGCCCACCAGCAGAAAAGCCGGTAGAAAAATGCCCACAGTGCCCGCGATCGCCCCGGCGTTGCCCGCCAGCAGATAGCCCACAAAGGTCGCGGTGGTGAAGACCGGGCCGGGGGTAAACTGGCCGATGGCGATCGCATCCAGCAGTTCTTGAGAGGTCAGCCAGCCCAGCCGTTCCACCAGATCCCGCTGCAAAAAGGCCAGCAGCACGTAGCCACTGCCATAGAGCACCGAGCCAATCTTGAGGAAGAACAGAAACACCTGTATCCAGCTAGGTCCGGCCACCGTTGTCACCGCTGCCGTACCTCCGGTCTGGGCCAGAGTGCCCGAAAGCGGCAGCAATAGAGCCGCCGTGCCACCACGTCGCAGGTTCTTAACCAGCATCACCGCCAAACCTGCGATGAACAGCAGCAGAATCTCATTCACGGTGAGCAAGTACGCCACAATCACACCCATGGCGGCAACGGTCGTCGGTGCATCCTTGATCGCCTTTTTGCCCAGCTTGAATAGCGCCTGCAAGATAATGGCAATGATGACGGGCTTAATGCCGTACAGCAGCCACTCCAGCTGGGGCACCGTCTGGTAGCGGACATAGAGCGCCGCGAGCATCCAGACCATCGTCATCGCAGGCAAAATGAAACAGCCCCCGGCCACAAACAGCCCCTTCCAGCCCGCCCGCTCATAGCCGATGTGGATCGCCAGTTCCGTCGAGTTGGGACCGGGGAGCAGGTTCGTCACCCCAATCAGATCCAGCAGTTGCTCCCGGCTCATCCACTGCCGCCGCTTCACCACCTCATCATCCATCATGGCGATGTGGGCGGCGGGGCCGCCAAAGGCAATACACCCCAGCCGAAAGAACACCGCCGCCAGTGCTTTCAGGCGTTGCTGCTGCTGGGCTGGACTGAGGGCTAAAAAAGGGACAGAATGCTGATCGTCGGGTTGATTTCTCGATTCCTGAGATTCTGGAGCAGCCATAGTTCAAGGGAGTAATCGCGAGATAGACCAGAATAAATCAGACGTAAGGTATCGTATTTCGATAACGAAAAGCAATAGTCCAGGATACAAAACAGAGATCGCCTGCTGATGACCGCGATCGCTGTATGCGCTGGTCCGTTCAGCAGATCCGCGTTAACGCCAGGAAAACGCTTCCTCAGAACGGTTTTCAAAGTGTTCGTAAGATTTCACTAATCCTTGCAGCACCTCAGCCGTTGTTTCAAAAAGAGCTTCAGCCTTGGGATCGTTAACCTGGGAGACATCCTCACGGGCATGGGTCATGGCATCATTGAGCATGGCTTTAATTTTGTATGGTGACGGGGATCGCGCTCAGGATACATCTGCCGATTCGTCATGATTACCTCCTGGATAATCTAGACATCTTGCCCTTATCGAATTTCGATAATGAGCGGGATGCGACTTTCGGCAGAGATTGCGCCTCCGCACGTCCTCTCAGGGGTCATCTTCAAACAGCTCTCCAAACAGCTCTCGGACTTTCTCCTTGGCTTCTTCCAGTGCCGCTTTGCCCTCTCCAGTCGCCCGGTAAAACTTCCGCGACTGTCGCCCTGAGCGCTCCTCATAGGAGGACAAATATCCCTTGCGCTCCAGCCCGTGCAGGATGGGGTAAATCGTCCCTGGGCTCAGCTTATAGCCGTGGCGCTCCAGTTCTTCGATAATGCCCAGTCCAAAAATCGGTTCACGGACGGCATGGTGGAGAATATGCAGGCGAATTAGCCCAGAATAGAGATCACGGTCAGCCATTAAATGAGTCGCATTGACGCTACAGATTTCTAGCCTAAGGGATGAACATGAGCCATTGGCTACAGGGTTGCCGTGGAGTCTGGCCAGAGTTAAGCCAATTTTTTAACCGTAAACGCAGCTAGCGTGTGAACGTGTCAGCCATCCCATTATCCCCTTCACCGCCAGCCAGCGGCCAGAGCGCCCGTTAAAACCCCAATTCCTAGCCCAAAGGCGGGGTGCCACTTCCGGCGCATGAGCAGGACAAGAGCCAAGGCAAACAGCCCCCGGCTGAGGGGCTGTTGCCAATGAAGGGCACCGGGGGCCAGGGTGATGGCGGTGGTCTTTTCGGCCTCGCGCCGGACCGCCGCTTCAGTGTCGAAGGCAAACCCGATGAGGCTTACCCGCATGGCCGCACCATAGCCCGCGTGGGGATAGCGTTGTCCCAGAGTTCTGACGGCGCTCGCGTAGGCGGTACCGGAGCAGATGGCGTGGGCGATCGCCACTGTCAGCACGGTGTCATCGGTAAACGTCGCCTGGGGATGGAACAGCGGAAACGCTTTGCTTTTAATCGGGGGGCGCTCGTACACCGAGCCGATGATATCACCGGCGATCGCGCCGATCATTAAATCTCCTCAATGCACCTGAATTTTTAGGCACAACAGCACGTTCCTGCTTGTTTAGGGCGATTTGGGGCGCTGCTTAAGCTGATGAGGCTTCCAGTCCTCTCCGGCCTTGTCAGAACTAACGGTTGGAAGAAATCCCCGGAATATTATCTAATGCAGAACCCATCCCCGACTGATCAACGGTGGCCTTTTTAATGACAGCGATCGTCCCTGCCGTTTCCATGACAATGGCCTCGACGTGATCTAAACCAGCAATTCTATTTGCCCGCACCACCGCTAAGAGTTGCGCTTGGGTGACCCGTTTTTCTTGCATGGCTTTGCGTAAAAATTGACCTCGAAAGTAAAGCAGCGAAGGGCTCGCCGTGACCCAATTGTTAATCACTGATGAGCGAACTGTTAGCCAGGAAACCAGATATTGCAGAAAAATGAGGGTAAAAAATGCGGTAATGCTTTCCGCCAATGAAACGCCTTTTGCGGTGATTAATCGGCCCAGCGTAGACCCGATCGCGATGGTAATGACAAAGTCAAAGGAATTGAGCTGAGCTAACGTGCGCTGCCCTGATATCCGCAGCAGAATAATCAAGCTGAAATAGGCTAAAGTGCCCACGACAATAATGCGGACTAATGGTTCACTTCCCCCATAAAAGAAAACAACGTTATCCATAATTGATAGTGGTGTTTTATTTAAGGTTTTCAAGGCGTATAGCAATCTTATTTGATTCGCGAACAGGCAAGGGGCTTAAGCCCCTTGTGCGCCGGGGTCGAGTCTTCATAATTCATGCGGGATCGCTATAGCATCAGGGTATAAAGCATTCCGGCAAATGTTAAACGGTACTATGGGGCCATCTAAAACTATTGCGTTCAACTAACCCTAAAAGCAACTTGCGGCGATGGGTGAGCTGATCGAGCGATCGCCTAAACTCTTCATCACTAACCACTGGAATCCCAGCCTGGCGCAAAGCTTCCAGCTTGGGCATGGGGGGAACCTGATCAGCCGGATAAATAGAAGCGGAGGCTAGCGTCTTAAGGTAGTTTTGCACGGTTGAACGCGCTGATTTTAGCAGAGCAGGAGGTGGGCGGTAGGGTTCCTGTAGCCCATATCGCAAAATCGTTAACGTATCGTCTAAAATTGCCACCGCAGGCGCACTAGCGTCTTGGTAAGAGGCTCCGTGATAACGGTGCAAAACCGGGTAAGCTAGCTGCTGCTCGGTCAATGTACCTAACTGAGAAGAAATTGACATGAGTTGCAAATCCAGCCCCGGAAATCCCTTACCATCCCAGATGTCCAAAACGAATTCCTCAGCAGAATTTCCCAACCCGGTAATTTGACTGGCTAACGATTGTTTGGTCGTCACCCCGCCAATTACCGACAGCAAGAAGCTAACCACCATTGTGATCAACAACATGCCGCTGAGGGAGGTCAAAGAAGCCGCGATCTCCCAACCGCCACGGCTGGGATAGATATCGCCGTTGCCCATGGTGGAAATTGTGAAGGCAACAAAATAGATGCGATCGATTAGAGTGGCTGACTGGGGTTCCGGCGTCCGGGCATAAACCAGCGATGCTGGACCGGCACTATACATGAGCAACCATCCCACCCAAAGCAACCCGACCCAGACAAACACCGTCATCGTTTGGATGATCGGCCCTGCTAAACTGAGGCGATAATTGCGCTTGGTGCGAATGAGTTTTCTCATCACCCACCACACCCCGTTGGTAATCTGGTCGGTGACTGGCCCTGCGCCGCCATCTACCCACAGAGCGGTCCACAGCGCATCCACGAGCGATAGAAGCACCAAGAGCAGTCCGAGAATAAAGAGTAGAACGTTCACCGCAGTCTTAAATACTTCAATATTGAAATGCTGTACTGCGACATCTTTGCAGGCAGAACAGTTTGCCGAACCTAGCTAAAGGCATAAACTTAAATCTAGTTTTTGGGACGCATTCTTTTGTTGATTCTGGCGTGTCATTTAAGCTGGGAAATCTCGGCCTGGCGATGAGCCAGGAGCTAGGAGCTAGGAGTCAGAATGTTAGGACGGAAGATTCCATCACATCCGCAACTTGTAAGTAGGTGGACATCAATAAACGATGTTGTAGGGTGCTGTGAAGCGAAGCCGTAACGCCCCATTCCCCCAGGATTTGATGCGTTATGCGATCGCTAACCCTCCGACAAATAATTCAGCCTTCCTACTTAGGGATGAGGATCATTTAACCTCTAATTTCCGCGAATTTCCGCGAAGATATAGACCTGACCGGACCAGGGACAGCCGAGACGGCTATCCCAACTGATTGAATTTCCAGTCCTTATCCAAAGTTTGATGCGGCTTGGGAGCAGTTTTTGCACTCATGCAAATTACTTCATCGCAGAGAGCTGCTTTTACTCCTTCGCCGATCGCCATTGTTGCCGCAGTTCTAGACCCAGGGCCACCAGGGCGATCGCCAGCGGCAGCAGGCTCGACAAGGCTAGAGTCAGGGTATAGCTGCCAAACCGCTCAAACCCCAGAGCAAATAGCAAAGGTCCCATCGCGGTGTCGGCCACCATCAGGGTGGCGGCAAAGCCACTGATGCTGCCCAGGTGAGCCCGACCAAAATAGTAGGCATACACCCCGGCCTGCAAAACGCCATTGGTGCCCTGCATCAGCCCCAGCAGAACCCCGTAGGTCAACATTAGTTCGGGACTGTTCACCCGTGCCGCCAGCAGTAGGGCCAGACCCAGCAGCCCCAACCTGGCACTGAGCAAAACCGGGGCGAGATGCGGTCCAACAACAGCCCACTCACCAGGTTGGCCCCAGCGGTCACCAGCCCGTAGGGCACAAACACCAGGGCCGCCACCGGGCGCTCAACCTCCGAGGCCGCCATGATGGCATAGTGATGAAACAGCAGCCCCGTACCCAAAGCAGCCACGGCAATGTTCCCTACAGAAAAGAGCCAGAAGGTCAAGGTGCGGCGGGCGGCGGGCAGGGGGGCATTAGCCTCGGTGGGGCGTTCAACGAGGCTGGTGGGCAGTCGGCCATCGGGTTGCAGACCGTAGTCCTCCGGCTGACGACGGAACACCACTGCCCCCACCGGCAAAATCGTCACCGCTACTAGGACCCCCAGCAAGCCGTAGGCCCAGCGCCAGCCATATTGGGTAATCAGCCCCTCAATCAAGAGCGGAAAGGTGCCGATGCCCAGGGCAAAGCCAATGCCCGACAAACTCAGAGCCAGTCCACGCCGCTGCACAAACCAGAGGTTAATGGCGTTGACGCTGATTAGGCCCAGGGCTCCCTGCCCCAGCCCCCGGATGGCAATAAACCCTAACCCCAGGGTAATTACCCCCTGCACCAACCCCATACCGACACAGGCCAGCGCGAAGAGAGCCGCAATGGCAACCACCGCCCGACGCGGTCAATCCAGCGACCAATCCACGGTAACGCCAGTGCTCCGGTCAGGGTTCCTACCATGTAAAGCAGCGACACCAGCGATCGCGGCACTCCCAGATCGGCAATAATGGGGTCTAAAAATACCGACACCCCCACCGTCTGCCCTGGCATGGTCATCAACATGCCCAGGGTGCCAGCCGCTAGCACCACCCAACCGTAGTCAATGGGTGAGGCCGTAATCAGGCGGCTGTACTTGATCGGTTTGTCTTCCCCATTCACGGATGTCTGCCCCTTCGACAAGTTACTCCGAAATCAAACCACTACACGACCACGGGATCCTTCTCCCTTCCTACCCCTGCCCTTGCTTCAGATCCTGCAACAGCTCATCGGCGGCTTGCTCGGCGGCATCGACAAAGGGGCGCAAAATTAAGTCCACCTCGGCGGTCTGCAAGACGGCGTCTTCCTGATCATTATGGACAGTGACCGCCAGTTTGCCTTGATAGCCGTGGTGTTTTAGCGCGTGCTGCAAAGTCCGATTTACCTGAAGCCCTGGAATGCTGCTGACCACCCATTTCACGGTGCTAAGGGCCAGATGACTGGGATATTCGGGATCTTCGGCATCGCCATAGTGGGCAGAAAAGCCCTGCCGTCGCCAGCGGCGGATGTTTTCGGGGTCAAAGTCGACACCGTGGACTTCCAGCCCCTTGCTGGCCAGACTATTGACTAACCAGCCACCATAGCGGCCCAGGCCATAGACAATGACATCGGCTCCCACCGCCGCGTAGTCAGTATCATCCGCTTCTTCTCGGTGGGGGATCTGGCGCTCGAAGATACTCAGGGCCGGGGACAGCCGCTCATAGAGAATGTGGGAATACAGAATCAGATAGGTGGACAGGCCAATGGTGATGAGGCCCACCAGGGTAATGAGGCCCACAGTTTCTTCGTCGATATGGCCCAGATCCAGCCCCAGCGCCGCCAGAATCAGGGAAAACTCACTGATTTGAGCCACCGTCAGCCCGGCCAGCAGGCCAGTGCGCTTGCGGTAGCCCATGTAGCCCATAATCGCCATGACAATGGTCGGGTTGCCAATCAGCACAAATAACGACAACACCAAAGCCGGAACGATTTGGGCTCCCAGTAGGCTCAAGTCAAGCTGAGAACCCAGGTTGACAAAGAAGAACAGCAGCAAAAAGTCACGAATGCTGACCAGTCGGGCTCCGATCGCTTCTCGATAGCTGGTGGAGGCCAGGGAGATGCCCGCTAAAAATGCCCCCACCTCGCTGCTGAACCCCAAAATTTCGCTCAGGGCCGAGAGGGACACCGCCCAGGCGATCGCAAACACCAGCAACAATTCCTGAGATTTCGCCAGGTAGTGGAGAAGCTTGGGCAACACCAAGGCCATCATGCCGGCCACCCCCACCAGCAGCAGCCCGCCCTTTAATACCAGTTGTAGCAGGGTCATCCCCAACGAGATCTCCCCATCACCGCCCAGGGCCGACAGGCCAATCATCACCAGCACCACCACCAAATCCTGCACAATCAAAAAGCCCAGGGCGATACGCCCATGTAAGGAATCAATCTCTCGCTTATCGGAGAGCAGCTTAACGACAATGATGGTGCTGGAAAAGGTGAGCGCCACGGCGATATAGAGCGCGGTCAGGGGCGCAAATCCCAGCAGTAACGCCAGCAAAAAGCCCACAATGGAAGTGAAGGCCACCTGTCCTAGACCTGTGGCCAGCGCCACTGGCCCCATACTCTGAATCAGGTGCAGATCGAGCTTCAGGCCAACCACAAACAACAGCAGGGCGATCCCCAGGTGAGCAAATAGCTCCATTTCTTCGCTGGGGGCGATCCACCCAAACGCTGAAGGCCCCACCAGAATGCCCACCGCAATAAAAGCGACAATTAAGGGTTGCCGCAGGCGCAGCCCGATCGCCCCCACTACGGCAGAGACCAACAAGACAAAAGCCGTCTCGTAGAAAGGGTTTGTCAGTAGTTCCATAGTCCAAGGATGTGTAAAAAAGCCACGGCGGAGAGACCATCTCAAGGGAACGTGAGCGAGCTGACGACTGTAGCGCTAACGATTCACTACTAGCCAAGACCAGTGCCTCTAAATCGCCCCCTTGGTTGGGGGCGCAAGAGTGACTTAAAAATGGCAGGATACATCCTAACGTGCTCTATCTGGCTATCATACAGACGATCGATCCAGCACCAGCGTTCACAACGGTAGACCTCTGACCCGGTTCAAGGCAGCGCTCTGATGACCCAGGCCCTCTCCTTGGCGGATGCACACGGCGCACTTAGGAAGGGAAATTGAATCAGTTGGGATAGCCGTCGCGGCTGTCCCTGGTCCGGTCAGGTCTATGCTTCGCGGAAATTGGATGTTAAATGATCCTCATCCCTTAGGGATTGGTCGGAAAATAACATCCCGGTGGATCGGTAGGTACTTTATATTTCGAGCGCGTCCCTTAACATGAATGTCGCCGAGTTAAGGCTGGTGGACAGTGCCTATCCTGCGGCAAATCAAAGCTTTCGGCGGGGGTCAGGCTAGGCTGGTCTGGGACTACCTACAAGGGGTGATTGCCGCTGATTGCAGCGACATGCCACGTCACACGACCATTCAGAAGGCTTGAAACATGAGGAGAATAAGGTGATGTACGTTTTGATTGGGGGGGCTGGCATGATGGGCCAGGAGCTGGCGAAAACCCTACTGCACATGGGCCATATGATCGCCATTGTCGATACCGATGCGTTGGCCTGCCAGTATGCCCGTGAAAAAATTGGGGTGATGGCGTTTGAGGGCAGTGCGGTGAATACAACGACGCTGTTGGAAGCGGGCATTCGTAAAGCCGATATTGTCATTGGCACCCTGCGGGAAGATGCACTCAACCTGGCTTTGGTAACGCTTTCTAAGCACTATCAGGTGCCGCAAATTGTGGTGCGGATGCGCGATCGCGATTTTGCGGCACCTTATCAACTCGCCGGAGCCACCCACATCATCAGCACCACCGAACTGGCCATTAATCGGGTCGTCAATGCCATTGAGTATCCCCAAGTGGATGCCATGATGCATTTTGAGCAGGGGCAGGTAGAAGTGCTCAAACTCTCAATTCCGCAAGGCTGCACCATTGTAAATCGCAGCGTTGCGGAAGTGGCTCAAGATCCTCGGTTTCCGGCAGGTACCCTGATTATCGGCTACCAAGCCCACCCCCATGAAGATCTCATGATCCCCAATGGCAGTACTGTATTGGAGAGTGGTTCCACGATTCTGGCCGTGACCAAGCCTGAACTTGTACGGCAGATGCTTGACTTTATGGGACTGTGTTCCCCCTAATCATCTTTCAGAGACAAGAGCTTTTCATCCAACGTTTGCAGATGGGCTTGGGCCGCCGCATCCGATAACAATCCCTGACGAATGGCATCATTAATGGCCCCTTTCTCCGCCAGATAAAGGCGTCGCCAGGTGCCATCCAGGTGGTTTTGCTCTTGCCGGGTGCTGATGCCATCCGCAATCCGCTGGTTGTACAGGTCGCGCAGCTCTCGTTCAGCGGTAGCAATACGCGCCTGGTAAGTAGCAAACAGTTCTTCGTAGAGCGACTTGGGCAAACCGCCAAACTGCAACAGATGCTTGAGTTCTGCTTGGGCGGCTTTCGCCGTAATCATATTGAGCTGCAGTGTTTCCAGGCGCTGGCGCTGGGCCGAGGGTTCCGATAAGCGCAGTCGCCTGACAAATCCCGGTAAACTGAGCCCCTGCCCCACCAGAGAGACCAATACCGTACTAAAGACCAGGGTAATCACTTCGGGCCGACCGGGCAGGGTAAACGGCAGGCTAAGCGCCAGAGCCATGGATAAAGAACCTTTGACATTACCCACAATCAACACATGCTGCCAGCGTAACGGCAAGGGACGATCGCAGAACTGCAGCAGAAACAGCAGGGGATAAATCGCCAGAATCCGGCCAATTTGGTAAGCCACCACTGCCAATAGAGCTGCCGGAATGGTTTGCAAGAGAATTCTAGGTTCTACCTCGAGCCCGACCAGCAGAAAAATAAACGTATTCACCCCAAATCCGGCATATTCCCAGAAGTTCAACAGGGTGACACGGGTTGAAGCGGAAGTCTGACGAAAGCCAAAATTGCCAATCACCAGACCGGCAATGACCACTGCGATCGCGCTGGAGACGCCTAACGCCTGGCCAATTTGAAAGGTGCCCAACGACACCGCCACCGTCAGCAAAATATTACTCAGGGCGTCATCTAATTGGCGAAATAAGCCGACGCAAAGATAGCCCAGGCCGACCCCCAAGACGCCACCCCCAATACAGGCGATCGCGATCTGCTGAAGACCGTCGCTCAGACTGAAGGATCCTTGCAGGTGAATCGTGCTGATCAGGCTCAGCAACACGAGGGCAATCCCGTCGTTAAACAGGCTCTCGCCTTCCACAATGGTGGTGAGTCGGGCCGGTACGGGCACATTGCGGAACGCCACAATCACCGAAACGGTGTCAGTAATGGTGAGAATCACCCCCACCGCCGCCGCCGTAATCCAGGCTAGAGCGAGCCAGGTCTGCAGCAGCACCGCCGTAATCACCGCTGACAGCACCACCCCTGGTCCCGCCAGTAAGGCGATCGGTTTGATGGTGCTCCGCAACCGACTGATATCGGTGTTAATGGCCGCCTCAAAAATCAAAATCGGCAGGAACAGGTTCAAAATCACGTCCGGATTGAGGCCGACGGATTCTGGCAACGCCTGCTTGGTAATGGCTAACCCGGCCAGCACCAGTCCCACCACATAGGGAATCCGCAGCCGTCGGGTCACCAGCGCCACAGCAGTCGCCACCAGCAACAGCACAATCAGGGTGCTGACCAACCCGGTTACAGTGCCCGATGACAGTTCCTGGGTGGGCTCCAGGGGAGCCGTGTTGAGTGTCGTTGCCAATTGAGCCAGTCCCACAGCACAGCCATCTCCATGTAAAGAACCTGTCACATTCTAGGGGGAGACGGTGACTGTCGATCTTGGGCAAAGGGCAGCTTGCTCTGAGTTTGTCAGGGACTGGGTGTCTTGCTCATTCAGAAATTCTTGGGTGACCTTACTTCGAAAAAGTGGACATTCCCAAAGCGTCGACAACGAAGGAGAATGTTTAGATGATCCAAACACCACGCAAGTCAGAAGGGGCAATTAAACATAAGACGATATAGGTTGCAGTTAAGGCACGAAACCCAACGCCAGCATGGATTACGCTATCCCTAACCCATCCTACATTTTAATTAGCTCACCCACTGCGGCCAGTGTTGATCAATCTCTTAGAAAACGCCATCAAGTTCACCAAAGCGGGCAGCGTCACCTTCTCGATTGAAGTAGTCGAGACCCATTTACCGACAACCGCCGAGGTAACCCACCCGGTCCCCCTGCATCGTCTCCGGTTCCAAATCAAAGATACCGGGGTGGGGATGCGCCCAGACCAGCTAGAGCAAATCTTTCAGCCCTTTGCACAGGTCGGTGCTGTGAGCCAGCGCAAAGGGGGCACGGGGCTGGCGTTGCTGAATAGCGGTATGATTTCGCAAAAATTTGAACGAGGTTCCAATACCTAGAGAGATTGGTTCATACCTGGAATCAGCAACGCCTCATTCATGTTGCTGCAAAGTGCAGCGAGCTTGCCATTAGTCAGAGCAGCTTCCGATGATTCCGTAAGGCTGGCGCAAGGTGTGCCCATAACTATCACTGGGCAGATTGATGAAAATAGCCAAGTAATCGATGACTTTAGGCGCTTGAATGCTCACGTTTTTGAAGGACAAGCCGGTGAAATTATCCGCATTGATCTGGTAAGCGACGACTTTGATGCCTCGCTCATACTGCTAGGACCAAACGACGAAGAATTAGGCTTCAATCTTGATGGTGGTGATGGCACAAATGCTCGAATAGTTATAGAGCTACCTACAACCGGAACATACGCTGTTGGCTCGATATCGGACGGTGCTGATGCGTTTAGTAGCTACACCTTGACGTGGCAGGCAGGAAGCGACTCTGAATTAGCACAGTATGCTATTTTGCAGCGGTCCGATACTCTCTACGCACAGGCTTCTGAGCTGTATAATCAAGGTCTTTATGAAGATGCAGAAAACATATATTTAGAATCTTTGTCGCTTCGTAAGGAATATTCGCAGATAGAAGATCCTAGACTTGCTTCAATTCTGCATGATTTGGCTAATTTGTATGCGGTGCAGGGGCGGCTAAGTGATGCAGAAGCTTTTATTAACGAGAGCCGCGCCATTCGAACTAGACAACTTGGAGCAGATCACTTTACTGTAGCTTTTAGTCTTAGCATTTTAGGGAACGTTTACAGGTTGCAAGGCCGATACATAAATGCTGAGAACACCTTACTGGAAAGTATTAGAATTTTACGCTCCCAAACACATGATTTTGAACTTGACATTGCTCAAATTTTAACTTCCTTAGCGACAGTGTATCAAGATCAAGGTCGCGATCTGGAGGCATTGCCCTTTTTAGCTGAAAGCATAGGAATTTACGAAAAGTACCCAGAGATTGAATGCTATTGTCTTTTTGCAAGTCTTAACAATCTTGGGGGCGTCTACTTCAATCTAGGAATGTATGAAAGTGCCGAGAATGTTTACCTGGAAAGTCTGCGGGTTGCTCGCGATCAATTTGGCGAAAACCATTACTATTTAGCTGCTATTTTTAATGGCTTAGCGGAATTAGATTTGCTTCAGGGTAACTATAGCGCTGCGGAACAGTTATATCAAAAGGCTTTAGAAATTTCGGAAAAAACATTAGGAAGAAATCATCCACAAAACACCACTTTCCTCTATAATTTGGCGACTCTTTATCAAGAACAAGGAAGGCTGAATCAAGCAACTGAGTACCTAGAAAGAGGTTTGCAAATCGAGGAGCAAAGTTTTGCTCTAAATATTTTATCTCTCACGGACTCACAAAGACAAGCATATTCAACTACTCTCGCAAGCTCAACCGTATACTCTATTGCACTTTCACTCCATACCTCGGCGGCTGTCTCTATCGGTCTGACGACTGTTTTGCAACGTAAAGGACGGTTACTCGATGTTGGAATTGACAGCAGGCAAAGACTGATTCAAAATCTTACCCTCGAAGACCAAGAACTTCTAGATAAGCTGATTACAACGCAACAAAATTTGGCTACGTTAAGATTTAATCCACCTATCGATCTCGCTTCGACAGGTTACTTATCTGAGCTATATCGCCTTCAGGCCACCACAGAAGACTTGGAAAAGTCCTTGGCCCAGCGCAGTGCATTGTTCCAATCTGAATCTCAGCCAGTAAGCCTTGACGGTGTAGAGGCAAAAATTCCTTCAAGTGGAGTTCTAGTAGAGTACGTTCTCTACAAGCCGCTTAACGACCTCAGCAATATATTCAACGTTGGTGCTCCCCGCTACGCCGCCTATCTCCTCTTCCCCGATGGCCGCATCGAAGCCATTGACCTGGGCGATGCCGCTGAGATTGATGCCGCCGTTCAGTCGTTTGTGAGGCTATTGCAAGACCGCAACGCCGACTTCCAACGTTCTGCGGGTGCTCGTCCCACCCCTCGGCGAGATGTCGTGGAAACCATCACCACCGACCTCAAAGCCCTTGTTTTTGACCCGATCGCCCCCTACCTCCAAGACGTTGACCATCTCCTCATCTCCCCCGACGGCCAACTCAACCTGCTGCCCTTCGAAGCCCTGCAAGCCGAAGCGGGTGGCGAGTATCTGGTGCAGCAATATCAGATCAGCTACCTCAACTCTGGGCGCGACCTGCTCAAGTTTGGCGTATTGGAACCCAGCCGTAATCCCGCCGTCATTGTGGCAAATCCTGACTATGAGACAGCAAATGGGACTGTGCAACTGGCTCAGGCGGAAACCCGTAGCGTAGCAGAAAATCGCCGTTCTACTGCCTTGAGCCAACTACAAGTTGAACCACTGCCGGGGACGGCTGCCGAGGTGGCCGCCATCC
>Ga0081520_100443_pt1 | contig 16793 bp, 11 predicted proteins | sample HotLakmasection1_FD_70988 | JGI IMG/M metagenome (GOLD analysis project Ga0081520, IMG submission 70988) | Hypersaline microbial mat communities from Hot Lake, Washington, USA - Section #1 (SPADES assembly) (version 2) | ecosystem: Environmental > Aquatic > Non-marine Saline and Alkaline >... | reverse complement strand
CTGCATCGTCCCGTGTCGCTGCTTTGGTGCCCGTTTCATCTGCCACGCTAGCACGGCGCGGGCGCACGTCCAGCCGCAAGCGGCTGCTGCTTCGGATTGGGCGCTCTGGCTGGTGCCGCTGCGCTCATGCGCCCAATCCGGCAGGGCGCTGCCGACATGCGCCCTCTCGCGCCGTGCTTTCTGCTGTGGCAGAAACGTGCACCTTACCAAATCATCGACCGACTCGGACGCTGCTACAGGTGGATTGCAAAGCCCTGTGGCGCTGCGGATTATGCGCAGCAGAAGCCTTATGGGGCAGCGTTCGGCTCCGAGATGCAACCTCCCCCGAAGGTCCTGAGCAGCCCCGCTCAGGATCGGGAATGAACGATGGTCGTGGGCTGCGGGCTACCGCAAGATAGTCTGCGTCGGAAAGACCTCTGAATATTGACCGGGTCCCCGGTGTGGTGGCGCACACCGCCGGTTGGTCACGTCCAGGCCGCAACCGAGCATTATAGAGGAGCGCAATACCACGAAACGCAGCACGCCCCGTGACGGACGAGGTCACAGGGCGTGTGCTTTTCATACCAAATTCACAAGCATAGTTTACCGGGAGGTGCGCCATGACGCAACCGATTTTGATTCACACGGATGGCTCCTGCGAGACGCAAACGCGGATCGGTGGTTGGGCGGCTGTCCTGCAATGCGGCGAGCATCGCCGTGAACTCAGCGGCAGTGCCGACGACACGACGGTCAACGCGATGGAGCTGACCGCAGCGATCGAGGGCCTGTCCGCGCTCAAGCAGACCGGAGCGACCGTCGAGGTTATCAGCGACTCGAACTACCTGGTCAAGGGCGTCAACGAGTGGCTGCCGGACTGGATCGCACGCGGCTGGAGGACGGCGAACAAGAAGCCGGTCGCCAACCGCGAACTGTGGGAGCGGCTTCACGCGCTGATCCAGCAGCATGAGGTGACGTTCACCTGGGTGCCACGCGAGCAGAACACGGAAGCCGACACGCTCGCGCAGACGGCCCGCCGCCAGCACCAGTCCACCGGCATGACCGATGAGACTGTCTCCGCACCGGCCACCGAGTTTCACCTGATGATCGCCGGGAGCCGCTACGCTACCCGCGAGATGCGTGACTACGCCCGCAAGGTCGTCCGCCGCGCGCACGCGAAGGGCTACACGATCCTCGTCGGTGACAACCCGAAGGGCATCGACGACGTGGTCGTGCAGGAATGTCGCAGGCTCAAGGCTAAGGTGATCGTCGCCGGTGTGGGCAACCGTCCGCGCAACGGTGGCTGCTGGCACGGCAGCTACGTCAAGGTGGCGAGCGATACCTATCGCGGCATGGGCGGGACGCTGCTCAACCGCTACACGGTGCGGGATCGCTGGCTGGCGGACAACGCGCACATGGGGGTGTTCATCTGGAACGGTGACAGCCCCGGTACGAAGACCGGTCACGATTACATGGTCGAGCGCGGGAAGGATGCTCACTTGATCAACTTCGGTGCGGAGGTATAGCGATGAGCGAACACATCATCTCCATATCAACTTACGGCAGTCATCGCGTGAAGAACACGCACACCGGGCAGATGGTCAGTGCCCAGAAGATCGGCTACAGCAGTGCCGCCAGCGCGGTGCTGCTGGCACTCTACGGCGACCGGGCACGGGATGTGTCCTCCAGGCATGCCTCTTACCACTACATCCAGATCGACACTGAGGTCACTGTCCGGCATGGCTACATCCTGCTCAAGGTGTCGGACGCGGAGCTGGCGAGTGCGGAAGCGATTACACGTCAGACGCACCGTTCGGCAGTCTACCGCTGGCAGGCCGATGCCTGGGTCGAGTTCCCGAGCCTGAGGTCACCGGACTACGCGCCGCTGCTCGGGCGCAGCGGGCCGGGGTTCAATCCGACCGGGATGCTGATCGTGTCAGCGTCCACCGGTGAAGCAGAAGCGGCGGTTGCAGGCATTCTGGTTGAGAAGACTCAGCGCAGCACGTCGGATACGCCCTGGTGGTGGATTTCCGGGGATACATATCCCCATCGAGACACCTTGAAAAGGTGGGGCGGTCGCTGGAGCAAGCGTCAAAAGCGCTGGTACTTCATCGCTGACGAGTTGCCGCAGGCGGTGCAGCAGCTTATCGCGCAGGTGAACGCGCCATCTGGTGATAGCGTGTCCGACGACGACCACGAACCCTGCTCTATAGAGGAAGCATCGGCGGTGTTGGGCGTGCCGATACGTGCGAAGTCATCAGAACCCGACGCGATCGCTGCCGATACCCCGCCCCTGTCTGACAAGGAAGCAACCGCCATCGAAGTAGAGGATCAAGAAGAACCGAAAATCCGCGTTATCAAGCCGATGTTGTCCGACGATGACTCCGATCCGATCACGACAGCGGTGCGTCAGACACGCCCCGAAACCATTTCCGTCCTACAGTCTACACCGACAGTCAACGGCAGACGCAACCTGGTTCGCATCCCGCAGTCGGCCTGCGGTGAGCTAACCGGCAGCATCACCGGCAATGTCTGGTGTTATGGCTACAGCGTGCACGAAGGAATCTGTATTTATCTCAACTGCGGAGGGCCGCGTATGGCTGTCGAGGCTATCCGTGCCAAACTGGTCAAAGGCGATCAGGTCAACTGCGTGCCCTGGGATGCACCAAGCGTCGAACTGACCGCGGGTGAAGGCAATACCGGGATGTACACCGCTTACCTGCAAAACATCCCCGAAGCCAAGTTCACCAGCCTGATTTTGCTGCACGACATGGTGACACAGCCAAACTATGGCGGCAAAAGCACGTCATTCATCCTGAAGGTCAGTGAAGAGCAGGCGATGGCGCAGCTGCGCCACCACGTCACAAAGTTGGTGAAAGTGCCCGTCTTCGACACCTGGACGGGCTATATGTGGCAAGCGGGTCACGCTGCCATGCTGGTGCGAAGCACACGGTCACAGGGTGGGGTGGATGTACTGGCCGTCACACTCGATGTGGACGCCTGGACACGCCTCATCACCGACGGGTTAGCGACAAACACCATTACCCTGCCGCCAACGACATAAGCCACCCCTATTCTCAGCATATACAGCCGCTTACCTCGCACGAGGTGAGCGGCTTTTTTGATTCCACAAGGAGAACACCATGAATTACAACAACCGTCGTCGTGTACGGCACGTCTGCCCGGACTGCGGACGGGTGCGCCTGCTGCGCCCCGCTGATGCCGCCATCACCAAACGCTGTCAGGTGTGTCACTGCCGACTCATTGCACCACTGGGTTTCCAGGCCACAGCAGCACGCCAGGGACGCGACTTCGCCATTCGCGCCGCCGCTCGCAAGCGTAAGCAGCAGCCCTCGTCATTAGAGCAGCGTGTCGAAGGAGCATTGAGCGAGATCAGCGGTATTGCCTGGGAGCGCGAATACAGCGTCGAGCGCCCCGGACGCAGCCCGTACTACGTGGACTTCGCCGTGCAGACCGACCGGCACTTCATCGCGCTGGAAGTCAACGGCAGCTTCGCGCGTCGCCATGATGAAGACGCGAATAGTCTGCGCACTGACACCCTGTTTCTGTTTTTCGACGATGTGATCGTCCTCACTGAGGAAGACATCACAACCGCTGCATCACTTCCCGATTTCATCACCCAATTCCTGTTTTGAGTTCAGGAGGTAAACCAATCATGTCCAGAATGGAAAACCGGGCTGTGATGGGGTTCTTTGCCATCGAACCTCGCCACCATGCCGCGATCCTCTCACTGGTCGCACCGGCAACGTCCGCCCACCGTCTGCTCGATCCGTTCGCCGGGGAAGGCGAGTTCCTCGAAGCCGCAGCTCAGGCCTGGAACATCACGCCCTACGCCAACGAGTTGGACGGTGCCCGTGCCGAAAAATGCGTCCAGCGGTTTGGTCCCAGACAGGCGGTACGCTGTGATGCTGAACGCCTGATCGCCAGCAACAACGCCTTCTCCGCTTTGTGGTGTAATCCGCCGTATGACCATGACGCGACCGCTGCGGGCAACAAGCGTGTCGAGTTTCGCTATCTGCGCCATAGCTGGAAGTGGATTCAGGATGGCGGGCTGGTGTTCTGGGTAGTGTATCTGCACCATCTCACCGAGGATGCCGTCGCATTTTTAGCGAAAAACAGCACGTGCGTCGATGTCTGGGCGCTGCCGGGCAAGCATCTTGGCGAGTATGACCAGATCGTCGTGGCGGCAGTGAAGGGTTTGCAGGCCAACCCGGAAGCATTGTACGAGCGCATCATCGCACAGAAAGCTGCGCCGCAACTGCTGGAGGTACAACCGGAGCCGGTCTACAAACTGCCCATGCCCAAGACGATCACCCGCTTCGTGTTCGCGCCGGACGTGATCGATGAAGAACAGGGGCTGCGGCTGATCGAAGAACAGGGTGCATGGAAGACCAATGGCTTTCAGGCGTTGCTGGAAGTGCCGATCCCATCTGCCCAGATCGAGCCTGTCGTCGCCCCGCGTCCCGGTCATATGGCATTGGTTTTGGCCGCCGGAGTCGCTGATGGCGCGGTCATCGACACCGATGAATACGGCACGGTTGCCATTCGTGGCAAGACACAGCATGTCGAGCAGATCGCCCGCGTCGATGTCGAGAGCGACCCGAATGATCCCGACCGTCAGGTCAAAAAGACGACCATTCGCCTGAAACCCTCCACCACACTCACGCTGCTGGCGGATGACGGTACGCTGGTCGAGATGGACGGCGACGACGCCCTGCTGGAATTCATCACCCGCAACAAGAAGTCGCTGGCGAGCTACCTCAACAACAAGTTCAATCCGACTTACCGGTTTGACTTCAACCAGCTCGGCAGCTGGCTGGACGCTATCCGCCTGAACGGTAAGTACCCGATGTACACCGCGCAGAAGCACGTCGTGGGGGCGATCACGAAGGGGTTCGAGCAGCGTGACAGCATCTTGCTGGTTGGCTCGATGGGGTCGGGCAAGACCTTTATGGGAGGCTCGGCGGCGATCGCGGTCGCGTCCGGGGTGGTGGAAAGTCTGCGCCAGCAGATTCGTGACGACCAGGTCGTACTCGTGGTCGCCCCACCGCATTTGATCGAAAAATGGAAACGCGAGCTGCACAGCATCAGCGATCACGTGTATGTTCGTCGTCTCGACCGCCATGAGCAGGTACGCGATTTCATGGTGCAGTCGGCCAAACTGGGGCCGGGCGTTGCCAAAATCGGCCTCATCAAGCGTGACCTGACTAAGCTGGGGTGTAGTCGGGATGTCGCCGTTGTCTGGCGCAGTGAACCGGTCGCGCTCTGGCGCCACGATCAGCCCACACCCGAAGGGTATGAACCGAATCAGCGCATTGTCAAGCAGTGCGTGCCGAAGTGTCCGCACTGCGGCTGTACCGTCATGCAGGAGAAGAAAGGCGTTTCGATGCCCGCTTCCGAAAGCTGGCTGAAGTCGGGCAAGCGGACCTGCAGCGTCTGTCAGACTCCACTTTGGCAAGAAGCACGCGACCGGGGGTCGCAGCCAGAAGTGGGCGAGAAGTATCCAAAGAAGAATCCGCGTTACCGGCTGGATGTGTACCTCAAACGTCAGTACCGCGACCGGGTCTTCCTACTAGTCTGGGACGAGGTCCATGAGTGTCAGTCGAGCGACACAGGGAATGGTGAAAGTTTTGGAAGATTGGCGGGCATCGCGCAAAAAGTGCTGGGCATGACCGGCACACCGTTCAATGGACGCGCCAGCAGCCTGTTCAACCTGGAATATCACATGAATCCGCGTGTGTGCGAGCGTTTCCCCTGGGGCGGCGCGGATCGCCTGAGCCGCAAGGAACGGGGCACGAACTGCTTTCAGACGATCATCGAGGCCAATGGCCAGCAGCGCGGCCGAGCCGAATCGCAGTGGGTGGCGGCGATGGGCGTGCGCGAGCAGGTCGTCGAAGAACGGCCCACCTACGACAGCAGCACCGGTGCCTATACCGGCACCTCAACCTACCAGCGGCCCTACGAAGAAGCGCCGGGCATCTCGCCACTGCTGGTGGCCGAACTACTCGATCACACCGTCTACTTCGGCCTCCGTGATCTGGGCAAAGCCTTGCCGCAATACGAGGAGATCGCACTGCCCGTCGAGATGGACACTGACACCTACGATCAGTACGACCGCACGCGAGCCTTGCTCAAGGATTACCTCATCCAGCGGCGCTGGGAGGGCGATACGACCTTTCGCGGAGCCTACTTGCAGTGGTCAATGGGCTGGATCAACACGCCCTTCCGTCCGACGGAGGTGATCCACAACATCAAGCACCCAATCACCGGCGAGAAACGTCCACACGTTGTCACACGGATTCCGTCCTACGGTGAGGAGCGCGTTTACACCAAAGAGCAGGCACTGGTTGACCTGCTGAAGGAAGAATTGGCGGCGGGTCGTCCGTGTGTGGTCTATCTGCGTCAGACGGCGACGAAGGACATCCAGCCGCGCATCGAATCGCTGATTCGCCAGCATGTGCCGGGAGCCGTGCCCTACGTGCTGAAGAACACGGTCGCGGCGGAGCGGCGCGAGAAGGTCATCGACCAGCAGATTGCTGTCGGGGTCAATGTGGTGATCTGTAATCCAGAGCTGGTCAAGACGGGTCTCGATCTCATCCACTTCCCAACGTTGATTTTCCACGAGATCACGTTCAATTTGAGCACGATGATGCAGGCGGCAGCGCGAGCCTACCGGCTCAACCAGACGCACGAACACTGCAAGACCGTGTATCTTTTTGCCGAAGGCACCATGGAACATACGGCGGTGCAGCTCATGAGCCGCAAGCAGCGAGCGGCTAAACTGCTCACGGGTGACATTGGGTTGACCGGGCTGGATGCCTTGACCGAGGGTGAATCAGGCTTTGAAGAAGCACTGCTGGATGCCATCGCCAAAGATGAGTCACTGCTTGACCCATCCGAGATGTTCAAGGCAAATGCCGGACAGAGCGAGATCGATGCCGAAGATGCCGCCTACTGGAATGTCGAGGTGGGCGAGGACGAAGCGGAAGAACCGGCACTGGTCGCCCATGCCGATCCGGTAGTGCAGGCAGCAATCGAACTCGGCGGCGTGCTGGTCGAGGACGATCAACCGCGTCAGACGCCCCGCCCTGCCGCGAAATTGGCGCTACCGGAACGCCTGTCGAGTGATACGGCGCGACTCGTGCGCTACGTCGGCAGCTATCTGGACGGCGTGCATCTGATCCACGACCGCGACAAACGGCTGAAGCTGCAAGCGAAACTGCTGACCATCCTGACCGACGGTGTGGTCGACAACGAGGAAACGCGGACTGTTGTCGGACTACGTGACCCGGACTTCAGGCAGTATCCCGTTCATGAGGAGACGCTGATCCGGCATGTGCGCGGCTGGCTGAAGCAGCACCGTTTCGTGTTCACCGGCTGTGAGGACGAAGCCGCCGCGAAGATCGTCGATCTGGCGAAGCAGGCGTTCGGATTGACCCCGGTCAAACTCGACATCTTCGAGAAGCTGGAGGAGATGCGTGACGAGGAACTCCAGCGCGAGCTGACCGTGACACTCAAAGCGGATCGTTCGGAGACATTCACACCGGCGAAACAGCCGAAGCGCAAACGGAAGAAGCTGGACCTGGCGGCAGCCCCGGCTGCCGATGCAGTACCGGAAGACGAGCCGGATACGGTGTCTGACGTGCGCCCTTTAGCCCTAAAACGCCGACAGACGAAGGCGGACGAGCATGTCCCCCAACAACTGGCGATGTTCTAAGCGGACCGCAGGTCAGCCACTTTCTGGAGGCGCTGCTGGCACGTTCCGGCGACTACCGCGAGCGTGCCTGTCTGACGCTGACCGCCATTCATCCCGACGGACAGCATCGAACCCCTTCGCGTCATGTGCCGTTGAATCGCCCCCCGACCTGCTGGACGAGGCGCTGGCACGACTGCTGGCGACCAATCGACTGGGTTGGGGGGCGTTCGTCGCGGTTGGCCTGCGCAGGCACGGGCTGACCCGCTACCAGCGCGGCACGGAACGCGATCTGGTTGCGCTTCCGGCGGTCTTCGTTGATCTGGATGACCCCTCGTCTGACGCGCTGAGGCGGCTGCGTGACCTGCGTCCGACACCGTCGTGCATCACCTTCACCGGCGGTGGCTATCACGCCTACTGGTGGCTGGATCAGCCGTTGACCGATATGGCACTGGCACGGCGTGTCCTACGTGGTTTGCAGCGTGAGGCTGCGAGTGATTCCATGAGTCCGGTGCAGTGCCTCCGTTTACCATTCAGCCAGAACACCAAGCCGTACCGCGAGAATGCGCTCTGCAAGATCATCGACCTGCACCACAGCTACCATCCGATTGCAGCATTCAACCATCTGCTGCCACGTCAAACACCACCCCGAAAACGACGCGCCCCGCGTCAGACAGCGCCACGACGTTCCGGTGACAGACTCAATCCGGTACTGCTGCGAGCCGTAACCGACCGGCTGACCCACATGGGCTACAGCGGACGCGGCGACTGGCTCAGCGGTCCGTGTCTGTATCCAACCCACCACCGGCACGACGACACCCATGCCAGCTTCGGCTTCAACGTCCGCAGCGGGTACGGGAATTGCTACGTATGTGGATCAATCCTGCTCAAGGATATCTGCACTGAAATTGGGATTCACCCCGCTGACTACGGCGGGTTATTTGTTTGATCGAGAAAGGAAACCGCCTATGGGTGCGCGAGAATTTTCCTCATACTGAGGAGCGTACTCGCGTGCCCATAGATCAGCGAAGTAATCGAGGAAGTAACGGTGGATGAAGATGGCGCTGCCGACAACCCGCCGCATCAAACGCCGATCAATCACGTACAGTAGGAAGCGGTCGTAACGGCGCGGGGCGAACCCGAGATTGTACAGTAAGAGGCGCAAAACCAAGTGTCTGATTGCGCTTCCCGGCCCGGTAACCAAGCCGGTAAGAAACAAGGAAAATAAACCGGCAGAAACCGAGAACACCAGCCCGATAACCAGCCCGACAAGCAGCCCGATAACCAGCCCGACAAGCAGCCCGATAACCAGCCCGACAAGCAGCCCGATAACCAGCCCGACAAGCAGCGCTTCACTCAATCCTTGATTGAAGCCCGCACGATCTTCAATCGATGTACCCGTACTCAGACTTTCGATCAGCCCGACAAACAGCCCGACAAACAGCGCGACAACCCGCCCGACAACCAGACCGGCAAGTAGCCCGACAACTAGACCGGCAAGTAGCCCGAACAGCCCTTGTTGCTGCAGCATAGTTCCCACGCCCAAAATCACGCAGAAAAGCATCACAACTAACCGGACCGAGACCGACGATCTATTTTCCCATGTTGATTTTAGAATGACCCACACGTTCCATCTAATGCGCCGCTCCAGATTGATATCACTCGATGCGAAACTCATTGCAAAAAGTGGTGCCACAATTAGCGCTGTCTCTTGCCCATCCAGCAGGGCAATAAGCGCTAGAAGCAGCCCAAAAGTGATACTTATCCCCCACACAAAGCTACGAAGAGACTGCTTTGTCGGCAACCAATCGCGTTGGAACATCTCTACGTAGAAAATCGTCTTCTGACGTTGCTTGAGATTATGGCCGATGAAGGCCAGCCAGCGCAGGACCTTGTCGTTGGGGTAGTTGCTGACTAGTGTGTTCTGCAACTGGCGACGCACGTAAGGTTCAATAACCAGACTGCCGATCTTTCGAATAGTATCGCCCTGCACATATTCCGGTTTAAAAGGCTGGCCGTCTTTGTAGGTGGTGATCAGGATGTTAATGAACAGCGGCTTGTTGGCTTCTTGCCAAACGGCATCATCGGCCTGCAGGGTCGCGAGAATCTTATCGACCGTTTCGGAGTAGGGAATGTAATGCCGCAGCAGCCCTTCAAAACGCTCTTCGCTGAGCGGCTGTAATTCGACACCAATACTTTCAATATCGAGCTTGTCGACTAGATCATCGTATTCTTCAGTGCGGCTGCACACGACGAGCTGCCGAATCGGCGTCTTGAAGGCGTTGATGGCGTGCAGGCAGTCGTCGCGATACGCTTCGGCCACTTCGTCTAAACCATCGAGCAGGAAGATCAGGCGATCCCCGCCTATGAACTCAGCGGCCAGTTTCTTGCCCACACCGTAATTCCTGCCCAATTCACCGGCAATCCAATCAGCCAGCGGTTTGCGTTCATTGCCCCATGACGACAGGTTGAACACCACCGGGATGGGTGTATTGTTCGTTTCAGCCTCGTCGAGCAGTATTTCAGCCAGTTGCAGCATGAGCACGGTTTTTCCGCTGCCCTTTGCACCCAGGATCAATAGCTTGCCCTTTGTATCTCTGAACACCTGTCGCAGCATGGCGGCGGTATGGGCAAGCGGCTCAGTCGTTTTGCCGTCGCGCCGCATGATCTCAATTGGCAGCTCGTAACCCATGAACTGCCCGGCATCGCTGACCTGATCCGGGCGTGCTTTGGCATCAATCTGAATCTGGGCGTCGCGCAGCGCATCTTTCAGCACGCCCTCAATCCATTTCCGGCGCACCGATTCAATCAATACGCGGCGGTTGCGCTGTTCGAGGGACTCGGCAGGTTCAGTGCTGTCTCGTCTGCTCGATGTGAACCAGACAGCACCACTGATGCCCGTAACCGCCCCGAAGATCGTCAACAACGGTTCAAATATGTCGGTATTTGCTTTAACTACACCGTTAACAGCCAGAAACCAGACCAAGCCCAGTATGAGCGTAATCAGGCCAGAAAAGATCGTTGTTCGTCGCGAGAATGTAGGGTCCATTCAATTTATTTGTGTTAGTGAGTATCCGATGACATTCATTATAGCGCAGACAAGAAGATGCCAGCTACCATTCGAGGTGGAGGCGCAATCGTCGTCATACGCCGCAGATCGTGCTGATTGACCCGGATCGTGTCGAAGAGAAAAACATCAGACGGCAGGCGTTGTTCGCGCCGTCGGACATCGGCAAATTCAAGGCGGAGGTCGTCGGACGGCGGCTGAACTTCGCGCTGGGTTTGGACATCGCCTGGATCTGTGAACCGGTATCTGCCACCCACCACTTCGACCGCTATGGCGGCAACCTGGTGATCTCATGCGTGGATAATCACGAAGCGCGAAAAGAGATTCATCGCGTCAACGGGGTTCTGATCGGGTCGGGCAATCATGAAAGCGCCGGACAGGTCTGCATCGGCAATACCGATGAACTTGACCTGATGCGGCGCTTCATCGACGGTCGCGACGGCAAGTATACCTATTTGCCGAAGGAAGGCTTGCTCTTCCCCGAATTGTTGCAACCGGAGCCAGTGGGGCGTAGACACTCCCACGATCCCGAAATACCCCCCACACCGGAACCCGGCGCTTCGTGTGCGGAGTTAGTTGCCAGCGGCGATCAGCACCTGCTTGTGAATGACATGGTCGCGACCATCATAGGCCAGTATCTGCACCGTCTGCTGCATCGCTTACCCATCCACTCCTTCGTGACCTATGCCGGGATCGGGGACTTTATCTCCAGCCGCAGCTTACCCATTTGCCGCGAAGAGCTGGAAGTTTTTCTTGGACAGTAAGCTAGGCACAAGTGCGCACTTGTGCCATTCCACCCGGCTTATTGCAGTCGTTCCGCAACAGCTACCACCTCTTCGAGCGTATCCGCGAATGGTGCTGAAACCTGCAAACTGTAGCTGAATTCCTCATCACGCCACCGAAGATTACGGTAATGCTCTGGACGCCATTCAGGATCAGAACCAAACCAATACCCGGCAGCAAATTGAGCGCTCTCACCGTTCACTGTGGTATTGACTATTGCTGCATCAGGGCTTATAGGTAGTTGCCCTGGTCGTGTGTCCGTGCGCCATTTAGATACATGCATCAGCACACCACGATCATTTTCGCGCTCATAAGCGATAGAAATGAATCCTTCTGCTGCTCCGATATGCAGGATATTGAAGCCACCTTCAACCCATTCAAGGGCCTCCATCCCAGCAATAGACTCTGCCTCGGCTACTGTCTCAACCGTAACTACATCAGCATATTCATCAGAGGCAGAGTAGCCATCACCCGGAATGAAGAAGTCAAAAATACTCTGCGCAAGGCTACGCAATGGCGGTACTGTTGTAAACAGACCCAATACGATCAGAAAGGACGCAGCAATCGCCATCATACGGTGTGCAATCGCGACTTTCCGAGACTGTATCGGTCTGGTCGAGGTCGTAGAAAGGTGAATTCTCCGTAGCTCTTGCTCAAGTTGTTCAGCAAACGCCGGATCGGGCTGATTTTCGTTGTGGATCGTCTGTAATTTCTGCTCTAACGCATTGGTCATGAGATCTCCTCCTGAATATCTAGAACTTGTCGAATGTCATCCAACCCTCTGGAAATGAGCATTTTGATTGCTCCCTCGCTCTTTTCCATTATCTGAGCAACCTCACGGATTTTCAGATCAGCGAAGTAGCGTAATCGAATAGCCTCTGCTCGCTCTGGATTGAGTTTCTCAAGTATCAACGTGATTTCTTCGATCCGTAGCTGCCTGACAATAATGTCCTCGACAGAACTCATACCATCCGATGGAGGGGTAATGTCGTCTATCGAAATGATTGGGTGATCTCCTCGAAAGTGGTCATTCAGCTTGTGTCTGGCAATTCCGAGCAACCACGCTGTGAAAAAACCACTCGATTCATAAGTTCGTATCCCGCCTAGTGCGGCTACGAAAGTTTGCATCGTTAAGTCTTGAGCATCCTGAACATTGCCGCACCGACTATGCAAGTAACTGTAAACACGATGAAGGTGACGCCGATAGAGCATCGCAAATGCCTCGACATCTTCTTTAGCCCTCGATGCCAAAGCATCATCCGTCAGGATTTCATCCATAAACCGTCCTTCTGATTGCATCTCTGTATCTACCGTATCGGGGAAATGCTTCAAAAGGTCACAAATTCATCTGTTCGCTGGCAAAGAGAAAAGTTACAAGCAATGAATCAGACAACCCCAACTATCACAGCCCCCGCACCGGGGGCTTTTTCGATTCCCCATAACCTGATCTTGTCCGACGAGATTCGGCACGCACTCGATGACGATGCCGCCCTGATCGTCTCGGTCAGTGGCGGCAAGGATTCAGATGCGATGGCGCTGGCGCTGCACCGCGCTCGTCAGCTCTTCGACTGGCGGGGACGCTTCATTCTCTGTCACGCTGACCTGGGGCGCATGGAATGGCCCCAGTCGCTGCCGCACTGCCGCGAACTGGCGAAACGGCTCGGCGCGGAGTTCGCCGTCGTCCAGCACGATCACGATTTACTCGAGGGTATCCAACGGCGGAGAGCGAAACGCCCGGATGCACCCCCGTTTCCATCAGCGGCGGCGCGCTACTGCACGGCCACCTGGAAGCGTTCGGTTATCGACAAGTACATCCGCCGGACGTTTCCCTGCGATCAGACTGTCATCTGTGCCATGGGTCTGCGCGCAGAAGAAAGCACCAGCCGTGCCAGACGCGACCCGTGTTCCCCGCGCACTAAAGCCAGTGCCCCCACCAAGAATCGTCACGTGCTCGACTGGCTGCCGATCCATCACTGGACGCTGGCACAGGTCTGGGCGGAGATTGGTTACACGCTGGATGAACTGCGAGCAATCCAGTTAGAGACGCGGCGCACCGGTGTTATTCCACCGGATTTCAAAGCACATCCGGCCTATGCCCTCGGCAACGAGCGCGTGAGCTGTGCCCTGTGCGTGCTCGCTTCGAAGAATGACCTGCTTGTCGGGTCGGTTCAAAATCCGGAACTCTACCGGCAGTTGGTCAATCTCGAATTGGAGAGTGGCTACAGTTTTCAATCGGGACGCTGGCTGGCCGATTTGCATCCCCATCTGTTGACTGACGCCCAGCGAGAACGTCTTGCAGTGATGCGTCAGCCCGAAGAAACAACCCCCACCCAACTCACCCTTTTTTAGAACCAGGAGACAATCCAATGAACGACAGTACCTCCAAACAGGCATTGGCGCGGTATCATGCTGCCTATGACAACACCATCTATACTGATATTCGCTACCGTGTCATCCGTGATACTGTCGGCCCCGATGCTGATGTCGAACTGCACGCAGGTGACACCGCCGTCGTGGACCTTATGAACGCTTTGATCGACACCTGCCTTGAGTGCTGCGGGTCGTCACAGCACACCGGCGCACACATCCTGATGGCACGGCTGGCAGCGTGGTCAAAGCTGAGCGATGCGACGATTGACGTTGTTTACGCCTATTTGCTCACGTTCCAGCAGACCGGGATCAATGCCGCTGATGATTTCGCGGCAATTGCGAAGGCACTCACCCGCACCTATACCGGGCAGCAAACGATCGGCGAAGCTTCGGCCTATGCCAACGGAGTTCATTCCTGGCAGGGACGGACAGCCTATCACTTGCTGGTCGCAGCGGAATACCTGGCGAAGTCTGCCGAACTGCTGCTGCTCGACCAGTACAACAACGACGCCTACCTGCACGAGAAGCTCCAGCACGGTCTGAACCGCATTACGAATGCGTTGTACGAGGGGGTGCGCCACAGCGACAAACCGGAGATGTTCGATTTCAGCGGAACGTATTTCCCAAAAGAGAATGACCGGTAGTGAGACTATCTAGTTTATGTGGGCTTCCAGGTGATGCCTGTCTTACCAGTCAGGGATAACAACGATAATGGACTTGCTGTACGATGTCTTCTACTGTGAGTCCATAATGCAATATAAGTGGGATCAGCCATGAAGGCGATGAAGCGCACGGCAAGTTGCAGTTCTTGCAGGAAGCGGAACGCATGAAGCACGATTATCGTACCCCATCTACTTTGGTCCACCCTCGGTGTTTGGAGTATTAACTTGCTCATGCGTTCCAACCCTCTAAGCGAGCATCATTGATGCTGGAGTGCAGCCATGGGCGATTGTAGAACAGTTCGACATCGGCGAAGAACGCCCGAATTGGACGAAATCGAAAGGCTTTGCTGGTATTCCTCAGTATCTACCCAGCGCTGCTGGTAGGTGTACTTGCGTGGTTGTTGGTAGGCTCTGGCGATGCGACCGTGATTGCCGACCTTCTGCTCCTCGCGATAGAAGCGATGCACGATCCCCTGCCAGTCCAGTTCGGGGAAGGCACGCAATATCTCCCACTGGGGACGTTGCTCGTGGATCATCTGCACCATCTTCCGGCGTTCGGCTGCGGTCATGGTGTACTGCGTCCTGCCGGAACGGAACACGGTTTCGGAGGTCGTACCATCGCGCCATTCGACAACGAGCTTGCGCTTCACGTCATCGACTTTATCCACGATGATGCGGCGAGCGAATGCCTCGAACAGCTCACGGCGCTGCTGGTGTGGTACGTCTTTCCAGCGCTGGATGATGAGTTCCAGCGTCGGACGTGCTTCCAGCATCGCCACACTCTGACCTGCGTTTTCTTTAGCACGTGCCAGTTCCTCGCGCAGACGAACAATCTCACGTTCGTTGGCTTCAAAGCTGGCTTCCAGGTTCTTGACGATCTCCGGGTTGGAGATGGTTTTCAGGTTGTCCAGCACGGTCTGCTTGGCACGTTCGGCGGCACGGATGTCCTGCTCGATGCGTCGGACATCACCTTGCTCACTGCGCTGCGTGCCTTCCAGTGCCTTACGCCACGTCTCGTCGTCAATGGTGGTCGCTTTCAGCCGTTCCAGCAGCAGCTTGTCCACCTGGGGATCAAATATCTTCGCGTGGATACTCATCACTGTATGGCTCAGATGATCCGACAGCACATAGGCGTAGTTGTCGTTGTGGTTCAGGTAGTAAGCCCCTATGCGACGGAAGGGGTGTCCCGGCAGCGAATGCGAAAAGACCAGCCCGGCGTAGGTCGCGGGCCTTGCTCCTCGATCCTCGACCTTGTGGCGGACATAGACCCGGTGCGGCGAGTAATCCTTATTAGGTTCGCCGAAGAAATCGACCTTCGAGAGGGCATTGAAGGCGTACATGAACAGATCGTCTGGCACGATGGCTTCGTGGTTCTGCCACTGTTCGATCACGCCCTTGTACGACCAGTGCCCGATGTAGGCGACATTGGTCAGGATGTAGTTCAAACCGGAAGGCGACGGCATGATGCCACCGTTGGCACCGCGATGGGTGATGATGATATCCACCCTAAACCCGTCGGGCACCAACTCAGTGACGTTCTCCGGGAAGCAGGGACCGTGTTCGTAGATATGCCGCCACGTCCGCGTCAGGTTGCGATTGAACTTGCGGAACAACTTGAAGTACGCCAGCACGACATCGGCGCACGGTTGGAAGGGCACGTACTTGCGATGGTTCGGGTTGGCTGTGCCGTCGGGCAGCTTCTCGCGCAGATCAACCATGTAGCCAATTGCCACACTGCGACCCGTCCAGATGCCGCGCACCTTGAGGTAATCCCGCGCCTGCATCAGCCGCCCCTTGATGTGGTACTCCAGATAATCCGCTGCCCGCTGTGCGTGGTCACGGAACATCTGCATGTGGTAGCGTCCCTGAGTCGGGTGGTCGAAGTCGTAGACAAAAGTCGGTGTCAACACCAGTACGTTGTTGCGGCGGCAGGTGTCGATGAAGATGTTAGTTTGGATTTGCGTCACATCGCGGAAGAAGCGGTCTACGTCCTGCGAAGCCACCAGCCCGATCTCCCCATTTTCGATGAGTTGGTGCAGGTAGGACATGCCCGGACGCTCGTCGATCTTCTTTGTCCCGCTGATGCCCGCGTCCATGTCGATCATGATGATCTGGTCGCGGACCCAACCCTGGCGCAGCAGATGTTCGACCATATCCACCGTTTGCAGGGTTGTGTTGATATTGCCGATTTGTCCCTCGGACGATTGGCGATAGTAGACCG
>Ga0081520_100441_pt1 | contig 16895 bp, 14 predicted proteins | sample HotLakmasection1_FD_70988 | JGI IMG/M metagenome (GOLD analysis project Ga0081520, IMG submission 70988) | Hypersaline microbial mat communities from Hot Lake, Washington, USA - Section #1 (SPADES assembly) (version 2) | ecosystem: Environmental > Aquatic > Non-marine Saline and Alkaline >... | reverse complement strand
GCTCTGAACCCCCCCTGAGGCATTGGCTGGCTCAGCAGTTGGCCCCCAATGCCCGTGTCCAGATGCGGTTGCGGGGCAATGTTTTGCATGTGCTGGCCGAAACGCCCCATCCGCTCCATCAGTCGGGAGCCATTTCGCGGTTGGTTGACGCGCTAATTGCGCATCCCGCCGGTCCCGAGTTGATCACGGCGGTTTATCCCCAGGCTTATCAGATCTACATCTACAGTCGGCAGGCTGGCAAGTCTCAACCTGACTGGACTGCGCCGATTTATCTCAATCGCTTAGAGCGACATCAAGCCCAGCTACAGCAGCGGGTTGGGGTGTCGCTCAAAATTGCGGATGCCGTACAGGAGTGCGAGACCTCTGGCGCAGAAGCGGTGGCGGTAGCAGACTGTGCGCCGGATGAACCCACGACGGCCATCGTGCTGTCGCATCTGAGTTTGGCTAAACAAGGGGATCCCGATGCGATCGCCTGGTACCTGAGTGAAGTCTTAAGCACGCTGGATGTTGGGGTGTGGGTGAGTGTGCGGGCAGCCTCGCGCCGGGTGGCACTGCAACGGGAGGCAGTTTCCGTTGAGGAAGGCCCCACCACCGATGCCGAGCCGCCCAATGCCACCACCGACGACACCATTCAACGGCTCTGGGTCTGGTGCGAAGCGACCTATAGCCCTGACCCCCTGCTCATTGCCGAACCCGTCACCGAGCGCTTGCGGCAGCTGGCTCTGACGCAGTTCAAAGATGCCGTGATCGTCATTCAGGTGCATGGCGAAGAGACCCCCGATTGGAGTCTCCGCATTGATCTAACTCCTGCTGAGGAAATGCTGCGGGAATGGGCGCGCTGGGGTGATGAAGGGGCGATCGCCCGGTTGTTGAATGCCACGATCAGCGATCACCACGCTGCCCTGACTGTGGAGCGCAAAGATGCCAGTCTGCACTGCATTGTGCAGTCCACAGGGGAGGCCGAACCGCCCGTAGTGCCGGAGGAGGCGACCATTGTAACGGCGATCGCGCCCCTGCTGGAGGAGCTGGCCCCCCAAGGACTGCACCGCCTGATGGTCTATGGTCAGGCCGCTGAGGCCGACACCCCTGACTGGGTAAGGTGCCTGAATCTGCCAGCGCTCGAACACCCTGATCTGGCGGAGGAGCCGAAGGGGCTGGCCCAACAGGGGGATCTGGCGGCCCTCGCCTATCTGCTGACCCGCCTGCTCAATCCTGATCTCGATGCGCAGTTAGCGACCGGCGGCATTCGGATTCAGGTCTTGCGGCGTGACCACCTGCTGCACATCATGGCGGATGCGCCGATTTGCCCGACTCGACGGCAGGTGGTGCCGCAGATTCTCGACTTTTTAGAGGTGCTCGATCTCTCTGACACCAAGGGGATCCGGCTATATGGTCGGCGGGCCGGACAGCAGCGACCGGCCTGGAGCTTCGGCAAAGATTTTGAAGAGCGGCCCGGCATTGTGCCCAAGGCCGAGCCCGTGTTTGCGGTAAGCGATCGCTACGTGGGCGATTTGCTAGAGCGACCCGCCGCCGCTCACCTCTCGGTACCCGGCCCCGCCGCCGTTACCGGAGCCATTCACACAGCTTGGCAGAGCGGCCTAGAGCGGTTGCGGCGGTTGCTGTTTGAGACGCAGTTAGTGGTGCCCCAGCGAGACTTTTCGCGGACGCCCCCGGAACTGTCTCCCGAAGAAAGCCAGGATGCCATCAAGATTGGGCTGGTGTGGGCGACGGTGGGGCTGTTGCTGGCGCTCCAGGCGGACTGGATTTTTGGTCAAATAATCAACCCCGGCACGGTCAAGAGCGCGTTTGAACCCGCCACGGCGGCAGAGTCGAATGAGACGCCAGTGATGACGCCTGCTAGCGATACCGCGGCGGCAGATTGGGACCGGCGGGACTGGGAAGCGGATTTATTCGGTGGGGAGGATTTGGCGGATGACGACAGCCCCAGCCCGGCCAATTCCGTTTTCAATGACGAAGAGCTGATTGCGAGTCCGGAGCGCTCCCTGGCCCCGCCGCCGGATTTGCTGTCGCACTCGCCCTATCCCTCCTTCCGTAGTCAGCAAATGGATGAGAAGCTGGCCCTCTACCATCAACGGTTGGCCGCGTCCGGTCCGCCGGATGTGCTGATTATCGGTAGCTCTCGGGCCTTGCGAGGGGTGGATCCCGCTGCCCTCCAGCGAGAGCTGATGGCCTTGGGCTATGGGGAGCTGAGCATTTTTAATTTTGGGGTGAATGGGGCGACTGCTCAGGTGGTCGATCTCACCCTGCGGCGGTTGCTGGAACCGCACCAATTGCCGCGTCTCATCATTTGGGCCGATGGGGCCAGAGCGTTTAACAGCGGTCGTACGGACATCACCTTTAACGCGATCGCAGCTTCCGAAGGCTACCGCGAACTGGGTCGCCGCAACCCCGCTGCCACCACGGCAAACGCTGACGGGACAGCAAGTGCAGCCGACGAGGTGGTCGCCGAAGAGACGCGGCCTGTGGGTGAAGCGCTGCGAGCCAGCTATCAAGCCCTCGACAAGTCGTTAAGCCAGCAACTGGGGCAGCGATCGGCCATCTATGGCGAGCGGGATGAATTGAAAGCCTTTGTGCGCGATCGCCTGTTGACGCCCCTAGTTGCCCCCATTGCCCTGTCGGCAGAAGATAGCAAAACTGGGCAAAATACCTCCGATATGCCGATTCCCGAAGACAGCGCGATCGATTTTGACGGTTTTCTGGCGTTAGACGTGCGGTTTAACCCCGCCACTTACTATCAGCTCTATGCACGGGTGCCCGGAGCCTACGACAGCGACTACGAAGACTTTGGCCTGGAGGGCAAGCAGTTAGAGGCGTTTGACAATCTGCTGGACTACACCCAACAACAGGGCATCCCAGTGATTTTTGTGAATACGCCGCTGACGGATGAATATCTGGACGGCTATCGCAGCGATGCCGAAGAAGAGTTCCAGAAGTTGATGCTGCAATATTCCGCCACCGAAGAGGGTTTCATCTTCCGGGATCTAGGCCAGGTGTGGACGGGCCGTTACGATTACTTCTCCGACCCCAGCCATTTGAATCGGTACGGTGCTTATCAGGTATCGTTGCGGTTGGCGCAAGACCCCATGATTTCCTGGCCCCGCGCCCTCGATTTGTCCGCTGCTAATCTTGACCGCACGCCATGACCCTACCCTCGATTTTGTATGGCTTATTTCTGCTGAGCGTCGTCGGGCTGTACTGGGCGCTGGAGCGGCGATCGCTGCGGATCTGGCTGTTGCTGGTCGCCAGCATCGTGTTTTACACCTCGTTGCAGGTGCATTACGTGCCGCTGATGCTGGCCCTAGTGGGCCTCAACTTCTGGCTGGCGCGAGTGCTGCAAATGCCTGCCGATTGGCGCGTGTCAAACGAGCAGTGGCAGATGGCCGAGCAGCAGTGGTATCGCCGCCGCCGCTACTGGTTGATCTTCGGTATTGGCCTGAATGTGGCGCTGCTACTGGGCTTTAAATATTTGGAAAGCTGGCTGCAATGGCTGGTGCCAGAGGGGTTCAATCCGGAGGTGGCAGATGGCAGTTGGTTAGCGATCGCCTTCCCCTTGGGCCTCAGCTTTTTTACCTTTGAGTGCATCGCCTACTTAGTCGATGTGTATCGCGGCGCGCCCGCGACCAACAGCCTGCCGGAGTTTGCTGCCTACAAGCTGTACTTTCCAAAGCTGATTTCCGGCCCCATTACCCGCTTTCACAGCTTTGCCAGTCAGCTCAGCGACCAGCCTAGCCTTGATTTCAACTGGGCCGTGGAAGGGCTCTGGCTGATTGGCCTCGGGGCGGTGAAAAAAGTGCTCATTGCCGACCACATCGGCACCGTGGTCAATCTCAGCCTGGATAACCTGGAGCGCGCTGGGAGTTGGGATCTCTGGCTGGCGATTTTTGCCTATGGCTTGCAACTCTATCTCGATTTCAGCGGTTACGTCGACGTGGCCCGCGGCAGTGCCCTGCTCATGGGCATTAACTTACCGCAAAACTTCAACTTTCCTTACATGACCACCAGCATTGCCGATTTTTGGCGACGCTGGCACATGACCCTGGGCGATTGGCTGCGCAATTACCTCTACTTTCCCCTCGGAGGCTCGCGTAAGGGGCTGTTCCGCACGGCGATGAACTTGATGATTGTCATGCTGATTGCGGGTGTCTGGCACGGCAATACCTGGGGCTTTGTGATTTGGGGCGGCATTCACGGCTTGGCACTGGTGGTGCATCGGTTTAACCACGTCCTGGCTCAAGGCTGGCAGCCGCTGCAAAAGTTTTGGCAACAGCCCTGGGGGGTGGCGATGGCCTGGGCCATCACCCAGTTTTTGGTGTTCTTTAGCTGGCTCTTTTTCCGCCTGCCGGAGCCTCGGCAATATACCCTGGCGCTGCAAAAACTCTGGGGGGCCAACAGTGATTTGCAGTTTGCCCAAAAGGTCTATGTCGAATCCCTGGGTATGACCGCCATCCAGCTCTGGACGCTGCTGTGGCTGCTGTTTGGGGGTATGATGCTGATTTACTGCGCTCAACGCTCCCTCAAGCTACAGCTCAACTGGCCGGTCAAGTTGCTGCTAGTCCCCCTACTGCTGTTTACCGCTTGGCAACTCGCCCCTAGCGAAACGCTGTCATACATTTATTTCGACTTCTAAACCAGCCATAGAAGGACTGGAGAGTCCTGTGGGACACTATTTCAAGGGGTTGAACAATGAGGGTTGCCATGCTAGCGGCAATGGGAAGTGCTTTGGCGGCTCGGCTGAAGTTGAACCGCCCTACGCCCTACACCGGGGCGGCCCGATCCACCCCGCTCCCATCGACTGCTGCCAATTACCGGGCTGTTATTTTCCTGCCGATTCCTAAATTTTCATGACTGCTCCTTTGCTCCCTTCTGTGCCCTACGATTTCGCGCCAGCGGCCCCTGAAACGCAACAGCGCAAGGCCGATCACATCCGCGTCTGCCTGGAACAAGACGTGCAGTGCCAGCAAATTACCACTGGCCTGGAAAAGTACCGTTTTCAGCACTGCTGCCTGCCAGAGCTGGGCTGGGACGACCTCGACGTTTCCAGCACCTTTTTGGGCAAACCCCTGGGAGCCCCCCTGCTGATTTCTTCGATGACGGGGGGGACAGAGCAGGCCCGGCTGATCAATACCCGGCTAGCGATCGCCGCCCAAACTTACGGTTTCGCCATGGGGGTTGGTTCCCAACGGGTCGCCGTAGAAGCCCCCGACGTGATGGAGACCTTCGCGATTCGTCGCTATGCACCGGACTGCTTGCTATTTGCCAACTTGGGGGCGGTGCAGCTCAACTATGGCTATGGCCTGGCCGAGTGTCAGCGTGTCGTGGATGCCCTGGAGGCCGATGCCCTAATTCTGCATTTGAATGTGCTGCAAGAGAGTGTGCAAACGCGGGGCGATCGCAACTTCAAAGGCTTGTTGAGCAAAATTGAGGCGCTGTGCGATCGCCTGCCAGTGCCCATCATCGCGAAGGAGGTCGGGAACGGCATTTCCGCTAAACTGGCGCAACGGCTAATGGATGCCGGGATCAGCGCGATCGATGTGGCGGGAGCCGGTGGCACCTCTTGGGCCAAGGTTGAGGGGGGACGCGCTGCGGATCCCCGACAGCGTCGCCTGGGGCAAACCTTTGCCGACTGGGGGCTGCCCACCGCTGATTGTGTTACCCAAATTCGCGCCGTCGCGCCAAATCTGCCGCTGATTGCCTCGGGGGGCATTCGCAATGGGTTGCAGGCCGCCACCGCGATCGCCCTGGGGGCGGATCTGGTCGGGCTGGCTCACCCCTTCCTCCTCGCGGCCCATGACTCTGAAGCGGGGGTCGCGCTGCTAGCTGAGTGTTTGTTAGAAGAACTCCGCACGGTGCTACTCTGCACCGGCCAGGTCAATTTTGTGGCCCTCCGGCGCTCTGATGCTCTGCAACCAGTGTAGGGGCGATCGGCGATCTACCCCTACGCTCGGTATGGATAACGGCTTAAAACTCGTCGTCGGCGTAATTGTCGCTCATCGCCGCCCCCTCATTGTCCCGCTTGGAACCCAGCAGTTCTAACCGTTCCACCTTAATGACCGGGGAGGTGCGGAGCGCTCCGGTCGAGCGATCGTTCCACTGGTCAAACTTCAGCGCCCCGGTGATGCCAATCAAGCTGCCTTTGCGGACATAGTTGGCGGCGACTTCAGCGGTGCGGCCCCACATTTCCAGATTGAACCAATCGGGCTGGTCGGAGTTGCGGGTGCGGCGATCGACTGCCAGTGAAAACTTGCACACAACACTGCCCGACTCAAAATATTTCACATCCGGATCACGCCCTGCCCGGCCCACGAGAGTCACGGAATTGATGCTCATATCAAAACTTTCTCCTGATTCTGTAACAGCAGTCTTGAGCCGATTCCTTCAGCTTACCGATCTATTCAGCCAGTTCTGAGTTAACCGAGGGAATGAACCGCCACAACTGCTTAGATGTTTTCAGTTTGCCCCAAATTTCTGCAAAACGCGGGGCGATGTTCCAGAGGAATGCGATCGCCCGCTGAAATCTGAGATATTGTGACCAAAAGTTGATGTAAAGCGGTGATTGGCCTTTTCTGCAGTCCAGACGATGTCTTTTTTTGCGATTAATAATAATCATCTGCTAGACGCATTGATACGAAACGTAATAGAATCCACTTCGTCTGTGTTGCAATAAGCAGCAGACGTTCCCTGGATTTGTGGCTTGGCAGAGTGGTGTTCCAACACCAATAGGACATCTATGGCCTAGCATTAAGTTCGGCGAGTTTACATTCAACCGTCCATTTCGTTCGTTTGGGGGCTAAGTCTCGTGGGTTTCCTTGACCGATTTTCTTTATCCCGAGACATGGGTATTGATTTAGGCACTGCCAATACTCTGGTATATGTCTCAGGAAAAGGGGTGGTTCTCCAAGAGCCCTCTGTGGTGGCCGTTGATCTAATTGAGAAAAAACCTCTCGCCGTGGGTGAAGAGGCGAAACGCATGCTGGGTCGTACCCCCGGCAACGTGGCCGCGTTACGCCCCCTGCGTGATGGGGTGATCGCGGATTTCGACACCGCCGAGCTCATGCTGAAACATTTTATTCGACAGGTGCATGAAGGCCGGACACTGGTGTCACCACGCATTGTGATTGGCATTCCCAGTGGGGTGACCGGGGTCGAGCGCCGCGCGGTGATGGATGCGGCTCAGCAGGCCGGTGCCCGGACCGTTTACCTGATTGATGAACCCGTGGCCGCAGCGATCGGGGCCGGCCTACCGGTGGCTGAGCCGACCGGCAACCTGGTAATCGACATCGGCGGCGGTACCACCGAGGTGGCCGTACTCAGCTTGCAGGGTACGGTGCTGAGCGAGTCGGTGCGGGTCGCTGGCGATGAATTGAGCGAATCGATCGCCCAGTACCTCAAGAAAGTCCACAACCTGGTGGTCGGTGAACGCACCGCTGAAGAAATCAAAATCAAGATTGGCTCGGCTTATCCCAGCTCTGACGACAGCGAGCTCATGATGGACGTGCGAGGTCTGCACCTCCTATCGGGCTTGCCACGGACCGTCACCGTCAAAGCGGGCGAAATTCGCGAGAGTATGGCCGAACCGTTGGCCGTTATCGTGGAAGCGGTGAAGCGCACCCTCGAAAGAACCCCTCCGGAACTGGCGGCAGACATCATCGATCGCGGCATCATGCTGGCGGGCGGCGGTGCTCTGTTGCAGGGTCTGGACACCTTGCTGAGCCATGAAACTGGCATTGTCGTTCACGTCGCGGCTGATCCCCTGAGCTGTGTGGTTTTGGGTACTGGTCGGGTACTCGAAAACTTTAGCCAGATGGGTCGCGTCTTCAGCGGCAGTTCCGGAATTTAGGATGGATTAAGTAACCATGTTTGCCCTGCGGCGCTGGTGGAATCAATATGCGCTCAAGGCCGGTTTGGTGGCCTTGATGATTGTTGCGGCCTTGGGTATGCGGGAAAATGGCGGTGCCGTGATTTACGAAATGTATCGTTGGATCACCCGTCCATTTCATCCAGGGCCAGCGCGGGAAGCGATTTTGCAATCGAGCTACGCTCAAGAGTTGCAACAGCGCTTGGTGGAGTTAGAAAGTCAAAATCGATCGCTGCGGCAAATTGTGGAAGGGGAAAGCCAACCTTTGCCGGGAGGCACACCGGCAGCGGTCATCGGTCGTAGCGCTGGCGATTGGTGGCAACAGATTGTGATCAGTCGGGGCGAACGGGATGGCATCACTCCCGATGATGTCGTGACGGGACCGGGCGGCTTGATTGGTCGAGTTGTGGCCGTGTCGCCGAACAGTAGCCGGGTGTTGTTGGTGAGTGATCCAACCAGCCGTATCGGGGCGAGGGTAAGCCGCAGCCGAGCTACGGGCTATATTCGTGGCGCGATGGGGCAGCGGGTAGTCATGGAATTTTTTGACAAGATTCCCGATGTCAAGGTGGGAGACGTCGTTGTCACATCAGCCTACAGCAAGCTATTTCCTCAAGATATTCCTATCGGGCGCGTCGTCGATTTGAACCTTTCCAAAAGTCCGGCCCCAGAGGTGACAGTCGAGTTGACAGCCCCCTTGAGTATCGTCGAGTGGGTTGAGGTCGTGCCCTTTGCCCCCAAGGCGATTGACGTGCCGGCAGCACGTGAGCCGCTGCAAGAGGCCATTCCGAGAAACGAAGAGGCCGCACCCGAGGAGGGCGATCGCACGCCATGACCGCAGCTAGGCAGAGCGGCTTGGCCCAGCGCCGTCGCTATCGATGGATTAATATTGGCGTCGTGATTGGCTCCGCCTTGGTATGCACTCTGCTGTTGCCGATGCGTTTGCCGGGCATGGTGCTGCTCGGGGTCGGGCCGAGTTGGCTGCTGATGTGGCTGGTAGTCTGGAGCGTGCAGCGCAGTGGCGTTGAGGGGGCGATCGCGGGCTTCATCTTAGGGTTAATTCACGACGGCCTCACAGGCTACTTCCCCACCCACACCATTGGCTTAACCCTGGTCGGTTTCCTCACCGCCCGCATCCAAAAGCAGCGGTTTATTCAAGAAGATTTTGTCTCGGTCGCCATCATCGTGTTTGGCATGACGGTGATTGCCCAAACGGCGATGGCGCTGCAAATCAGCGTACATCAGCTGATCAGCAACACATCCCCTTATCCCGGCCTGCCAGAAATTTGGCTCCAACATCAGCGCATTGCCCTCAGTTCTGCCATTCTCAGTAGCCTGTGGGCACCGGCCATTTACTATCCCCTGAGTCGCTGGTGGGCGCACTATGAGCAGGTGATGACGCCGCCGGGGGGGTAGTGGTCAGTTACTGGTCAGGCAGGTGTGAGGGTGGATGGGTAGATGGGGGCAGTGGTTGGTGCGGTGGTTAGACCTCCGTTGCCAACCAGGGGCGAAGCCATTGGGATGAGCCTTGAATTAAAGTACCCAACGTTTTGATGATCGTAGGGAGCATTGCTGTGCGAATGCACCAAAGGGACAGGCGACTGGTACTTGATTTTTTTGCGAGTCCCTGAGCGCCCCAGTTTCTAGGGCCGCACAGCCTTGTGCCCTGGCTCTGAATGTAGGCCATCGGGAGCGTTGAAATTGTGAGGAAATTGTGGCTTTAAGTCAACTAATTGCGCTGATTCTGTCGGGAGTGTTTGCGGGCATTTTGGCCGGCTTGCTGGGGATCGGGGGCGGCACGGTAATGGTGCCAATTTTATTGGCCCTGGGCTATGCGCCGATTCAAGCGGTGGCGACGAGCAGTTTGGCAATTATTGTGACCTCGCTTTCCGGCAGTTTTCAAAACTGGCGCATGGGTTATCTTGATTTTGAGCGGGTGCTGTGGCTCGGTGTGCCGGCGGTGCTGACAGTGCAGATCGGCGTGTTGGTCGCCAGCAATCTGTCTCCGCGGCTGTTGCTCATTGCCTTCGCCATTTTGCTGGTGATCAATATCTTTTTGGTCAGCCTGCGGCAGAAACTCGCCGTCCGGAATGAGGACAATACTGCATCCGCTAGCATGAATCCGAAACTGGCGCGGATCCTGACGGGGGCGATCGCAGGCTTCATGGCGGGACTGCTCGGCGTCGGGGGCGGAGTCATCATGGTGCCGCTGCAAATGGCCCTACTGGGGGAGCCGATTAAGCGATCGATTCAAACCAGTTTAGGCGTAGTGGTGATGACAGCGATCGCTTCCACCATCGGTCACGCCCTCCAGGGTAATGTGGTGTGGTCGGCAGGGTTGATTTTGGGGCTGGGGGGGCTGGTCAGCGCTCAACTCAGCAGTCGCCTGTTGCCCAAATTGCCTGATCGCTTCGTCAGTCTCCTATTCCGAGGATTATTGGTCACCCTGATTATCTACACCCTGTGGGAAGCGTGGCAGTATCAGCCTGGTTGAAGCCTGGTTGGGGGATGGGCGTTCGACAACATCTTTCATAGAGGACAGCGATCGCCCTGTCCATGCTGCCCAATGCCCGCCCCCTCAATCTTCCTTAACCCACATGTAGCGAGCAGGCTCAAACTCCAGATGTCGCTTAAAGTCATGCAAGGATTTGAAGATGTCGCCAGTCGTGCTTTTGCCTTGGTATCCCGCTTTCCAGGTGTCGCGCTCCATAGTGCCGACCACTAAATACTCCTGGCCCACCAGATGAGGGAAGTTTTGTAAGCATGCCTTATAAACTAATTCATCCATTTCGTCCTGGTGGACGATGAGCAAATCGCAGTTGGGGCAGTAGCGACAGGTTTTGTTCAAACTCACAGGCTGAATTAAGCCGATGAAAACCATAAGCGGCTTTTTCCGCAGTTTGGTAGGGGCGTCGCACTTGGGACAACGCGTAAAGCGAGCATCGGTGTGAGGATTGAGAAAAAAGTCGTGCTGAGGTGGCAAATGACCTAGCTGCTTGGCTTTCTTGTTTTGCTTTTTACCCATATGGCAACAATGCCTGACAATCTTTGGTCTTAGGGTAGCAAGAACGGCGATGAATGGCAGACGAGCATTTTAGGTCGGTTGGCAGCGTGACGATCGCGATCGCGGCAACCTCCTGCAACGCCTCGACTGCGATCGTTGGCAACAATTGAGTTCGCGGGGAGAGGGGCGATCGCTGTCGAGACCAACCCTCTTCATCTCCCCACTGGAGGGCGTCTAAGCGATTTGTGCCAAAAGCTTGTCGTACTCTGCGTGAGAACCTATCCAAAACCAAATCATGGTGTCACCATCTCGTTGCCCAACGGCCCTGTAGTGTTTGCTGATCCGAACAGAGTAAATTGGCAAGCTGGCATGTACCTGTTTGAAGCGCAAACTGGGATGGGCGGGATCTTGCTGAAATTGCCGATAGGCTTGCCGTGCTTGCTTTTGAACGGCATCAGGTAAGTCTCCCAATTTCTTGCGAAACTTAGCGGTCGTCCTAGATTTCACAGGATCTCAGGATTTAAGGGTTGAGTTTGGCCCGCGTTGTATTCGGCCATTGCCTCAGCCGCTAAACCTGCCAAAAGGTCTTGAGAACCCGCAAATGCCGAGTCCCATTTTTCTTCATCCTTAAGTTCTTCGATAATCAAGGATGCGATCGCATCCTGCTTGGCCGCATCCAGGTTCCTCAATTGCGCGATCGCTTGCTCTAAAAGTTCAGTCATAGAAGTAAATCATCAAGCATTAGTCGAATTATAACGAAGCCGTAGTGTGCCCCGTACAACGCTTTGCGACATCGCTGCCAGCAGTTGAAGTCTGTGGGGAGAGGGGCGATCGCTCCCCGTTTTCAAGTAGCCTTTAAAGAGGCAATATTCTGCTACAAGTTCGCTGATATAAAACTCGACAGAAGCATACTACTGTGATCAGTCTAATTCAATCAACTCTTCCGCTAACTTAATAGATGCATCATCGAGTTTCGATTGATCCTTGCCCAGGATATAGATTAAAGCCTTAAGGTTGAGGTTTTCCCTAAAGATGCGCCTCATTGTACTAATTCTTGTTTGAATCGAGCTGTAAGTGTAAAGGCCGATCGGAATTACTTTCATTAAGTCTTCGCCGCTTGCGTAAGACTCGTAATAGTCAATGAAAAATTTCTTGCCCATCTTACTTAGAAGCCTTTCAAGCAGAACTTGTTCGTCTTCAGATATAGAAATCTCTTTTTGTTGTCGCTCGACACCTTCTCTCGTCAAAAACGCAATGCTATATTGCGGTTCGTCCTCCTGGCTGTGTTTCACAAAGAACAGACTTCTAAATTCTTCAATTTCTGGGATTGCGGGAGCAAGCTGCTCATAAAACCGATACATGGAAATGCATTTTCGCTGGATTGATTCTTTGACTGTCTTCACCACAGGATGCGATTCTGGATCCTTATCCATCAAATAATTAAAATGAGCTGGGATCAATACAATATTCCATAAAGAAGAGAAGAACAGTGGGTGAGAAGCCAGTCCCCATACGTGGGAAATAATGTAATTCTTTACTGTGCTATGTTTGCCTGTACTAATAGTTTGGCCAAGATATCTTTTTATAGAACGTCTATTCTCATGATTTCCATCGTTGTCAATTTTGATATTGAAAGATGGATAAGCAGGCAAATGCGCTTCATTTCCTCTTGTTAAGGCAATAGCTTCTGCTTTATTTCTAACGCCCAAAGCCTCATGATGAGATGGAGAATACCGGATAGAAAACTTGCAGCCAGTTTTATAAGCTTCGATCATTTCTTGATTTCTTTGCTGAACGATCTCCGGCGGGATAAACAAAGTACTTTCTAAAAAAGCTTTCAAAAATTTATCTGGATTTCCATAAAGTGAAACAAGTTGGTCTATCCCATCGATCATATCTGAGTCTCCTGCTCGATTTTGGAAAGTAAAAACTTAATTGTCTCTATAATATTTCCCGAAATATTTCATTTTTAACACTCTGACGTGAAATTTTGAGTCAGGGTAATCGCCAATAAAAAACAGGGTAAGCAACTGCCGAACCTGCCAATCACTACAGCGTTTCTCACTCTCGCAAGGTATAAATCAAGACTCAGAATTGCTATACCGAAAGTGTTTTGGGAATTTTCCATACCTCATCAGTTTAAGAAAGGCTAGATGTAAAATGGTCGAGTTCAAGGTGACAGGGAATCACCTCCAAAAACTCCGAAAAGATTATTACGTAAGTTCATTCTATAGAAGCTAGCTTTGATTTCGCCTCTTCAATAGAAAGCAATTCTGTTCTAAATCTATTTTCTGAAGAACTTTTGTTGAATAGGTCAGCAGTTTTTTGTGAATGATTAAGCTCTATACCTAATCCCCAAACGTTACCTGAATGAGGACGGTTATCCATTAGCTCCGGTGAAATCAATTGCGATATCTCTTCAATGGATATCAGCACAAACATATTAGGTACAATCCTAACAAACAGATAAGAGCTTTCAGATAGTCTTTCTAGATTCACCTGGCGTATATCAAACCAATATCCTCCCGATTTGTTCTCGGCAACCGCAGGAGAAATTAGGCTAATTCCCCCCTTATGAAAGACTGTAGTGTTTGAGAACTTAACAAATCCGAGATCATTCAATAAGTTCAAATTATGATCTCTGGTTTGGTTGATTTCCATACGTTAATTCCTTCTTATAAAAACCCCGCCTCAGCAGTTTGACAAACGCACCCTTTAGAAAAGGAAGCTAATCAGCTTCCTTTTCTAATTTCAAGAGAACTTCGAACTTAATACTGCGGGACGGAGGGGTCGATTTCTTCGCTCCAGGCGAGGATGCCGCCTGCGACGTTGGTGCCGGTGATGCCGCTTTCCTTGAGGATGGTGAGAGCCTTGGCCGATCGCACTCCCGAGCGACAGTGAACGACCAGTTCATGACCGTTGAGCAGCGACTTCACCTTTTCCACGCCCTCGCCCTTTTCAATATCAGGCAGGGGCACCAGCACCGCGCCGGGAATCTGGGCGATCTCCCACTCATGGGGATTCCGCACATCCAGCAGCAGCACCTGGTCACCTTTCGCGTCGAGCAGGGCTTTCAGTTCCTTCACCGTCATCTCGGGCACTGCCGACTGCTCCGCTGCCTCAGCGGCTTTGGCCTCGGGAATGCCACAGAACTGTTCGTAGTCGATCAGCTGGTCGATCACCGGACGCACGGGGTTGGGCCGCAGCTTCAGTTCCCGGAAGGTCATGTCCAGGGAGTTGTAGAGCAACAGGCGACCGCTGAGGGTTCTGCCTTTGCCGGTGATGATTTTTAACGTTTCGGTGGCCTGAATGACGCCGATGATCCCCGGCAGGATGCCGAGGACGCCGCCTTCCGCACAGGAGGGGACCATGCCCGGTGGCGGGGGCTCGGGGTAGAGGTCGCGGTAGTTGGGGCCATCTTCGTAGTTAAAGACGGTGGCCTGGCCCTCAAACCGGAAGATGGAGCCGTAGACGTTGGGCTTGTTCAACAACACGCAGGCGTCGTTGACCAGATACCGGGTGGGGAAGTTGTCGGTGCCGTCCACCACCACGTCGTAGGGCTCAATAATATCCAGCGCATTCTCCGACGAGAGGCGCGTTTCGTAGAGATCGACCTGGCAAAAGGGGTTGATTTCTTGGATGCGGTTTTTGGCCGATTCGATTTTGGGTTTGCCAACCCACGAGGTGCCGTGGATCACCTGCCGTTGCAGGTTGGACTTATCCACAATGTCAAAATCGACGATGCCGATGCGGCCCACGCCCGCCGCTGCCAAATACAGCAACAGGGGGGAACCGAGGCCGCCGGTGCCGATGCAGAGTACGCTAGCCGCCTTGAGGCGCTTTTGCCCTTCCAAACCGATTTCCGGCAAAATCAGGTGTCTGGAAAAGCGCTCGTACTCCTCTGGATGCAGTTGAATTTCATCGAGGTTGGGATTGAGCATGGTGTCGAGCAGACGTGTAAACGCTATTTACAGAGGTACAAAAATTAGCGGGGCAAGTGGTTCGCGTAGTCACAGAACGATCATCATACCGTTCATTGGGGGGCTGCGTTAGCCCGGTGCGGGGATCGGGGGTGGGGGGTGGGGAGTTTTACAAAAGGTAAAGGTGGGTGGGGTGTGAGGATCGTTGGTTGGTTGGGTGGAGTGGGTGAGTAAGGGGCGATCGCGAGGGTGGTTTAAAGGCTACGCCCCAGCAACAATCGGCCAACCTGTAGGGGCGGGGTTTATGGGTAAAAACGTGCTTGGCCCCCTCTAAGCGGAGGCCGCTTTTGGGGTGCCTTGTACGACGATGACCGAGCATTTGGCATGGTGCATCACGTAGTTGCTGACGCTGCCCACCCACAGTTCTGACAGGCCAGAGCGATTGTGGCGACCAATCACGATGAGGTCAGCTTGCCAGTCTTGGGCGACCTGGCAAATTTGCCGACCGGGATCACCGACTGCCTGAGTCCATTCGGTGTTAACTCCCTGGGCTTGAATTTGATTGGCCTGGGCGTCGAGGGTTTGCTGGTTTTGTTCCTGCTGAGTTTGCCACTGCCCTAACACGATTTGAAAAGATTCGGCATTGACGGTGGAGTGCATGCCGTCAGCGGTGACATACATCGGATTGGGAAACCCGGCTTCTGGGGGCAACACCACATGAATCAGGTTCATGGTCGCTTTACTCGGAGCCGCGATCGCGATCGCCCCGTTCAGCACCTTTTGGTTAATATCCTCTTCTTCTCCAAGGGCGACCAGAATTCGTTTATACATAAGCGGGAATTAGGTTTGGGGTACTGGGTACGACGGGGTTTTAGGTCGTCGGGTGGGCAGGATGGTGGTGGCGGTCATGAAACGACTGCCCAATCAATCATGACCGCCCCAGTGTCCTTAGGAATCAGAAGTGAATAAGTTCCCAATTTTGAGTTTTGAGTTGAACGGTCAATTCAAAATTCAAAACTAAGAACTTCAAACTCACTCATCCCTTAGCGAGACTGGGGCAGGACTTTTTCCAGGGCGGCAAGGAGCGTCGTGGCGCGATCGCGGTGGCTGTTGGCTCCCATGAGGCCGACGCGCCAGACCTGCCCGGCGAGTTCGCCCAGGCCGCCACCAATTTCGATGTTGTAGTCTTGCAGCAGGGTGCGGGCGACGGCTTTGGCATCGACGCCCTCGGGGACTCGGACGGTGGTCAGGGTGGGCAAGCGATGGGCGCGATCGACATGGCAGCTCAGCCCCAGGGATTCCAGCCCCTCCCAGAAAAATTCGGCGGTGTCTTGGTGGCGCTGCCAGCGGGCTGCCAAGCTTTCTTCTGCCAGGAGACGCAGGGCTTCCCGCAGGGCAAAGGTGAGGTTGACGGGGGCGGTGTGGTGATAGACGCGATCGCGGCCCCAATATTGCCGCAGTAGCCCCGCATCCAGATACCAGTTAGCGACTGGGGTCTGGCGGCGCTCCATTTTAGCAACGGCCCGTGGCCCCATGGTGAAAGGGGACACGCCGGGCGGGCAGCTCAGTCCTTTTTGGCTACAGCTATAGGCCAGGTCTACCTGCCATTCATCGAGAAAAATCGGCACGCCGCCGAGGCTGGTGACGGTATCGACAATGAGCAGGCAGTCAAATTCGCGGCACAATGCCCCAACGCCTTCCAGGGGTTGGCGGGCACCGGTGGAGGTTTCGGCATGCACCATGGCCAGCACGGCGGGACGATGCTCCTCCAAGGCCGCGCGTATGGCCTCTAGCGAGAAGACCTGCCCCCAGCTTTGGTGCATCGTGCGGACATCGGCCCCGTAGCGACCGGCCATATCCACCAGGCGATGTCCAAAATAACCCATGACGCCCACCAGCACGCGATCGCCCGGTTCGACGACGTTCGCCAGGGTGGCTTCCATCGCGGCTGAGCCGGTACCCGGCACCGGATAGGTCAGTTCATTGCTGGTTTGCCAGGCGTAGCGCAGCAGTTCCTGCACCTCGTCCCTCATTTGCAGATAGGCGGGGTCCGGGTGCCAAATGGGTGGGACGTTCATCGCGGCCCCACCCCCACCCT
>Ga0081520_100440_pt1 | contig 16956 bp, 14 predicted proteins | sample HotLakmasection1_FD_70988 | JGI IMG/M metagenome (GOLD analysis project Ga0081520, IMG submission 70988) | Hypersaline microbial mat communities from Hot Lake, Washington, USA - Section #1 (SPADES assembly) (version 2) | ecosystem: Environmental > Aquatic > Non-marine Saline and Alkaline >... | reverse complement strand
CGATCGAAACATAGCTGAAAAGTTCCACCGTGCCATGGTCCGATCCCCGCATCCCATCCTCCATGAAGCCAAGGACAAGGAATCAGCATTCGAAACCAAACGCGACACTTTTTCAGCAGCCTGTTAAAGGGTTGCTACTCGGACTATTTAGAACCATTCGGGTGGGACAGTTTCCGGTTCTGTTCACCGGGGCCTTATGAAGAACATTGTAGTCCCACCAGAATATAAGTCATTGTATTATAACAAAATAGTAAGTCCTGCCGGGCCCACCATCCTTAATTGATCGCTCGCTTCGGCTTGCGTCTGCGCGTTGGATCGTGCTCAGGGCTGCCGGGGTCGACGGGTCTCCGAACGTGCGGCTCCACGCCTTCGCGCTTTCAGTCTCCGATGGCAAACGGATGCAGGGGCGAGCAGGCGCGGTTGATGACGTCCTCGCCGGTCTCATCGTCAATCGCTGCGGCAGGCAGGCGCGTGCCATTGCCCTGAGCGTCGATCAGGGAAATCTTGTGGAAGATCTTCGCCGAGAGCGATGTGGTCAGGTCCTGGATCTCGTTGACGGCCTGGATGACGACATGATCGCGGGTCGTGGCCATGTAGAGCGCGGCGATCTTGGCGGTCAGCGAGAGCATTTCCGAGCAATAGTCGAGATATCGGCCAAGTTCGAAGGCGCTCATGTTGCGCTCCGGCGAACTCGCCGTGCTGGGGCCCCTGCCGGTCACGACCATCGGGTCCTTTGTGAGCTGGTGCATGTCGACCACATGGGCGAGCGCGCGCAGTTCGTGCAGGTCAGCAAGAATGCGCTCCTGTTTCGTGCGGGTCTCCAGGGTCAGCAGGAACCAGCTGCCGGCCCCCATCAGGATCACGATGTTGAGGATCGCCTCGATACCTTGGAAGAACTCAAACGCCTCGGCCTCGACAGGCGGCGTCGAGACATAGCGGTAGAACGCGTAGACGATCACGCCGAGACCGGCAATCAGGACCAGCCCGGTCAGCGCGCGAAGGAGATAGGCGGGAGCCGACAATTTCTTGACGCGCCCGGCCGATGCCCGCGCCACCTGGAGGAGTTCGTCACATACCTTGTTGAGGCCGCGTCCGGGAAATCGCTCCCCGATCCGGCGCTCCAACTGCTCGATCGTCGCGACGATCTTCTCCGGACTCAGCGTACGATACGGCATCGTCGTTTCGGTCGGACCAACGCCTTACTGCTGCAGTTCGCAGAGTTCCGGCCGGTTGTCGCAGACAAGCTGCACCTGCTCGATCCAGTCGGTGAAACCGGCAATATTGGTGTACTGCGCATAATAGCTGTCCTGGCAGAACTTGCCCTCGGCATTGCCTTCCACCGCCGAGAGCACGCCGACGAGCCGGCGCGTGCCGTCGGTTTCCTCGACATAGATCGGGCCGCCACTGTCGCCGATGCAGGGGCCTGCACCATCAAGGCTGGACACACGGATGCGCGATGGGCCGACGCTTTCAACCTTGAGCTCGGTCTGCAGGAGGACATCGGACAGGGTGCCGGCATTGAAGTCGGTCAGCCCCCATCCGGCAACATAGGCGCGCGGATAGTTGCGCGGCGTGAAGGCCTTGCTCGTGCCCATGAGCGGGGCAATCGGAATGTCGGTGAGGGTCTCGGCGACTTCCGGGGCAATCTCGATCAGGGCGATGTCATTGGTGTATTTCTGCGCCGCTCCGCCATAGGCGGCGTGACAGATGCTGCGGCTCGCCACGATGCGGCGGCCCTGAGACAGTGTTTCGGAGCCGACGACCAGCTCGATCCGGTCATAGGCCTGGTCGAGGCAATGGGCGGCGGTGATGAACCAGGTCTCGCCGATGCGCGTGGTGCCGCAATGGCCGTGACCGACAGCCGAGCCGATATCCTCGGCCGGTTCGAGCTTCACTAGGCCGGGAAACTCCTCGGCCTCGACCGGGCGACCATTGACCTGCGCCGTGCCGACGCTGAGCGATGGCTCGGGGTCATCGGCGCTCATGAGCTCTGCCACGGTCAGGCCTTCAGTGGAGAAGACCTTGCAATTTACGGCATTGATCTCCGTAAGGTCGGAAATGTCCGGAACGGCGGGCGTTTCCGGCTCAACCGGGTCGCTCACCGGGTCGGTTTCTGGCTCTGTGGGCGTCTCCGGCTCCGTGGGTTCCGACACCGGATCGGTCTCGTCCGGTGGGCTGGTGTCGCCCTCAGCGGGTGTTTCGGTCCCGCCATTGCCGGCACCGGGCGTTCGCAGTCCGTCGCAGGCAACAAGCACAAGCGAAGCCGCAAAGGCGGCCGTGAGCGTGCGGAGAATGGCCATGGCGTCCCTCCATGAGTTGCTGGGTTAACCCTTCGCCTGAAGGGGGAAGAGGGTCAAGGTGTCAGGCGAGAAGCGGCGGTGCCTCACCAGTCATTGGCTTTCTTGAGGCCCGCAGCAATCTGCGCCGTGATGTCTGCCTTGTCCGCGATGTAGACCGGCCGCAACCCGTCGCTCCTGTCGCTCACCAACCGGACGATATCGACCTCTAGCCCCAGAGAACTGTCTGAGAGATAGTCTGAGAGGGCTGACCGAAAGTCCAGCGTGGCGCTTGCTTCCGCTTCACTCATCTGCCTGGCGCCTCGCGCCTCCAGCTCTCTCATGCTCTCGATCACGTCGGATCGCTTTTGATTCATTTCCTGAAGAGCCTCACTGCTGAGGACGGGTTGCTGCATTCTGCGAGCGAGCTCGGTGTATTCCTCGCGCAAACGCTCGAGTTCATTCCTGATTGGAGCGCTGACTTCCTCGATTTCAGCTGATGCGCGTCCGGAAAAGCCCGACAGGTACATCGCGCGATCAACAGTCAAGAAAACGACCCTCGGAGCGCGCGATGGCGGCGGTGCCACGTTCGCTCCGGGATCATCGGCGAGTGCCAGAACTTCCGCCGCAATATCGAAATCCGGGTTGATGACGATGACGCCCTCTTCCTCGGCGCCACTTCTGTGGCCGTAGACAGCAGTCGCGTTGCTGCCCTGGAGGTAGGTGGTCAGGGCTGGCCTCAGGGCCGCTTCCATCTCCCGGCGGCGCTGATCCATGACTCCGACACGGTTGATTTCATAGTCGTTCTGAAAGCGCTGCAAGGCTTCTTGTGCCTCTTCGATGCGACGCCCCTGGGCCAGATCGGCTTCGCTGCCGGCCACGGTGATCAGTTCCCGTTGCTGCGCATCAAAAATGGCGCTCTGGAGTTCGGCTTCCAGCGATCGCATCTGGCGCTGCATCTCGTCGAGTTGCGCCCGATCCTCCTCGGCATATCGCGTCATCCACAGGCTCTCGGCTTCAGACAAGTCGAAATAGAGCACGCCCTGACCCTGAGCCGTCAGCGGAGCGCTCGCGATCATCGCGCCGAGCAGCATGCCTCGAATGGTGTGTTTCATCTCATGAGTCCCCTTTCCGACCACGCCTTGCGCAGTCTGCCGCTGAAAAGGCGAAATGACCAGATCGGGGCTCAGTGCGCCTCGCCCCATGTCGCGCCGGCCTTGGCGTCGACGGTGAGGGGGACAGATAACTGAAGCGCGGGTTCCGGGGCGTCCTGCATCACATCGCGGATCAGGTTGATGGCCTTGTCGGCTTCGGCTTCGGGGGCCTCGAAAACCAGTTCGTCATGGACCTGCAGCAGCATGCGCGTCTTCAGGCCAGCCGCCTCGAGCGCCGAAGGCATGCGGATCATGGCGCGCTTGATGATGTCGGCGGCCGAGCCCTGAATGGGCGCGTTGATGGCCTGGCGCTCGGCAAAGGCACGCGAGTTCGGGTTCTTGGAGTTGATCTCGCGCAGGTGCAGCTTGCGCCCGAAAGCGGTGCGCACAAAGCCTTTCTCCTTCGCAAACGCCTTGGTCTCGTCCATGTATTTCCTGATGCCGGGGAATTTCTCGAAATACGCCTTGATATAGGCGCTGGCCTCGGAGCGCTCGATGCCGAGCTGGTTGCCAAGGCCAAAGGCGGAGATGCCGTAGATGATGCCGAAATTGATCGCCTTCGCCCGGCGCCGCACCATCGGGTCCATGCCCTCGATCGGCGTGCCGAACATTTCAGACGCGGTCATGGCGTGAATGTCGAGCCCGTCCCTGAAGGCGTTCTTCAGCGCGTCGATGTCGGCGATGTGGGCAAGCAGGCGGAGCTCGATCTGGGAATAGTCCGCCGCGATCAGGACATGACCGGGTTCGGCCACGAAGGCCTCGCGGATCTTGCGACCCTCCTCGGTGCGGATCGGAATGTTCTGCAGGTTGGGGTCCGACGATGAGAGCCGCCCGGTCTGGGCCGCGGTGAGGGAAAAGGAGGTGTGTACCCGGCCCGTCTCCGGATTGATCGCCCCGATCAGCGCTTCGGTATAGGTCGAGCGCAGTTTCGACAGTGTCCGCCAGTCGAGAATGGTTTTCGGCAGGGCGTGCTCATGCGCAAGGCCTTCCAGCGTGTCGGCATCGGTGGACCAGGCGCCGGTCCTCGTCTTCCTGCCGCCGGGCAGGCCCATCGCGCCGAACAGGATGTCGCCGATCTGCTTGGGCGAGCCGAGAGCGAATTCGCGCCCCGCCAGCTCATACGCCTCGGCCTCGAAGGCCGCCATGCGCTGTGCAAAATCGCTGGAAAGCCGCGAGAGCACGTTGCGGTCCACCTTGATGCCGGTAAGCTCCATGTCGGCGATGACGGGAACCAGTGGCCGTTCGATGGTCTCGTAAACCGTCGCGACCCTCTCGCGGTGCAGTTTCGGCTTGAGCAGACCATGCAGGCGCAGCGTGATGTCGGCATCCTCGGCGGCATATTCGGTGGCCTTGTCGAGCGGCACGCGGTCGAAACTGATCTGTGATCTGCCTGTGCCGCAGACCTCCTTGAACGGGATCGGCGTGTGGGAGAAATAGCGCTCCGACAACTCGTCCATGCCATGGCCATGCGTGCCGGCGTTCAGCACATAGGACATGAGCATGGTGTCATCATGTGGGCTGATCCGAATGCCGTAGCGGACGAGCACAGCGACATCGTATTTGAGATTCTGCCCGACCTTGAGGATGGCGGGGTCTTCGAGCAGCGGTTTCAGGGCTTCAAGGGCGGCCTCGCGGTCGATCTGTTGGGGCGCCTCGCCGCCCAACAGGTCATCGTCGCCATCGGGACTGACATGAGCGAGCGGGATATAGCAGGCCCGGTTCGGCGCGGTGGCGAGCGAAATGCCGACAAGCTTCGCCGACACCGCGTTGAGGGAATCGGTTTCGGTGTCGACGGCGATGATACGGGCTTCCAGCGCCTCGGCGATCCAGGCTTGAAGCGCGCCGAGGTTGGTGACCGTCTCATAGGCGGCGCGATCCACACCGGACGCCTCGGCAGGGTCCTCAATCACGCCCTCGGCCTCGAAAGCCTCGCGGACACGGCGCGTGATGGTGCGAAATTCGAGGCCCTCCAGGAAACTGATCAGCGTCTTCGGCTCAGGATCCTCGACGCCCAGATCCTCGAGCTTCACCTCCACGGGCACATCGGTCTTCAGCGTGACCAGAGTCTTCGAGATACGGATATTGTCGGCATGGTCGATCAGGGTCTGGCGGCGCTTGGGCTGCCTGATTTCCCCGGCCCGCTCCAGCAGCGCATCGACGGTGCCGAATTCCGCGATCAGAGCGGCGGCCGTCTTCACCCCGATGCCCGGGGCGCCCGGCACATTGTCGATGGAATCGCCGGCAAGCGCCTGCACGTCGATCACCTTGTCAGGCGTGACGCCGAATTTCTCCACCACTTCGGCGAAGGAGAGGCGCCGATTCTTCATCGTGTCGAGCAGGCTGATCCTGTCGGAGACCAGTTGCATGAGGTCCTTGTCAGAGGACACAATTGTCACGCGCGCACCTTTCGCCTCGGCCTGCCGGGCATAGGTGGCGATAAGGTCATCGGCTTCATAGCCTTCCATTTCGAGGGCGTGGGCGCAGAAGGCCAGCGCCGCCTCGCGCACCAGCGGGAATTGCGGCACGAGATCTTCCGGTGGCGCAGGGCGCGTCGCCTTGTAGGCCGGATAGAGATCATTGCGGAAGGTGTAGGAGCCCTTGTCGAAGACGCAGGCGAAATGCGTCGGTCGCTCATCACCTTTCAGCTCCTCAAGGAGCTTCCATAGCATGTTGCAGAAACCCTGAACCGCACCGACCGGCAGGCCATCGCTTGGCCGGCTCAGCGGCGGCAGAGCGTGATAGGCCCGGAAGATGTAGGCCGACGCATCGATCAGGTAGAGATGGCTGTCTTCGTTGATGGGGGCGGTCTTCGGCATGGACGGGCTTTCGGGCAGATGGGCGATGGATTCCTTCACGGTTTAGCCCCGGGACCGGCGGGCGTCACCTGCCAAGGCCTCCGCGCCGCCTTGCCGCACCTGTCGCAGGCGGTTCGGCAGCCTTTGTCGCATCCCGGCCGTCCGCTGAAACCCTACTTATTCATCAGTTGTTGAAAACGCTGATATGGAGACACAGCCGTGACTGCCGCCGCGCCGCGTGAGTTTCGCCAGCCGGACCCCATTGCCGATCGACAGGTCGAGATCGGGACCCGCCGAGCGCCGGAAGGCCTGCGGGACCGCATCGCCTTCGGAATGGTGAAGTTCATGCGCTTTTTCGCCGACTCCTTCTTCCGCAAGCGCTACGGCCACCGCGCCGTCGTGCTCGAAACCGTGGCCGCCGTGCCCGGCATGGTCGGCGGCATGTTGCAGCACATGAAGGCGATCCGCCACATTCGCGACGATCAGGGCTGGATTCGCGAGCTTCTGGACGAGGCGGAAAACGAGCGCATGCACCTCATGACCTTCGTGAAGGTCGCCCAGCCCTCGCTCTTCGAGCGGCTGCTGATCATGCTCGCCCAGGCGATCTTCTTCATCTTCTACTTCCTGATGTACCTCTTCTTCCCGCGCACCGCGCACCGTTTCGTTGCGTATCTCGAGGAAGAGGCGGTGATGAGCTATACGCATTATCTCGCGGCGATCGATGCAGGTAAGCTGGAGAACAGCCCTGCGCCCAAACTCGCGCGGGACTATTGGAGCCTTCCGGCCGACGCCCGGCTGCGCGATGTTGTCGTCAAGGTTCGTGCGGACGAGGCTCACCACCGTGACACCAACCACGCCTTTGCCGATGAAATGGCCGCAAGGCGGAAGAAACGGGCGGCGGTGCCCGGCAAGGAAGCGACCCAGCACGGCTGAAGGCCCTGATCAGGTTGGAACGGCATGACGTCAGGTGCGTTGGAGATGGGAATCCAGAAACCGGAGGAACACCCCATGAAGCTTCGCGCACCGTTGATGACTGCCGTTTCCGCCCTCGCCATTCTCGCCTTTCCCGCAGGAGCGGACAACGAAGATGAGGGCGGGTCCATGGCTGCCTTCGAGGTCACCGGCAACGACGGTGTGGAACTGAGCGCAACGCCGCTCGAAAGCTTTGACGGGGCCTGGGCAATGACCTTCCTCCCGGATGGCCGCGCACTCGTGACCGAGCAGGACGGCGATCTCTGGCTGCTGGGCGAGGACGGCAAGAAGCTTGGCGGGATCGAAGGCGTGCCGGAGGTCACCGCGCGCGGGCAGGGCGGACTTGGCGATATCATCGTCCATCCGGACTTCGCCGAGAACGGCCAGGTCTATCTTTCCTATGTCGAACGCGACGAGGACGATGACAGTTTGAGCCGGGCCGCCGTGGCGCGCGCAACGCTCATGCTCTCCGATGAGGCTGGCGAACTTGGTGACATGGAGGTCATCTGGACCCAGTCCCACTTCGTCACCGGCAATGGCCACTACGGACACCGCCTCGCCGTCGGGCCGGACGGCTATCTCTGGATCACGTCCGGTGAGCGCCAGAAATTCTCCCCGGCGCAGAACATGGACATGACGCTTGGCAAGATCATCCGGCTCAATGCCGATGGCTCGGTTCCGGAGGACAATCCGTTCTACTCTTCGGGTGGCGTCACGGCAGAAATCTGGAGCTTCGGCCACCGCAATCCGCTCGGCATCGCCTTCGATGGCGATGGCAGGCTCTGGGTCCATGAAATGGGTCCGAAGGGCGGCGACGAACTCAATCTGATCATTGCAGGCGAGAATTACGGTTATCCGCTGGTCTCCGATGGTGACCATTACAATGGCGACGAGATCCCCGATCACGACACCAACCCCGAATATGAGAACCCGGCCCTCTCCTGGAGTCCGGTGATCAGCCCGGCAGGCCTCGTGATCTATGATGATGAAGTGTTCGCCGACTGGCAGGGCAATGCCCTGATCGGCGGGCTCTCCTCGCAGGCGCTCATCCGGGTGAGCTTCGAGATGCAGCCGACCGACAATCTCGGCCAGCCGCCGAAAGATTATCAGACGGAACCTGTTGGCACCGAGGAAGCACGCTATGAGTGGGGCAAGCGCATTCGCGAGGTGGAGCAGGGGCCTGACGGCGCGATCTACGTGCTGGAGGATGATGATGGTGGCCGCCTGATCCGCCTCAAGCCGGCGGAAATGGAACAGGCCGACGCCTCTGAGACCTCTGGCGGGATGAGCGACATGCGCGCCGAGACCGGCGCTGCTTCAAACATGGCCGCGACCGCGCCTGACACAGAGCCTGATGTCGATAACTCTGAAATCGCGATGGAAGCCGACGAGCCCATGGTCGATGCCATTGAGGATGATGAGGCGGATGTCGATGATTATGAGGCGGCCATCGATGGTGTCGCAACACCCTCCGATGAGGATTCCGACGCGCGGGAAGTCGATTCCGACACCATGGCCGATGCCTCGGACGAGGACACCACGCTTGATGACGTGGAGGATCGCATCTCGGAGGACGAGGAGTAGGGCTCTTCGGCCTCAGCCGCTGTAATCGGGATCGGCAGGGCTTCCCTTGAGGACGAAGCGCCGGTCGCAATACATGCACTCGACGAAATCATCATCGCCCATCTCGTAGAAGACAACGGGGTGGCCGAGCCCTCCGCCGCCGCCATCGCACTTCACTGAGCGGCTCTCGGAAATGAAAATTTCAGGCGGCGGCAGGTGCGCTGGCGGGTCGGTGCGGTCGGTCTTGGCCATGGCCGGTTGTCTCTGTCCTGGAAGGCGGGCGATTGCCCGGGCCGTATGAAGCGCCTAGGTAGGGTGCGTCCGCCATCGGCGTCAATGCTCTGCCTCGTCCCGGAGACCCCTGAATGTCGAAGACTTCGAGCCTTCCAGACTTTGCGATCGAGGCCGAGGGCCTGAACAAGGTCTATGCCGCCTCGAAGAAGATGCCGGAGAAGCACGCGCTGAAGGATCTGAGCCTGAAGATTCCGCGCGGCAGCATGTTTGGCCTTCTGGGCCCGAACGGTGCGGGCAAGTCGACCTTCATCAATATCCTGGCCGGCCTCGTCATGAAGACATCCGGCACGGCGCGTATCTGGGACATCGACATCACGCGCCATCCGAGGGAAGCGCGCGCGGCGGTCGGCATCGTGCCGCAGGAAATCGTGATGGACCCGTTCTTCACGCCGCTCGAATCGCTTGAACTCCAGGCGGGTTATTACGGCGTGCCGAAATCGGAGCGCCGTTCCACCGAGATCCTCGAAGCCGTCGGCCTGGCCGACAAGAAGAATGCCTATGTGCGCCAGCTTTCGGGCGGCATGAAGCGCCGGCTCATGGTGGCCAAGGCGCTCGTCCACAACCCACCTGTGCTGATCCTCGACGAGCCCACTGCCGGCGTCGATGTGGAACTGCGCCGCTCGCTCTGGGCCTATGTGCGCGAGCTTCACGCCGGCGGGACGACGATCATCCTGACCACGCATTATCTCGAGGAAGCCCAGGAACTCTGCGACACCATCGCAATCATCAATCATGGCGAGATCATCGCGGCGGAACCGACACCGAAGCTCCTGCGCCGGCTTGACCACAAGACATTGGTGATCTGGCCGCAGACGGAGCTGAGCGAGGTGCCGGTCTCCCTCGGCAATCTCGACGCCGCGATCCGCAAGGATGGCGCGCTCGCCATCACCTTCCGCAGCACGGAAGCCGGGATTGGTCGCCTTCTGGAACAGGTGCGTGCGGCGGGCGTGTCGATCTCCGATCTCGCCACTGAAGAGCCTGACCTCGAAGACGTTTTTGTCGCCATGACCTCGAGCCGCTAGCGCAAGATTGTCTCCTGCGGCATGTTTTCGCCCTGGCGACAACATCCGAAACGGGGCACGCATGATCCGAACACTGGCCAGCCGGGCAGCGCCTGACATTCCCGAGGTCGAATCAGAGCGGCTGGTCCTGCGCGCCTACCGGGTCGGTGATCTTGAGGACGCCGCTGCGCTCTGGTCCGATCCGCGAGTGGTGGAATTCATTGGCGGCGTGCCGCGCTCCCGGCCCGATGTGTGGCAGCAGATGCAGCGTTCGATCGGCAGCTGGGGGCTGCTCGGCTACGGCTACTGGGCGATCGAGCAGAAATCCGATGGCCGCTATGTCGGCGAACTCGGTTTCCTCGAAGGCCTGCGCGACATCTCGCCTTCGCTGACCGGCAAGCCGGAAATGGGCTGGGCCCTCGGGCCGGATTTCTGGGGGCAGGGCTATGCCAGCGAAGCGGTGCTGGCAGCGCTTCAATGGGCGGGCGAACCGATGCAGGGCCTCGACATCTGCTGCATCATTGAGCCGGGACATGCCGCCTCGCTGCGCATTGCCCGGAAATGCGGCTTCAACCGCCTCGCCGAAACCAGTTTCCGCGGCACGCCGATCGTCCAGTTCGGGCGGACGATGTGACGGGCCGAGCCGGCGCTGCACGATTGAACGGCACCGTGTGGCGCAAACGCACCGCAGGGCACCGATTGAACATGTTTCGCATTTCATGGCGTTCACAAATCCGTCGCACGCCTTAGTGTGACAGAAAAGCGGGCGATCGGGCCCGTGGTGAAAACCGGACGGGGAGGCTTTGACGTCCATGGAGAGCATTATAGGGCTGATCGAGAATGTCAGCGGCTTCATCTGGGGCGGGCAGTGGAATGGCGAGCGGGTGATACCCGTGGGTCCGCTGGCGGTCGTTCTGCTTGGCACCGGCCTGTTCATGATGATCCGTATTGGTGCCCGTCCGCTCAGACGGTTCGGACCTGCGGTCGCGGAAGTCTGGCAGGGGCGCAAGGCGCAGAGCGAGGAAGGTGCGATCACGCCCTGGCAGGCGCTTTCGACTGCCCTGTCCGGTCAGGTCGGTACCGGAAACCTGGCCGGTGTGGCGACGGCGATCACGCTTGGCGGCCCCGGCGCGATCTTCTGGATGTGGATCACGGCGCTGTTCGGAATGGCTCTTGCTTTCTCCGAGAGTTCGCTTGCCGTGAAGTATCGCGAAACCGATGAGTATGGCCGCGTGAATGGCGGCCCGATGTATTACATCAAGAATGGCCTCGGGAAGAACTGGGGCTGGCTGGCAATCATATTCTGCCTTGGGACGCTTTTCTCCGCCACGGCGACCGGCTCCATGATTCAGGCCAATTCGATCGCCCAGACCATGGTGGAAACCAGCCGCAAAAATTTCGGGTTCGAGATCCCGACCTGGATCATCGGCGTTGTGCTGTCGGGGCTCGTCTTCGCGGTGATCATCGGTGGCATCAAGTCCATCGGATCGGTCGCCGGCAAGGTCGTCCCTTTCATGGCGCTCATGTACGTTCTCGTGGCTCTGGTCGTGCTGATCATAAATGCCTCCGAAGTGCCGCATGCGCTTTCGATGATTGTCTTGTCGGCCTTTGGAATCGAGGAAGTCTTCGGAGGGCTGGCAGGCTATGGCGTGATGGCTGCCGTTCGCGCCGGCATTGCGCGCGGCCTGTTCTCCAATGAGGCCGGGCAGGGGTCAGCGCCGATCGCTCATGCGGCCGCCAAGACGAAGAATCCCGTCATGCAGGGCGAGATCGCCATGATCGGCGTCTTCATCGACACGATCATCATCTGCACGATGACGGCGCTGGTCATTCTCACCGTATCAGGCGATTTCAAGCGCAGCCCGGCTCTCACCACCGCAGAATTCTGCCTGGACGGCGAATTTGCCGAGCTGCCGGTGAAGGAAGTCGGCGAAGGTGGAATGGAGGTCCGGTTCGGAATCCAGGAGCTTTTCCCGAGCGCTGATGACCCGAAACGGGCTGAGCTTGTCGCTGCCAATGGCAAGGCGGCAGAGGCTTTCCTGCTGAGTTGCCAGGCAGCGGGCATGGATATTTCGCCCAAGCTTGCCGACAAGAGCGACGAAGCCGAGGCGGCCTACTTTGCCAATGCCCTGGCCTCTGCAGTTGACGCCGATGCGCTCGATGACGTTCGCTATGTCTGGCAGACCGATGCCGAAAGCGCCGGGATCACCGCCCGGGCTTATGCAAACGCATTTCCGGGCGGGGAATGGGTTGTCACAATCGCGCTCTTCTTCTTTGCGTTCACGACGATCATCGGTTGGTCCTATTATGGCGAACAGGCGGTGACCTATCTGGTCGGGGAGTGGGCAACACATCCGTTCCGCTATCTTTGGGTGTTCGTCGTTTTCGGCGGCACCATCATCACGAACACCGATGCCCTCTGGCTATTGGGTGACATCGCAAATGCCTCCATGGCCTTCCCGAACCTGATAGCGATCATCGCTCTTTCCGGCGTTGTTGTGGCCATGCACAGGGCCAACACCGGTGTGATCGACAGCGAGGTCAACGTGCACGAGCCCAGCAGTGCGGAACAGGACAAGCAGCCCTGAGCGCGTTGCATCGCGAAGCGGGGAACAACACGAACAAGCCCTGAGCGCGTTGCATCGCGAAGCGGGGAACAACACGAACAAGCCCTGAGCGCGTTCCATCGCGAAGCGGGGAACAACACGAACAAGCCCTGAGCGCGTTGCATTTATTGTTTTGCTCGGTGCTGTTCGCCGCATTCCCGGCGGCACCTGCGCCTGCGCAGTCGCTTGTTGGGAACAAACGCAAAAAGGGCGGTCCAAACGGGCCGCCCTTTTCGACTCTACACTTACTCTTACGCGCAGCGAGGGCGGCTCAAGAATCCCTGCTGCGAATCACAGTCTCGCCGATTTGGGTTAACGAAAGCAGTCACCAATTGCAGTGGTGACTGAGATGTAACCTTCGCATCGTTCAGACGCTGCGCGTGAGCCGTCCTTTGCCGATCATGCGTTCTGCCTGGCCAGCAGGTCGCGGATCTCCTCGAGCAGGATCTCCTCGCGCGGCGGAGCAGCGGGCTCTTCCGGCGCAGCTTCTTCCTTCTTCATCATGTTGTTCATGCCCTTGATGATGAGGAACATCACGAAGGCCACGATGAGGAAGGAGATGGTGGCGGCGATGAAGGCGCCGAGATCCACGATTGCGGCTTCCTTCACGACTTCGCCGGCCTCGTTCAGCTCTGCCGGGCTGACCATGAATTTCAGGTTCGACAGGTCGATACCGCCCATGACCGGGCTGATCAGGGGCAGGAAGACGCCCTGAATGAAAGCCGTCACCACCGTGGCGAAAGCGCCGCCCATGACGAAGCCGACCGCCATGTCGACGAGATTGCCCTTCATGGCAAACTCTTTGAATTCCTTGAACATCGTTCTCTCCAGTCAACGCGCACCCCTCCCGGTGCGTGCGCCCGAAAAGCCGGTATTTGTACCTAGCGTCAATGGAAATGTTCAGCTGCCGGGGCCGGTCGCCCTGCGTTCGGTGAGCGCTACCGGCTTTCGGGGTCAACGCCGCCATTCACCCTGGCGCGCAGCTCCTTGCCGGCCTTGAAGAAGGGCACCGCCTTGGACGGGACCTCAACAGCCTCGCCGGTACGCGGATTGCGGCCCCTGCGTGCCTCGCGCACACGGACCGAAAACGCTCCGAAACCGCGCAGTTCCACACGGTCGCCATTGCGCAACGCCTCCTCGATCGTCTCGAAGATTGTGTTCACAATCAGCTCGACATCGGAGGTCCTGAGATGGGGGTTCTCCGATGCGAGAATCTCGATGAGCTCGGACCTCAGCATGTCGTTGATATTAAACGGAAATGCGGCGAAAGCTAGAACCTTCGCCGCATTCCTCAGGATTATTGATCACTCATTGCGTGAAAGATCGCGCGGTTGAGTTATTCCTTCTCGCCATCATCATTGCGTGCAAGCGCGGCGCCGAGAATGTCGCCGAGGGTAGCACCGGAATCGGCCGAGCCATACTGGGCCACGGCTTCCTTCTCTTCCTCGATCTCGAGTGCCTTGATGGAGAGCGTGACCCGGCGGGTCTGCTTGTCCATGTTGACGACGCGGGCATCGACCTTGTCGCCGACGGCGAAGCGCTCGGGGCGCTGCTCGGCACGGTCGCGGGAGAGATCGGACCGGCGGATGAAGGTCTTGACGCCCTGGTCGCCGAACTCGACCTCAATGCCGCCCGAGGCAACTTCGGTGACGGTGCAGGTCACGACCGCACCCCGGCGCAGGCCGCTCTCCTCGCCCATCGGGTCGCCGTTGAGCTGCTTGATGCCGAGCGAGATGCGTTCCTTGTCGACATCCACGTCCAGCACCTTGGCGCGGACCAAGTCGCCCTTGTTGAAGGTGGCGATGGCTTCCTCTCCGGAGCCCTGCCAGGTGATGTCGTTGATATGCACCATGCCGTCGAGTTCCGGGCCGAGGCCCACGAAAAGGCCGAACTCGGTGATACCGCGCACTTCGCCTTCGATTTCGGAACCGATGGGATACTCGGCCAGGAAGGCGTCCCAGGGATTGTCCTGGGTCTGCTTGAGACCGAGCGAAATGCGGCGCTTTTCCTCGTCAACGTCCAGCACTTCGACTTCGACCTCCTGCGAAGAGGAGACGATCTTGCCGGGATGGACGTTCTTCTTGGTCCAGCTCATTTCGGAGACGTGGATCAGGCCTTCCACGCCGTCTTCCAGTTCCACGAACGCACCGTAATCGGTGATGTTGGTCACGCGGCCCATATAGCGGGCACCGACCGGATACTTGGCAGACACGCCTTCCCACGGATCCGACATGAGCTGCTTCATGCCGAGCGAGATGCGCTGGGTGTCCTGATTGATCTTGATGATCTTGACCTTCACCGTCTCGCCGACGGTGACGACCTGGCTCGGATGGTTGATCCGCTTCCAGCTCATGTCGGTGACGTGCAGCAGGCCATCAATGCCGCCAAGATCGACGAACGCACCGTAATCGGTGATATTCTTCACCACGCCGTCGCGGGTATCGCCCTCATTCATGTCGCCGACAATCTCGGCGCGCTGCTCGGCGCGGCTCTCCTCGAGAATGGCGCGGCGCGAAACGACGATATTGCCGCGCGGCCGGTCCATTTTCAGGATCTGGAAAGGCTGCGGCTGGCCCATCAGCGGACCGACATCGCGGACCGGGCGGATATCGACCTGCGAACCCGGCAGGAAGGCGTTCACGCCGCCCAGATCGACGGTGAAACCGCCCTTTACCTTGCCGACAATCGCACCCTCGACCGGCTCCTCGCCATTGTAGGAGTTCTCCAGACGCTGCCAGGCTTCCTCGCGGCGCGCCTTGTCGCGCGACAGGACCGCGTCGCCAAGGGCGTTCTCGATGCGGTCGAGATAGACATCGACCAGTTCGCCGGGCTCGGGGACTTTCCGGTCATTGCCGAATTCCTTGAGCGGAATGCGGCCCTCGGTTTTCAGGCCGACATCGACGACAACGACATCGTTCTCGACGGAGACCACGGTGGCCGGGATGACCCGGCCCTCATTCATCTGGGCAGCGGAGAAGCTGTCCTCGAACAGGGCAGCAAAATCATCGGTGGACGGGTTGAAGGTTTCGGTTTCAGACATGGGGTTCCAGTTTGGGTGGGGGTTCCACTGTGGGTGGTGGAATTTGCGTGTTGATGGTGTGGAGGCGCGCCGCATGGCCGCCCCGATGACAAACGCCAACGCCGGACGGCCGCATGGGTTGCGGGGTCCGCTCATTCGCGATGATTTCAGCGTGGCTGGCCGGTCTTGGATTTGGAGCCCTGCTGGCTCCAGAACCGGCGCTTCTTCTCTCGGCGCACGCCCTCAATGATGGCGCAGGCCCTATCCACAGCCGCGTCTATACCGAGATGAGTGGTGTCAAGCAAGTGGGCATCCTCGGCGGCGACCATGGGAGCGGTCTCGCGGTTGCGGTCCCTGGCGTCGCGTGCCTTCAGGTCTTCGAGTACTTCTTCCAGGCTGAGCGTCGCGCCGCGTCCGGCGAGTTCCTTCCAGCGCCGCTCGGCGCGTACTTCGATCCGGGCATCGACCCAGAATTTCACATCCGCCTGCGGGCAGACGACGGTGCCGATGTCGCGCCCGTCAAGGATCGCACCCGAGGGCTTGGCGGCGAAATCGCGCTGGTACAGCAGCAGCGCCTCGCGAACGGCCGGGATGACAGCCACTTTCGAAGCGGCCTGCCCGGCCTCCGCGCTGCGCAATTCATCCTCACCGAATGCGTTGAGGCTCAGCGTGCGCGCATGTTCGGCCAGGGCTTCGGTGTCGGTGAAATCGGTCCCGGCCCGCAGTGCCGCCATGCCGGTCGCGCGGTAAAGCAGGCCGGTGTCGAGATGCTGCAACCCGTAAATGCGCGCAATGCGCCGGGCGAGCGTCCCTTTTCCCGAGGCAACCGTTCCATCCATCGCGATGATCATTGCTCTGCTCTTAGCTGGCATCCCCCTATCGTCAACCAATCATGCCCACCAATTTCTCTGATGAGCAGCCGTTCTGAAGACAGTTGGTTTTTCTTGATGCTGAATTCCTCAATTGATTCAGTCCCATATGAGAAGCAATTTTAAAATATTCAATTAAATCAATGCATTGTTGACTCTCGTAGAAGTTCAGGCTAGGTTAAGGGCGTTCGAACACTCACAGTGTTTGGCGATTTCATTTTTTCAACGGAGGATTTCCAAATGAGTAGAGAAGGGCGGTTTGCGACAAAGGTGCTGAAGAAGGCGGTCGCGTCCCGGGACATGGTGTAAATTCGACCTGAGGACGGTCATCGTGCTCGAATCCGTCGAGGCTGTGGTTGCTGACAACAACCAGAAGGACCTCACACGATGACCGAAGACAGATTGGC
>Ga0081520_100439_pt1 | contig 16977 bp, 16 predicted proteins | sample HotLakmasection1_FD_70988 | JGI IMG/M metagenome (GOLD analysis project Ga0081520, IMG submission 70988) | Hypersaline microbial mat communities from Hot Lake, Washington, USA - Section #1 (SPADES assembly) (version 2) | ecosystem: Environmental > Aquatic > Non-marine Saline and Alkaline >... | reverse complement strand
GGATTTGAGCGAGTCCGCTGACATGGTACTGCATTTGCTCACGTTGTTCTGGTGTCATTGATAGGGCCTCAGATTGCACTAGACTCATTATATTTTCATCTCCTCAGCGGATGACGTGCTCCCTTTGAATTTCTTGTTCGATGATTTGCTTAAAAGGCTCGTCTCTAAGTTGCCTGACAATGTTCGTGTCTAAGATCACTGTGTACATTTGACAGCCTTTCAGCTAAAAAGGTTTCACAAGATGACGAATAAATTGATTGTTAAACAGCCACCTCAATATAAGTAGAAGTAGTTGAAGGCTGTGGGATTTCTAGTCCTTCTAACTTCAAGCCTTCCAAATGAAACTCTACGGCTTCCTGCATATTTTGCTTCACTTCATCATGGGTTGTGCCTGTGGAAACGCAACCTGGTAGATCTAGAGAATAGGCGGAGTAACCTGTCTCAGTTGTCTCAATGACGATCAGATACTTACTCATGGCTTCAGCATTTACCTCCGGGATTGGAGTTGGCGATAGACGTCGCGGATATCGACATTGTGGTGGGCGAGGGCGACGAGGGTGTGGTAGAAGAGGTCGGCGACTTCGCTGGCGATCGCCCACACAACACCCCCCAATCCAGATAGCTATCCAGCCCCTTTATCCTTCCAGGATTTTCCACCCGCCGATCATCCAGAATGCCAGCGTCGATCATGCGGTGGTACTCGTCTAGCGTCCATTTCGCGATCGCCACACTCATGGTGAATCCTCCCCTTGGGCTGCTTGCATTTTGCCATTGCTGTGGCGATCGCTAATGAGGAGAGGGCGATCGCGCACATCATTAAACAGCCATTGTCTCAAACGCGACCCGAATGGGTTCCGATGAAGCAGGCACAAAATTGAGCTTTTCAAACCCAATCACCTTGCCATCCTTGTCCTTCATCAGCACCACTTCATCCCCGGTTTCTTCAACCTCAACCTCCGTGTCGGGGTCGCCAAACCAGACCGTTAAGGTGTTGCCAATGCGATCGTGAAAAACCTTCACTTGTGCCATATCACCATGCCTTCTTTAATTGCTCCAGTTCTGTAAGCTGTAATTAAGAAACCCTCTCCATTCAATCGTTTTGAAACCGCACAGACCCATCGTTTCTCCCCATCTGCACGATAGAACAAATACACCTGTGCATCACTTTTACTCAACCGAACTTCATCTGGATCAGTCAAGGTTGCTTGTACATCTGCCTCACGACCTCTCATAACGGGATGCTTTGTTTCGGCAATCAGCCTCCAATAGCTTGCAGTTGTACGAACACAAAACCCTAGGGGAGTGTCAACCTCAAATAAAATGGCTTCATCAGGCGATGGGCTATCCGTCACTCAGTAAAACCTCCAGAGCATTCAGCCTTTACCGCCGGGATTGGAGTTGGCGATAGACATCGCGGATATCGACGTTGTGGTGGGCGAGGGCGACGAGGGTGTGGTAGAAAAGGTCGGCGACTTCGCTGGCAATCGCCCCTGCATCATCATCCTTACAAGCCATCACCACCTCAGCGGCTTCCTCACCGATTTTCTTGAGGATTTTGTTGTCACCACCAGCCAAGAGCTTGCAGGTGTAGGAGTCGGGGTTGGGGTTTTGTTGGCGATCGCGAATCACCGCAAACACCTGGGAGAGCGTATCGGCGGGGGGTGGCACGACCTCTTCGGAAACCTGATGGAAGCAACTGCGCTCCCCGGTGTGGCAGGCAATATCGCCCACCTGCTCCACGGTGATGAGGAGGGCGTCGCTGTCGCAGTCGTAGCGCATGGAGCGGATGTGCTGGAGGTGCCCGGAGGTTGCGCCCTTGTGCCATAGCTCCTGGCGCGATCGGCTCCAGAACCAGGTTTCGCCCGTCTCCATCGTCTTCGCCAGCGACTCTCGGTTCATCCACGCCATCATCAGCACCGTGCCGTCGAGATAGTCCTGCACGATCGCCGGAACCAAGCCCTGCTCGTTGTAGGCGATCGCATCCAAAGGCACTGCTGCCACCCATTTGTTTGAACCTGCCGTCATGTCCGCTCCATCCTTCCGCTTGTCTGTTGGGAACTATACCAACCTTTGTCCACCCTTGAGATTGTAGATTTTATTGGAACCCTATCCTCTGTGGTCTCTGTGCCGCTGTGGTGCATACCGCCCCACTCAAGCCATCGGCTCTGATAGCATGGCAGGGAAACGCTGTGTTAGTCGCTCATCACCTGTGGATATTCTCATTGTTGAAGACGAAGCTGAAATTGCTCAGCTGATCCAGCTTTACCTGGAAAAAGAAGGGTTTAACTGTCGTCATTGCCGGGATGGGTTGACGGCGGTGCAGGTTTTTCAGGAAATGCAGCCCGATCTCATCATCCTCGACCTGATGCTGCCGGGGTTGGATGGGTTGGAGGTGTGCGCCCGCATTCGCCAAAAACCGGGCAACAAAGACCCCTACATCCTCATGCTGACGGCGAAGGGCGAGGAGATCGATCGCATCATCGGTCTCTCCACCGGAGCCGATGATTACATGGTGAAGCCCTTCAGCCCACGGGAACTGGTGGCGCGGGTGCGGGCGTTGCTGCGGCGAACCTTGCGGGAAGGGGGGCGATCGCGCACCTACCAGACCCAGCACTTCACCATTGATGTGGATCAGCGCACCGCCCAGCGTCAGATAGATGACCAAACCCCTGAAGCCCTCGACCTCACGACCCTGGAATTTGACCTGCTCACCACCTTCATGAGCTATCCCGGACGGGTCTGGAACCGTACCCAACTCATCGAAAAGCTTTGGGGCAGCGACTTTTATGGAGATGAACGGGTCGTCGATACCCACATTGCCCGTCTTCGTAAGAAAATTGAACCCGATCCTTCTAATCCCACCTTTGTTAAAACAGTGATTGGGGTTGGCTACAAATTTGAAGACATGGCTGAAGCCTGATCAGTTGGCATAAAGGATAAAAGGACAAGGGATAAAAACGTTATCTGCTGGACAGACAAAATTCTAGCCACTCACCATAATGTTTCCACCATAATGTTCAAGGATCGACAGCATAAAAATTGCCCCCAAGAGAGGAACATCTGCTATGTCAACGGTGCCAGAAGCCAAAGCCCCCATGCTTTTGCAAGCCGGTCAGTGGATTGTTGACCCCATCGGCTATATGCAAGGCACGGCCCAGCGTTGCGGCGATATTTTCAAAGCCTATGTGATCTGGGGCAGCACCGAACCGCTGGTGCTGGTGAGCGATCCCAAAGCCATGCAGTATATGCTGACCCATGATACCGGAAAGGAATTCTCGGCTCCCGGTGAAGTCAACGCCATCTTGGAACCGCTGATTGGTCGGCAAAATCTGATTCTCCTCAGCGGCAGCCAGCACCGGAACCGTCGCCAGTTGGTGATGCCTCCGTTTCATGGCGATCGCCTCAAGTCCTATGGCGAAATCATCCAGCAGATCACCCAGGATGTGATGGCCCAATGGGCGATCGGGGAGACGATCAATGTGCGTCAGGCGATGCAGAAAATCACCATGCGGGTGATTTTGCAGGTGGTGTTTGGGCTGCATGAGGGCGATCGCCTCCAACGACTGGAGCACCTCCTCAGTACGCGACTGGAAATGAGCAGCACCCCGCTCACCTCCGCCCTCATCTTCCTGCCCTGGCTGCAAAAAGACCTGGGTTCCTGGAGTCCAGGACATCGGGTGCGCCAAATTGCTGAAGAAACGGATCAGCTCTTGTTCGCTGAAATGCAGGAACGCCGCGCTAATCCTGACCCCGATCGCATCGACATTCTCTCTCTGCTGCTGGCGGCACGCGACGAAGAAGGTAATGGGCTGAGCGATCAGGATTTGCGCGATGAGTTAATGACCCTGCTGGTGGCAGGGCATGAAACCACCGCCACGGCTCTCACCTGGGCAACCTACTGGATTCATCACCTACCAGAGGTCAAGCAACGGTTGCTGGCAGAACTGGATGGGGTTGCTGATCCCAACAATCCTGCCCAGTTCACCCAACTGCCCTACCTGACAGCCGTTTGCAACGAAACCCTGCGGATTTACCCTGTGGCAATGCTGACTTTCCCGCGCCGGGTGGAAGTGCCGATGGAGCTATGCGGCTGCACCCTGGAGCCAGGAACGCTATTGCTGGGCTGCATCTATCTGCTGCACCACCGGGAAGACCTGTATCCCAACCCCGACCAGTTCCGCCCCGATCGCTTTTTGGAACGCCAGTTTTCGCCCTACGAGTTCATGCCCTTTGGGGCAGGCGTGCGGCGCTGCGTCGGTTCGGCACTGGCGATGTACGAAATGCGGATTGTGCTGGCAACCCTGCTGACGCAGTTGGATCTATCCCTGGAGAATCAGCAACCCGTGAAGCCTGGACGCCGGGGTGTGACACTGGGACAGCGATCGCCCGTCCTCATCCAAAAAGTAGGCACTCGCTCTGGCTCCAAACCGCTGGTCGGGGTTTGATGCACCTCGCTGCCTTTGGGAAAGCCGATAGTTCTCAAAAAGTAATGATTTTGGGATGTGTGGCACCGCCCACACATCCCAAAATCATTATCATTAGCGCTACTGCATGCGGTCGATGGTGCGGTACTGAATCGCTTCGGCGACATGGTGCGCCTGGAGGTTCTCGCTACCTTCGAGGTCGGCGATCGTGCGGGAAACTTTGAGGATGCGATCGGTAGCACGAGCCGAAAGTCCCAGCTTGCGGATCGCCCCTTCGAGCAGGGCGCGGCTGGTGTCATCGAGGACGCACCACTTCCGCAGGTGGCGGCTCTGCATCTCGGCATTGCAACGCAGGCTCTCCTTTTGAAAGCGGTGGTGCGAGCGATCGCGCGCCTTCTCCACGCGATCGCGCACCGCCTCCGAATCTTCGCCCCCCGTCACCCGGATCATCTCCTCCGGCTTCAGCCGATTCACCGCCACTTGCAGGTCAATCCGATCCATCAACGGTCCCGACAGCTTTGCCCAATACTGCTCCCGCTGGCGGGGGCTACAGGTGCAGGGCTGCACCGTGTCGCCGTAGTAGCCGCAGGGGCAGGGGTTCGTGCTGGCAACCAGGGTAAATTGCGCCGGAAAGCCAACCGACTGCCGCGTCCGTGATATCGTTACATAACCATCCTCCAGCGGTTGCCGCAGAAACTCCAGCACATCCCGCTTAAATTCCGTCAGCTCATCGAGAAAGAGGATCCCACGATGGGCTAAAGAGATCTCGCCCGGTTTTGGATAGCTGCCACCGCCCACCAGAGATGGACCCGAAGCGGAATGGTGCGGACTGCGGAAAGGGCGCGTACTCACCAATGCTCCCCGCTCCTTCAGCAACCCGGCAACCGAGTGGATGCGCGTCACCTCCAGTGCCTCCTCAAAGCTGAGGGGTGGCAGGATGCCGGGGAGTCGGCGTGCCAGCATCGTCTTCCCGCTACCCGGTGGACCGACAAAGATCAGGTTATGTCCCCCTGCGGCGGCAATCTCCAGTGCCCGTCGCGCCTGTGCCTGCCCTTTCACATCCTTCAAATTTAGCAGAGGGAGCGTGGAGCGGGTCAACTCTGCGATGCCATTCACCTGAACGGGTTGATAGCGGTGGGGTTCGTTGAGAAAGTCTGCCACTTCCGACAGGTGCTTGAAGCCGTAGACCTGAATTCCCTGGACGACAGCGGCTTCCCTGGCGTTTTCGGCAGGAACCAGGACGCCTTTCATCCCCAGTTGTTTTGCCGTAGCGGCGATCGCCAGCACTCCCGAAATCGCCCGCAATCCCCCATCCAACGACACCTCACCCAACAAAATAAACTCATCGAGGAGCTGAGGATTCACCTGTTCCGCCGCCGCCAAAATGCCAATGCTGATGGGCAGATCAAAGCTGGGACCTTCTTTCCGCAGGTCGGCAGGGGTCAGATTAACCACCACCTTCCGCATGGGGAACGCGTAGCCCGCATTTTTCACTGCTGCCTTGACCCGTTCCTTCGACTCTTGCACCGCTGCATCCGGCAACCCGACCACCACAATGCCCGGTAGTCCTCCCGCAATATCCACCTCGACCCCAACCTTCACCGCATCGATCCCAACGAGCGATGCACTCCAGACTCTCGCCAGCATAAGCACCCTGCCGCCTGCGCAACTGTTGTTAGAGTGCCCAGTAAATGCAGCGGTGGAACAAAATTGGTTATGAAGGAAAAAGAGGGGATTTCAGACCGGGGAAGGGATCAGGAGGAGTTGCGCTTGGCGCGTTCTTTTTGGGCGATCGCCCGATCCACCCGCGCCAGCCATATCATCAGCGCCACCACACCCACTTGCAAGGCAAAGTTAGGCAGGGCATTTCCCACATCCCGCCCGGCAATCAGTTGCACAAAAAAAATCAACGCGCCCACAAAGCCCGAAAGCCCAAAGGTCAGGTAGATAAAGAAGCGTAGACCCCGGTAGGGAGCGCGGGCTTCTTCCCGCAGCTTTTCTAACTTTTCGGGGGAAATCCGTGAAGGAGGGCGCTTACCCTGCAAATCATTAGAGGCTGGATCAGCCATAAAAATTCCATTCTGAAACGTACTGTTTCTACGCTACCAAATCTCTGGGCTATGCAATCTCTGGGCTATCCAATCTTGGGGCTATCTAATCTTGGGGCTATCCAATCTTGGGGCTATCTAATCTTGGGGCTATCCAATCTTGGGGCTACCAGATGCCGCGCTTGCCGCTGGGGTGAATGGTTGCCCAGTTGGTCCGAGCCTGAGAAAGTTGAGCATCGGTAATTTTTGCCCCCGTCAGGTCGGCACCGCAGAGGTTGGCTCCCCGCAAGTTGGCATTGCTGAGATAGGCGTAGCTCAAGTCTGCCCCCCGCAAATCGGTATTTTGCAGATCGGCGTGGCTGAGATATGCCCGTGCCAGATTGGCATTTTTCAAATTAGCCTGACTCAGACCCGCTCGCCCAAAATCAGTATTGAACAGGTTCGCCCCCTGGAAGTTAACTTTGCGGAGCCTCGCCTGATGGAAGTTTGCGCCAGAGAGATTAGCTTTTGCCAGGTTCAATGTGCTCAGATCATGGAAGGTGAAGTCGCGTTTGCCCTTAGTGTAGGTGAGCACCACCTCTTCCGCTGATGGTTTGGGCTTGGTGTTGCCAGCAGAGTTGCTGTCCCCGCCACCTGTATTGGGACCAGAGGGGCGAGAGGGAATGCGCCGTTCCATCGTCGTCATCGTGGCAGGGCGGATTAATCCCCGGCGGGTGCTGCCCCCCGTCATCCCGGTGGAGTCCATCCCCGTCGCCTTTGCCTGCCGCGCCCGGATAGCCGCTGCCATGCGAGCTGACGGGGATGAATGCATCCCTCGCCCGCCAGTATTGCCATTAGCCAAATTTCCGGTATTCCCAATCGTGTTATCTTCCCGCGACGGCTTTACCGGGGTCACCATACTCTGGGCGAGGCTATCCATGTAGGGTTCGAGATCCAGTGCCCGGAGCACTTCGCCCGCATTTTGATAGCGATGCCGGACTGATACCTCCAGCATCTTTTGCATGACAGAGGCAAAATGCTCACTGACATGGACATGCTCCTCCCACATCATCTCTCCGGTGTTGGGATCGTAGGACATATCCTTCGGTGATTTCCCTGTCAGTAAATACACGCAGGTCACACCGAGCGCATAGATGTCACTGGCATAGACAGGGCGCATTGCCATTTGTTCGGGCGGCGCATAACCCGGCGTCCCGATCGCATAGGCAGTCAATGCGGTTTGTTCCGAGGCATTGGCGCGAGTGGGGGTCACCTTATCTTTCACCGCCCCAAAATCAATCAGCACAAGCTTTTTGTCTTGGGTACGCCGAATTAAGTTAGCCGGCTTAATATCCCGGTGAATAACCTGATTGGAGTGGATGTACTGCATCATGGGCAGTACCTCACTCAAAAACTGCTTTACCCCAACTTCCGTGAAAGGTCCGTTTTTCTTGACCTCTTGCTGGAGTGTCGAACCACTGATATATTCTTGAACGAGATAAAATTCCTGGTTCGCTTCGAAGTAATCAAGCAAGCGAGGAACCTGAGGGTGGTTGCCAATTTTACCTAACGTCTTTGCTTCCCGCCGGAATAAGTCTCGTGCCATTTGCAACACATGGGGAGACGAGGCAGCCGGGCGCAATTGCTTGATGACACAGTAGGGGCTGCCGGGGAGCGACTCGTCTTTAGCGAGGAAGGTTGCCCCAAATCCCCCTCGCCCCAGCTCTCGAATGACGCGGTAGCGATCGCGCAACAACAGCTTGGAACCACATGCCTGACACAGTTCTGTGTCGAGCAAGTTGTCGGGGTTTGGGCAGGCAGGGTTTAAGCAGTAGCTCATTCGGCTTTACTCTTATTTCGATCGCCGGACAAATAGCATCCCATCAGGGGTTAATGATGTGGTTCTGTATTTGGCTCTACATTTGATTATCCTTTGAATCCCAATAGTCGGCAGTGCAGTTCTTTCGAGTTCAATATTGAAAAGTTAGTGAACAGGAACTAGAAACCGCTTAAAGCAGCCATAAAGATGCATGGTTCTACGGAATTTTGATGTAGCAATCAGAACATGCAGGGGTGGCAAGGGAAATGTACGATGTAGAAACCGATGCGCAATGCAAAAAACAAAATCATTCAGAAGATAGTTGGCACGGTCTGTACAACAAATCTATAGGAAAGATGCGTCATTTGCACTTTGCTAAACATTAGTGTTCCCACATTAAAGAAAAGAATCGCGGTGGCGTAGAGTTTTTCCGTCCAAAACTTCACGGAAACTTCATGGCAACAACGAAGTTTTCTTAAAATTAAGTTTAATGCAGAAAAAATTGAAGTCCATCGCCAGTTCTGCCACAGTTACTTCGTTTAATATCAAGAAATCTAGCTTTTCGCCAGTGGGGAGTGACCCTTCCTGGGTTTCTGAAAGCGCGTCTAGCTCAGTGGTTGACCTGATGATTGAGATTAAGTAATAAGATTGTTCGCAAACAATACCATCGTCATTTTTCTAAAACCCTTGATTTTGCGGGCGCTTCGTGCCCGCAAAATCAAGGGTTTTGGAAGAACGATGAGCATGTTGCCTCAAATCATTTCCCTTTGAGGACTATCAACTTGAGGACTATCAACTAAGTGTATGGTCATGTGGAGTGCGCCCCCGGATGGGGGCGCACTCCACTGGCTTTACCTATGGCTACCCTCTTATAGAACGTTGATGACAATCACCCAGTCATAGAGAAACCGTTCATGACAGTGAGAGCAGGTAACGCCTGCTCTCACTGTCACCCCAACTGTCCCTCCAGAGAATAAAAACCATACTCTGCTCTGGTAATTTCGCTGTCCTGGGGGTGTATGGGCATTTTGCTATGGGGTAATCAGGTGGCAGGATTGGGGCTGTTCCTGTAGCTTCTTCGACTGACAGCAGGACTGACAGCAGCGTTGATCGAATTTCTACCTACACTGAAACGCGATCGCCCAATCCGTTCCGAATCCCTGGGAATCGCTGCCGACAAGACGATAGAATCAGACGGTTGAGCAAGTTTGAGACCGTACTTTAAGACCGTACTTTAAGACCGTCTTGAGGGTATGGGGCGATCGCGCCTCCCTGCGGCTCATCCGCCTGATTTTGTTTTTTTGTTAAATGACGCCTGAAGCAGTGTCCTATGCGTATTTCATTAAACTGGTTGCGAGAACTGGTCGATGTGTCGATGTCCCCAGAAGAGGTTGGGGAAACCCTGACAATGGCGGGGTTTGAGGTCGAAGATATCGAAGATCGCCGCACCTGGGCAGAGGGTGTAGTTATCGGGCGCGTGTTAGAGCGCAAAACTCACCCGGATGCCGACCGACTGAGTGTATGCCAGGTGGATATTGGTGCAGGGGAACCCTCCACCATTGTGTGTGGTGCGGCGAATGTACGTGCCGAAGCGTTCGTTCCCGTGGCAACAGTGGGAGCTTATCTGCCTATTGTGGATCTGAAGATTCGTCCCCGGAAGCTGCGGGGTGTGCCATCGGAAGGGATGATTTGCTCGCTGGCAGAACTGGGGCTGGCGAAAGAGTCGGAAGGCATTCACATCTTCCCGCAAGCAGGCTTGAAGGTTGGGCAGGATGTCCGCCCCTTGCTGGGGCTGGATGACGTGATTCTTGACCTGACCTCGACGGCAAACCGAGCCGATGCCCTGAGCCTGGTGGGGATTGCGCGGGAACTAGCCGCCATTACCGGAGCCAAGCTCAACCTACCCGATATTCCCGAACGCTCCATTGCCCCAGATGAAAAAGCACTGACGCTACAGATTGCCGAATCAAAAGCTTGCCCCATATACATTGGGACAATGATTTCTGGTGTGAAAATTGCACCGTCGCCCGAATGGTTGCAGCGGCGTTTGCTGGCATCCGGCACGCGCCCTATTAACAATGTGGTGGATGTGACGAACTATGTGCTGCTGGAATGGGGGCAACCGCTCCATGCCTTTGATGCCGATCGCCTGAAGCAAATTGGTGGGGGCGATCGCCTCTCCGTTGGTGTGCGCTTTGCCAACAGCGGCGAAACCCTGACCACCCTGGACAGCCAGGAGCGCAAGTTGCAGGAGCAAACCCTGCTGATTACCGCGAACGATCGCCCGGTTGCGCTGGCTGGTGTGATGGGGGGCGAAGATAGCGAGGTCTACGAAGGTAGCACCAACCTGATGCTGGAGGCGGCAGTCTTCGACTCCGTGGCGATCCGGCGATCGGCGCGATCGCAAGGGCTTCGCACGGAAGCCTCTGCCCGCTACGAGCGGGGCGTGAATGCAGCGGAACTACCTCTTGCCTGTCGCCGTGCCCTGCAACTGCTGGAAGAACTGGCGGGAGGAACGGTGGAATCCCAGGCGATCGCCCAATCCCAGGCGTTGCAGGAAATGACCGCGCCGACTATCGAACTGCGCCTTGACCGGGTGAATGCAGTACTGGGTCCGGTGGATTTGAGCGATCCTGATGAGGATGAGTCCGTAATTGGCGAATTGCAGTCGGAGGATGTGGAGCGCATCCTGACGGCGCTGGGTTGCCAGGTGGCAGCGACCAACCCCGATCGCACCCACTGGAGTGTAACCGTGCCCCCCTACCGCTACCGCGACCTGGAACGCGAAATCGACCTGATCGAGGAAGTGGCTCGGCTCTACGGCTTCAACAAGTTCATCGACACGCTACCCAAGGAAGGCGAAGCGGGCTACCTGCCCATCGACCAGGCACTCCTGCGCGAGATTCACCAGGCGTTCCGTGCGGTGGGGCTAACCGAAGTCATGCACTACTCCGTGGGCAAACCCGAAGAAAACCGTCAAATTCAACTCACCAACCCTCTATTTGCCGAGTTCTCGGCTCTGCGTACTGACTTACTACCCGCACTCATTGATGCGTTTCAGTTCAACCAGGAGCAGGGGAATGGCGCACTCCAAGCCTATGAAATTGGGCGCATCTTCTGGAAAGAGGAAGAGGGATTGATGGAGAGCGATCGCATTGCCGGCATTCTCGGTGGCGATCCGTCCCAGGGACGCTGGGTGAAGAGCGGTCGTGAACAGCCGATGTCCTGGTTTGAGGCGAAGGGGGTGCTGCAAAGCGTGTTCCAGCGGCTCGGTGTTGAGGTTGAGTACCAGCCCGATCGCCGCAACCCCCTGCTCCACCCCGGTCGCACCGCCTCCCTGTGGATTGGCGGCGAACACCTGGGACTTTTTGGGCAGATCCACCCTCAAGAACGGCAACGGCGCAGCCTGCCCGACGAGGTCTATGTGTTTGAGCTAGAACTCGACCTGCTGCTGCACAAGATGGATCAGGAAACCCTGCTAACACCTGTGTTCCAGCCCTACTCCACCTTCCCCGCAACGGATCGAGATATTGCCTTCTTTGCGCCCAGCAAATTCTCAGTGGCAGATATCCAACGTGCCGTTCACCAGACCGCTGGCAACTTGCTGGAGTCGGTCAATCTGTTTGATGAGTATCGGGGCGAAAATGTCCCCAAAGGGCAGCGGAGCCTCGCATTCCGGTTGATTTATCGGGCGAGCGATCGCACCCTCACCGACGAGGATGTGGAACCCGTTCACCAGAAGGTGCGCGAAATCTTGCAGGAGAAATTCCAGGCAAATCTCCGGAGCTAGTCACGAAGGAGATTCTAAGAATTTCCCCATGTGTTGAAAAAGGGCGCGGCTGAGCCGCGCCCTTTTTCAACACATAACTGAAGTGGACTTTCAGAGAGTTGGGATTACTCCAGATCGAATAAATTGCCTTGCTGCACATCCCCCTTCTCACCTTGCGGCAATGCCGATTGGCGCGTGCCTGAGGAAGCGAGGCGATCGCTATACCGCGTCGTTTCCGGCAACCGATACTTGGGCGTGCAGCGCAACACCAGATCGATCGCCGTTTCTAGCGAAACCTTGTGACCGGGCGAAATGTAGAGGGGGCGCGTGTTGGCACGGCTGCGGAGAACCGCCCCAATGCGATCGCCCTTGTCTATCAGTGGCACCCAGGCTCCCTTTTCCTGGGGCAGTTCCTTGTGAGTACCGATGAGCCGGGACTTGGCAACACCGATGGTGGGGCGATCGCAAATCACCCCCAGATGGCTGGCAATCCCTAAACGGCGGGGATGGGCAATGCCCTGTCCATCGCAGAGAATAATGTCGGGTTCCGTCTGGAGTTGCGCCAATGCCTCCAGCACCGCAGGCACCTCCCGAAAGGACAGCAACCCCGGCACATAGGGAAACGTCGTAGGACAGCGCACCAGCGCCTCATCGATCGGGGTGAGATCGGGAAACGACAGCACCACGACAGCGGCGCGAGTGATTTGCCCCTCTTCCTCATACCCCGCATCCACCCCCGCTACCCGCCGAATGGGGTCAGGCAACTGGTCTTGGGTGATGACCTGCGGAGCGAGGGTTTGCTGGAGGGCGATCGCCTCCGCTGCCGTCTTGGGCCACGATTCGGGAAATTGAATCTGCATCGCAACTCCAGCTAGCTACGCAGGTTGAGGCGGTTTCTGGGCAAGAATACACCCCCGTCATTCCCGCATATGTGGGAATCCAGAAAGGCTGAATGGCTATGACCGATAGGCTTGCATATGAGCAATAGGCTTGCAATGGATGCCCATTTTCATGGGCATGACGGAGCGCTCCTGTTAGCAGAACCCGTAGGATGGGTTAGCGCCAGCGTAACCCATCAAAACCCTTACTCAAACAGCCACAAACAGAATTTTGCAAACTGGACGGGCGGGTTTGTCCAAATCTGCTTGTGGCTACAAGGGTTTGTTACTAAACCCGCCCCTACCCAATCTCGCTCCTACTCTAATGCACATTCCTTAAGCCAAATACGTCTCCAACGCCTTCGCCACAATTTCGCTCATGGTCAAACCCTGCTCCTGCGACGCCGTCTTGAGACGATCGTAAAGCTCATCATGGACGCCGATGCGGTGCCGGGCACGGTTGGATTTATTCACCACCACAGGGCGATAGTCAGCGGAGAATTGCCGTAATTTTTCCAGCCCCATCCGGTGGCAGAAGTCGCCAAAGCTTTCGCTGGGGAGGCGATCGCCCTTAAAAAACACCAGCAAAGGTTCCAGGGTCTTCTCCAGGTCGTTAACATGCACCTTATCGGCGTAAATTTCTGCCAGTCGGGTCTGGTGCGGATCAGCCCCCAGCCAGATCTGGTAAGCTTCCGGCGATTGCCCAACAAAGCCCAGTTCTGCCAGGTAGGGGCGGGCGCAGCCGTTGGGGCAACCCGTCATCCGAATGACAAAATGCTCGTCTTTCAGTCCCACTTTGGTAAGCAGGGCACGAATGCGCTCCAAAATTCCCGGCAGCGCCCGCTCGGACTCGGTGATTGCCAGCCCGCAGGTGGGCATCGCCGGGCAAGCCATCGAGTAGCGCACCAGAGTATCCAGCGCTTCAACGGGCTGCACCCCGTGGGTTTGCAGAATAGTTTGAATATCGAGCTTTTGGGTTGGCTCAATGTCGTAGAGCAGAATGTTTTGGTGCGGTGTGACGCGGATGGGCAGGGCATAGCGCTCGTTGATCAGCCGCAGCGCAGACTTCAGCCGGAAGTCGCCCTCATCTTTGACCCGACCATTTTCAACAGAAATGCCGAGGAACAGCTTGCCATCGCCCTGCTCATACCAGCCGAGAAAGTCCTCATACTTAAACTCGGGCAGCGGCTTGAGGGGATGGAAGGCTTTGCCAAAGTATTCTTCGACTGCCGCACGGAATTTTTCAACGCCCCAGTCATTCATCAGGTACTTGAGGCGGGCATGGCGACGATTGTGGCGATCGCCATAATCCCGCTGCACCGCCACGATCGCCTTCACCGCCTGATAGATGTCGTCCTTTTCCACAAAACCGATGGGATCAGCGGCACGGGCAAAGGTTTCTTCCTTGTTGTGGGTGCGTCCCAATCCGCCACCCGCGTAGATGTTGAAGCCAAGAAGTTGCTTTTGATCATCCACCACAACCACCAGGGACAAGTCCTGGGAAAACAGGTCTACGGAGTTGTCTCCGGGCACTGTGACCGAGCACTTAAACTTACGGGGCATGTATTGCTGCCCGTAGATAGGCTCTTCGCCATCGCTGAAGAGGGTGCGATCGTTCTCCTGTTGCCGAGCCGCCACGACCTCGGGATGCTCTTCACCGGAAATCACCTTCTCACCATCCAGCCAAATTTCGTAGTATGCCCCCGTTTGCGGCGTCAGCAAGTCAGCAATATTGTTGGCATACTCCCAGGCATATTGGTATTCGGGACGGTTGGCGTAGGGCGCAGGCGGAGCCATCACGTTGCGGTTGAGGTCGCCGCAAGCGCCCAGGGTCGAACCCATATTTCGCACGATGGTAGCCATGACCGTCTTCAGGTCTTTCTTGAGGATGCCATGTAGCTGGAAACCCTGGCGGGTCGTCGCTCGCATCGTGCCGTTGCCATACTCATCCGAAAGCTTGTCTAGCGCCCGATACAACTCAGGCGGAATGATGCCGCCCGGACTCCGTGTCCGCAGCATCATCTGATAGTCTTTTTCCTGCCCCTTCACCCGATTGTCCCGGTTGTCCTGCTGATAAGACCCGTGAAACTTCAGGATTTGAATGGCATCTTCGGTGAAGTGGGTGGTGTCGAGCAGCAGTTCTGAGGCGAGGGGTTCCCGCAGTTGGTTGCTGCGCTCCTTGATACCTTCGACTTTGGAAACCTTGGGCGATTGGGTTAGCGCATCGGGTGCAGCGGTTGGAGACATGGCTTTATTGAATGAACGGGATCGGCGTAATGGAGGATGATAGGGAAAGGGAAATGAGCGATCGCCCAAACACAACAAAAACTGTCGCATCGGACAGAACCTTTGTGATATTCCCCACTATTCCTATCGGGATTCTGGAAAATCTAACTGGGTAAGATTGTAGCACCTCGATTGGGGATCCAAAGCGCAGGTTCAGGGTTAGTTTGCAACGACTTATTACGCGCCAGGGCTTGAGCCATTCAAAGCCCCTCCAGCAAAGGAATTTATAGCGCTATACAAGTTAGAGCAACCGTTCATGCCAACGACAGCAGGCGCTGCCTGCTGTCGTTGGCACTCCAAAGAATGAAAATCGCATTTTTAGGGCAAGATAGATGACTTTTGTGAAAGCGGCGCGGTACGCCGCTTTCACAAAAATCATCTGTCCCGGTTTTGGGCGCGGAGCGCTACGCACCGTAGCTGCCCTGGAGAATTGCCAAAAAAAGGACTCCTGGAATACCCAGAAGCCCTAACTTTATCGGAGTAACACCTGATCAGAGCCAGTTACCTATCGAGCTGATGGGTCGGCTGACAGGTCGGGATTCGCTGTCCAAAACCCATCCAACTGATTTGCCTGGCTCAACTTGTGCGATCGCCCCTATGGGGAGACAGGAGCAGTTCCTAGAAGCGGAACGCTGCACCCAGTTGCAGGCTCACGGCGGCATCACTGCTGTCTTCGTAGGCATCAAAACCAACCTTGGCATCGCCGTAAAGCACGACGTTGCGGGCAAGTGCCGTTTCTGCGCCTGCCGTCAGCACAGGGGCATTCTGGCTGCCCAGCGGCGTTGAGGAGCCTTCATTGGTCACGAAGGAGTAGCCACCACCCACATAGAGGTTGGTGCGCGGAGCAATGGGCACGTCGTAGGTAACGAGGGGCATCAGCGCTGCACCATCTTCCCCAAACAGCGCTGCACCCCGCACCGATACGGGAGCCAGGGGAATATCGGCACGCCCCTGGACATTGCCACCAAAGCTGGTGTCGCCGTCGTCACCCTCGGTTAGCCCAGCAGCAATACCCGCACCGATGTAGCTACCATCCATGCCCCGCAGCAGGGGTTGGGCGGATGCCGCATCAGCCAACAGGAAAGTAGGTGTGGCGATCGCCATCAAAATAGCAGAACGGGTCAAAAGGGTTTGTAAGATACGTTTCATGGTTGGTCTCTCCAAGCAATTCGCTTTGAACGAAAAAGAGGAATATCAGGCGACATCATGGGATGTTGGGAATGAACGAAAAACCTGTTCACCACCCGAGATGTTGGGTGCCAGGTGAATAGATAGATTGACCATCCGGGGCGAGCAGCTACGTTCTATTCCTATTGAAAATTGTCGTATTTGAAATATTTTCTGATTCATTTACAGACAATTTCAAAACCTATTCTTGTTGTATCGGTTGGATTGAAAAATACGTTTTTAGAATAGACTCTTTCATAAGGTGTCACATTATTGGGAACTTTTTAACGAGAGTTTTGAACTTAAAGGAAGAGGGTATCTGCTGAGACGTCGTACCCATAGAAACAGCCCATCGTTCACAACATAAGTGTCAACACCCACCTGGGTGAAACATGAATAATTTATTATGCTCAAGCGTTCAAGCGTTCAAGCAAACGTCGCTGAAACAGCATCAAGCGCCATTGATATTACAACTGTTACTACGCTGACAGGGAGACAGCGGTGGTCAAAAGCGTTATGTAGCGGTTGATGCAGACTGCTCCGACAAAAAAAGATAGGTCGAAGTTAGTACACCCAACCTATCTATTAAATATGATAGCTAAACAAT
>Ga0081520_100438_pt1 | contig 16986 bp, 14 predicted proteins | sample HotLakmasection1_FD_70988 | JGI IMG/M metagenome (GOLD analysis project Ga0081520, IMG submission 70988) | Hypersaline microbial mat communities from Hot Lake, Washington, USA - Section #1 (SPADES assembly) (version 2) | ecosystem: Environmental > Aquatic > Non-marine Saline and Alkaline >... | reverse complement strand
CCTCTCCTTTGAAAGGAGAGGAACCAGAGTCTTGTCAAACCTCTCCTTGAGAAGGAGAGGTGCCGCAGGCGGTGAGGTTTCCCACATGCCAAAACTCCACTTCTGAATCTGGATGAGGTTTAAGTGAGATTCCACTCTGCGTCACAAAACCCATGACTTACTCACATCTTGCACCAGGACATCGGCATTCTGCGTTTGCCCCCTTTGCTTGTATGCCCGAAGGGCTTTAAGCCCCAATGCTGGGAGCCTTTGAACTCCGGTTTCCCCCCAGCATTGGGGGGACGAAGGGGGGCCAATACAGCATTTTGAAGTCTAGTTCGAGATGTGTGGACTTAGTAGCTCCCAAGGGGAGAAAGGCTTCAAACCCTGATTTTTCCGTTAGCAAGCATGAGGAACTCAACCCAGAAACCCAGGCTAGGGCTGTTCATCGAACCCCCGTTTTACCAGGTGCAGGAGAGCCTCAATCAACCCGCTGAATTCAGCGATCGGGTATCCTGGTTCAACGAGGCTGCGAGTGTGCACCGACAACTCGTGCCGCTGGGGCAAGCGGACGGCCAAGACTCATCACCGACTCCGTCCCCACTGTTCACAGTTCTGCTGTTATTGGTATGGCTGGTCATAGTAAATGGGCTAATATTAAGCGCCAAAAAGCTCGCGTCGATGCGGTCAAGGGTAAAACTTTTGCCAAGCTGTCGCGGGAGATCATTGTGGCGACTCGTACCGGCGGCCCGGATCCGGCGGGCAACTTTCAATTGCGCACGGCGATCGATAAGGCCAAGGCGGCGGGGTTTCCCAATGACAACATCGATCGCGCGATCGCTAAAGGTGCCGGTCAACTAGGCAACGATGACACCCTTGAGGCCATTCGCTACGAAGGCTATGGTCCCGGTGGGGTCGCCGTGCTGATTGAAGCGCTGACGGATAATCGCAATCGGACTGCTGCCGATTTGCGGGCGGCCTTTAGCAAAAACGGCGGCAACCTGGGGGAGACGGGCTGCGTCGGCTGGATGTTTGAGCAAAAGGGCGTTGTGACTATCGTTGGCCCCGTCGATGAAGAGGCCTTGCTGGAAGCGGCGATCGCAGGGGGGGCAGAAACCTATGAAGCCACCCAAATCGACGAAGACCGCGACGGTTTTGATGTCTACTGCGACCCGACCGATCTAGAAGCCCTGAACGATGCTTTAAAGCACGCTGGTTACACCATTGAGCAGGTCGAAAATCGCTGGATTCCCAGCAACACGATTGACGTGACGGCATCTGACCACGCGCGATCGCTGCTCAAAATGATGGATGCCCTCGAATACCTCGACGATGTGCAATCGGTCACCGCTAACTTCGACATGGCTGACGACTTAATGGCGGCCAGCGTCTAGGGCGACGGCGACGGCTTGCCCTGCTATCTAAGCTGCGCTAATCACTGAACTTGGATAGGAGATACTTGACGCTGCAAAGCCTCCCAACGTCTTGCGAGGGGGGAAGGGATCGGCGGAAAATAATATCCCGGCAATGGCTGTGGCTGGGTAGCTGGGTCAGTTTCGAGTCGAGAGTAAATACTTTAATTGCAAACGCATCCCTAAATACTCTGAAAACTTTAATTTTTTAGGTTGGGTTTAACGTCAGTTCGAGATAGCCCAATTCTTAAAAAAATCCCCCAGGGTCCTTGGAGGATTCTGGGGGCTGATCTATCTAAAACTGTTTGACAAAGCGTTGACGAATTCCCTTGGGTCTATTAATTAGGACAGGAAAAAAGCAAGATTAGAAATATTAATTTGAAGGACTTTATGACGAGGCTAATTGTTTTTAATCTCGTGTTTGATGGCAGTTTATAGACAGTGCCAAAAAAACAGAATGAAGGACTATGAAAAGTGACCTCCATTCTGGTAGGGAAATACTCCTATTGCATTGCCAATGGGACGATTTAGCGCTTTTCTGTGCCCTGGTTAGGCGCGCCTTCTAAACCAGTGTTACTGGTGCCACTCTCGGGCTTAGCCTCCTCCTTACCGTCGCCCTTTTCGTACATGCCGGTGTGACGCTGCATCGGATCCATCGGAGTGTTGTAGTCCTCTGTTTCTTGGTTGCTTGCTCTGTCGGTTTTTTTGCTTTCTTTATTGGACACGGTTTTAGGTTTCCTAAAAACTTATACATATTCACTATAAAAGCAACTCACTAGCATCATTGTCTATCCTTAGAGTGAGCGTCAGATCTCCAAAGATAGACTTTTTACAAGTGAAATTTTATTGATGGTTAGAGATAATATATTTGTGAGCATTGGTTTGCAGATTTGTTGTTTTTAAGTGGTATGAAACGGTGCAATAGTGAATGACAGTTTTTTGAAAACCTGAGAAGTTGGAAAAAGTCATGATTGTAACGGGGGCAGCCGGGGTATTGGAGCCGCAACTGCTTTGCTAACTGCCGAAAAAGGGTATGCCGTTTGTGTTAATTATCGGCATCACCCAGCCGCTGCAGACAATATCGTAAGCAGGATCCCCAAGATAGGGCTGCCTGCGATCGCCGTTGCCGCTGATGTTGCTTTCGAACAAGATATCGTCCAGCTTTTTGAAACCGTAGACTAGCAATTGGGTCGGGTCACTGCTCTGGTGAATAATGCGGGTATTTTGGAGCGGCAAATGCGCCCTGACAACTTGCCATCGCTGAGGCAAATCAACGGCCTCATGCTTTTCCCAGATCGAGTGAATTCACGGAAAGAATCGGTAAAGTTGAGGTCAGTATCGGGACAGAATGCCTGATTTTGGCCACCTCACCGCAAGTTTCTAGCCTGCGATCGCTCGTCTAATCTAGGCGGAGATGGTGGTCTTCAACCTTCGCGAATGGCGACGGGGCGCTCCCAGATAACGAGCACCAAACATCCCTCATCGCTAGCCACCGCATGGTCAGTGCCCGGTGCGTTGATCACCAACGAGCCCGCCGGATAGGTTTGGTGGCGATCGCGCTGCGACCCTGAGAGCACAAAAATGTGTTCATAGCCGGTGTGATCGTGGTGGGGCACCTGCGCCCCTGGTACATACCGCAACAGCGCCGCCGACGGCCCCTCACTATCGCCATACAACCGATAGATTTCTACCCCAGGACGAAAGGGCTGCCAAAGCAAAGTGTCAGCGCGATCGACCAGCGACCAGATATCGGGAATGACGAGGGGAGAGGTCATGGGGAGGGAGTGGCTGGGTAGATGGGTAGTTGGGTGGATGGGTAGGAGAAATCGTGGATGGTGTTGGATTTTGGGTGATGCGACCAAGCTTTATGCCTCACACCCAGTACCCAGTACCCTCACACCCAACCACCCTCAAACCCTAATGTCCCGCCATGCGTTGACCAATCATCTTCAGGTCGGCGTCAGCGATCGCGCTTTCGTAGGCAAATTCGCCATCGCTCATGACGATGATGCGATCGGAGAGGGCAAGGAGTTCGTCGAGGTCTTCGCTAACCAGGAGGACAGCGACACCACGATTGCGGGCTTCCACAATCATGTCGTGGATGAAGTCGACGGCAGCAAAATCGAGGCCAAAGCTGGGGTTGGCGGCGATCAGCAATTGTACGTCATCGGAGGACAGTTCACGAGCCAGGACGGTGCGCTGGACGTTGCCCCCAGAGAGGTGACTGATGGGGGTTTCCACCGAGGGGGTTTTGACGGAAAAGGACTCCACCAGGCCCACGGCAGCGTTACGGATAGCTTTGAGCATGAGCAACCAGTTCCATTTCGCCTGGGGAGGGCGATCGAAGGTGCGCAGGGCCATGTTTTCAGCCACACTCATGTTGGGCACGCAGGCATTTTTCAGCGGTTCCTCAGGGAGGGCGTAGACACAGTGCTTCGCCATTTCGGGGCGCGTGGCAGTGTAGGGCTCACCGTTGACCTGGAGCAGGCCTGCCGTGGGAATTCGTTGGCCTGATAGGCACTCCACAAATTCCCGCTGACCATTACCAGAAACCCCGGCAATGCCGACGATTTCCCCAGTTTGTACCTGTAGATCCACCCCTTTGACGGCAGGGAGACCGTTATCTTTGTTGGCGTGCAAATCAATCACTTCCAAAACCGGGGTTGGCGCTCCGGTTTCAGACTTAGCGACGGACTTGTGCTGGCGTTCCTTGCCCAGCATCATCTCCCCCATCGCCTCAATGGACAACGCTTTGACGTGCCCCTGCCCGGCCAACTTGCCTCGCCGCAAAATCGTCACCTCATCGGCAAAGGCTTGCACCTCGCGAAACTTGTGGGTAATCAGCAAGACACTGAGATGTCCCTGGGCGACTTCTGCCTTGAGCAGGCCGAGCACCTCGTCAGCTTCATCGGGGGTCAACACCGAAGTCGGCTCGTCGAGGATGAGCAAACGGCTCTTGAGATAGAGCTGCTTGAGGATTTCCAACTTTTGCTTTTGCCCAGCGGCCAATTGCCCCACCGGGGTTTGCAGATCGACATGGAAGGGGGCGTTGGCCATGAAGACCTGGAGGTCGGCGAATTCTTGCTTCCAATTGATCAGGGTCTTGTGGTCGTAGCGGGAAAGCACCAGATTTTCGGCAACGGTCATGGCAGGGACGGAGGTGAAATGCTGATACACCATGCCGATGCCGCAGGCGTGGGCATCTTTGGGGCTGCGGATGACCTGCGGCTGGTCGTCAATCAAAATCTGGCCCGCAGTGGGATGGTAAAAGCCCATGACGCATTTCACCAGGGTGCTTTTGCCCGCTCCGTTTTCGCCGAGGAGGGCGTGCAGGGTGCCGGGTTTGAGGGTCATGGAGACGCTATCAAGGGCGGTAAAACTGCCGAAGCGCTTGGTCATGTTGACGACGTCAAGCTGGGGCGGCTGGTCGAGCACAGAGGGGCGAGTTTGGAGGGTGGCGGTGTCCATATCAGTTTAGGTTTTAGCGGTGAAATGGGGTTACGGGGGCAGTCATGGGGCAACGCGAGACATCTGCTTAGATGATGAGTGAATGGCCTCAATGAAGTCGGCGGCGGTGGCGATCGCCCCAAAGACGCCGCCCTGCATGGTCACCATCTTGAGAGCCGCGAGGTAGTTGCCGTAGTCGGTCGCGCCCGTACAGTCCGACAGGATCAGGCACTCATAGCCGCGATCGTTGGCCTCGCGCATGGTGGTGTGGACACAGACGTCGGTGGTAATGCCAGTGAGAATCACGTTTTGGATGCCGCCCCGACTCAGCACCAGTTCCAGGTCGGTGGCGTAAAATGCCCCTTTGCCGGGTTTGTCGATGATGACTTCGCCGGGTAAGGGGGCCAGTTCCGGGATGATTTCCCAACCGGGTTCACCCCGCACGAGGATTTTGCCGCAGGGGCCAGGGTCGCCGATGCCGGCCCCCATCTGGCGCGATCGCCATCGTTTATTTTCCGGCAGGTCGGACAGGTCGGGCCGATGGCCCTCGCGGGTGTGAATGATGGTGTAGCCCAGCGATCGCATCACCGCTAGCAGCTTTTTTAGCGGCTCGATGGGGGCGCGGGTGAGCGAGAGGTCGTAACCCATTTTGTCGACATAGCCGCCTTGGCCACAAAAGTCGATTTGCATGTCGATCACGATGAGCGCCGTATTGTCGGGGCGCAAATCGCCATTGTAGGGATAGGGATAAGGATCAGCCTTGACGGTGCGGCCCATGGGTCTTGATGAATGAAAATCTCCCTGGAGACGTATCATTTCGCCGGGTGACAGAAGAGTTCAGCACGAACGGATCGGGCAGAATGTCACGATTATTGATACGGGCAGGAGGGGGCGATCGCGGTCCCGTGCGGCCTCAAGATTCAACGAAATCCATCACTTGGGTCGGGGCGCACCGCAGTGCGCCCTGACGGAAACATCAAAGGGGAGGAGGGTATTCGTCCACGCTTCTTCAGGATGAGGATCATTTAAAGTCCAATTTCCGCGAAGCATAGACCTGACCGGACCAGGGACAGCCGCGACGGCGATCCCAACTGATTGAATTTCCATTCCTTGGAGCGGGGTGAGCCAAACGGCTCAGGAACGGATGGAGACGGATTGACACAAGAGCTGCGCAGCGACATCGGCAGGCACGGGGGCTGAAAACAGAAAGCCCTGTCCCTCTTTGCAGCCCAGTTGTTTAAGCCACTGCAGCTGCTCGGGAGTTTCCACGCCCTCGGCGATAACGCCCAACTCCAGCAAGTTGCTCAGGGCGACGATGGATTCCGCAATGACTTGATTGCGCGTATCCGGCTCGCTCGGATTCACAAAAGCGCGATCGATCTTGAGGCTATCGACGGGTAAGCGGCTCAGATAGCTGAGGGAAGAGTAGCCAGTGCCGAAGTCGTCAATGCTGAGGCGAATGCCGAGTTGCTTCACCCGTTCTAAGAGGTCTTGGGTGGCTTCAATATTTCGCGCCAGCATGCTTTCGGTGATTTCTAGCACCAGGCTATGGGGAGAAATCTGGCTGGTGGTTAAGGCGTCTGCGATGTGAGTGAGCAGGGCGTCGTGCAACTGCTGCACCGACAGGTTGACGCTTATTTTCAAGCGGTGTTGGGGATATTGCTGCTGCCATTGGGCGAGTTGCTGGCAGGCGGCGGTGAGAATCCATTGGCCCATGGGCACGATCAGCCCCGTTTCTTCGGCGATCGCAATAAACTCTAGGGGCGACACCAGGCCCCGACTGGGATGCTGCCAACGGACGAGGGCTTCGAACCCAACGACCCGCAATGACTCCAGGGCGACGATGGGCTGATAGTACAGCAACAATTCGGAGCGTTCGAGGGCTTTGCGCAGGTCTTGCTCAAGATGCAAGCGCTGCGTCACTCGGAAGTGCATAGATGGATCAAAGATGGCGTACTGGGCGCGACCGCTGTGCTTAGCGCGATACATCGCCAGGTCAGCATCTCGCAGCAGATCCACCGCTCGTTGATAGTGATTGCTACCCGCGACGATGCCAATGCTGGTGCTCATGACGACTTCGCGATCGGCCACGATAAAGGATCGCTGCATCGCCTCCAGAATACGCTCAGCGATGATCACCGCATCCTGAATGCCGTCAATTTCTTCGATCAAAATGACAAACTCATCGCCTCCCAAGCGGGCAGCAATATCCGTTTCTCGAATGAACTGCTGGAGCTGTTGCGCCACGGCAATCAACAGTTCATCGCCGACGAGATGCCCCAAGCTGTCATTCACCACTTTGAAGTTATCGAGGTCGAGAAACAGCACCGCAAACTGAAAGGTGGGGTGAGTTTGCGATCGCTGGAGGGTCAAATCTAAACGCTGCATCAGGCGATTGCGGTTGGGCAAGGTCGTTAAGCTATCGTGCAGGGCATCGTGCTTCAGCTGCTGCTCCACTTTGACGCGATCGCTCACATTGCGTGAGGTCGTTTGTAACTGTGACACCCGTCCCTGGGCATCAAACACCGGTTGGGCCAGAGTTTCGACCCAGAGATAGCCCGCCGTTTTGTGCCGCATACGATAGGTAGCGCGGCCCGATTTACCTTCGAGTACAGGCGTGTGAGCCTCATTGCGGACCCGTTCACCATCCTCCGGGTGAATCAGCGCATACAGATCTTTACCCAACAGTTCAGCGGGGGCGTAGCCCAGCAGCGCTTGGCTAGAGAGGGTGGCATAGGTGAAATGGCCATCCAGATGGTGTAGACACACCAGGTCACTCATGTTTTCGGTCACTAGCCGCAACCGTTCTTCGCTGTTTCTCAGGGCCTGCTCAATCTGCTTCAGCTCGGTAATGTCGCGCCCCACCGACTGAATTTCGACCAGTTGCCCGATATCGTCAAAGATGCCCTCATTGAGCCACTGCGTCCAGCCAATTTTACCGCCTGCTCGGGTGTCACGATTTTCGACAAAGCAGCGAGGATTTTGGGGCGTCAGGTGAGCGAGTGCCGCAAAAGCGTTTTGCTCCAGATCATTAGGATCGGCAAGTTCAATCCATTTTTTGCCCACGACTTCGCTGGCGGTGAAACCGAGCGCCTGACACAGGGCGTCGTTGGCAAAGGTGATGGTGGTGTCGGGGAGCGATCGCAAAATGAAGTCGGTTTGCGCTTCCACCACCTGCCGATAGCGCAGTTCGCTCTCTTGCAGCGCCAGCTCCGCTTGTTTGCGATCGCTGATGTCGGTGACAAATCCTTCCAAATGGTGCAGCGTTCCGGTCTCATCAAAAATGCCCTGACCGCGCACCCACACCCATTTAGTTTGGCCGGAGCGGGTCACGATGCGATGTTCACACTCATAGGGTTGCCGTTGTTGTAAAGCTCGCTGCACCTGGTTCCACACCCGCGCCTGGTCATGGGGGTGAATCTGCTCGCCTAAGGTGGTTGTGGCCGCTGACATATACTCGCTGGGAGCGTATTCGGTAATGTCGACCACGCCCTGACTCACAAACTCCGCCGTAAAGTAGCGGTCATTGGCGACCCGAAAGACAAAGCCAGGGAGGTTGCTGATTAAGGTATTGAGGCGACTTTCACTGATTTGCAGGGCGATTTCGGCTTGCTTGCGATCGCTGATATCCATCACCAGCGAATCCCACACCACATCGCCGTTCGCTTGCGGCTCGGGGCGTCCGGCGGCGGCGAGCCACTTGGTTTTGCCGGAAGGCGTGATAATGCGCCACTGCCACGACCAAAACTCCAGCGTCTGGGCTGACTGTAAAACGGACTGCACCATCGCTGCGCGATCGTCAGGATGCACCATCTCCCAGAGCACCTGGCAGTCACGCTCGGCCCGCTCGGCGGAGATCTCCCAAAGGTCATAGCACCCCGCACTCATAAAATTGACGTTGTCGGTGCCATCCGTCCGCAACACATACTGAAAAATCGCTCCCGGCAAATTAGCCGCCGTATTGCGAAAGCGTTGTTCACTTTTGCGGAGGGCTGCTTCGATCTGCTTGCGCTCAGTGATGTCGATAACGAGCCCATCCCAAATCACGTCCCCATTGGGCTGCAACTCAGGCCGCGAAATGCCCTGCAACCATTTGAGTTGCCCCGTGGGCAAAATCACGCGATACTGCGCCTGCCAAACCTGCATCGTCTGGTAAGACTCCGTGACCGATCGCCTGAGTAGCGGCAGATCATCGGGGTGGGTCATTTGCCAGACAACGTCGCTATTGGTCAGCGCGGTATCGGGCGGAAAACCATAAATCTCTTCGAAGCCAGAGCTAATGTAGGTATACTCGTCAGTGCCTTCAGGCCGCAAACGATAGCCGTAAAGAATGCCGGGAATGTTACTGGCGAGTCGTTGAAACCGATGTTCACTCTTGCGGAGAGCAACCTCAGCGGCTTTGCGCTCAGTGATATCGAAAATGGCCCCGTCCCAAACAATGTCGCCATTATCTTGAGATTGGCAGTGGGCAGAAACCTGCACCCACTTTTCCCCAGTATCCGGATGCAAAATGCGCCATTCCGCTTTCCAGGGGGTCAAGGTGCGGGCCGATCGCAACAGGGTCGCGCGCACGGTCGACACATCGTCAGGATGCACCCGTCGCCACCATTGCTCGACATCAGCCGTGGCGGTGGGCGCGTCGACGCCCCAAATTTCCTGACAGCGTGAATTGGCATAGCGCAGGAATTCCTTGCCGTTGTCGCACAGCAAATATTGGAAAATGACACCCGGCGTATTGTCGGTCAGATTTTGGAGACGATGCTCGGCCTTGAGCCGCTGTTTGGCCTCACGGCAGAGCGATCGGTTCCACAGGGCAAAGAGCACCACCCCGACTAGCGGTAGATAAAGGAGCAAGTCGAGTAACAGATGCTTGATGAGGGTTCGCTGGGGATGGTCGTAAGGGGCTAACCATTGGTTTTCTGCCTGGTAATAGGCCGAGTCTGAATCCGCGAACAACTGCTGCAACTGGCGGTCGATCGCTGTCAACAGGGCAGCATTTTGGCCCGCCGCCGTCACAAAATAAAGCTGCGACGGGTACACCAAAATGTTGGTGCGCTGAATGTTGTATTCACCTTCGGCTTGTTGGCCGATAAAGCGATTAACCACCGCCGCATCGATCGCCCCCTGCTCTAAAGCCCGGAGCAGCGTATCAAAATCATCGAACTCCACAAACGTCGGCTCGACCCCAAAGGGCTCGGTGCGCTCGGCCAACTTGGCTTGCTGAATACTGTCCTGCACGACTCCTACCCGCCGCTGATCCAGATCCAACAACGAATCGAGGGGAAGGTCAGGATGGCGATACACCACTGACCAACTGGATAAAACGGGTTCTGTGTGAAAGTCAAAGCGCCGATCGCGCAGCTCGGAATAGGCCACATCGGGCATCAGGTCGAGTTGTCCCGTTTCGACTGCTTGCAGACAGTTGTGCCACTCACAGGGCACATACTCAATCGTCCAGTTTTCTGCCTCAGCGATCGCCGCCAACACCTCGACCCAAAATCCAGTGGGCTGCCCAGTTTCATCTAAAAAAATCTTCGGTCCGTTCTGATAAATGCCGACCTGCACAGTTTCAGCCTGAGCCACCACCGGAGCGATCGCCCCCGCCCCGGCAAACAAAATTGCCGCCCACCCCCCAGACGCTATCGACCAGGACTTCATAGCGCTATCAGCCAGCTAACTCTAGCTAAACCCATACCGATTATCGGCAAAAAGATGCCCCATGCACTGTGGACCCTGAGAAGCCAGATTCATGAGCAGATCGGCCCATCATCAAACCATTCCATGACAATTGCCTTGGGCACAGCATATCTCTAAAAAATTGAAAATTCTGAGCGGCTGGTTGGCAAAAGCAGTCTGAGTGCTGAAGTGGTGAGCCGATGGCCGGAAGGCCAGATTTTGAGCACTCCGACTCGCAACCCCTGTTTCCTCTGCCGGTCATGCCAGTGGCAGCAACTCATCCACAGATCAGACTCGAAATTTCGCCAGGGGGCCTCGGTCGAACCCTCCCATAACCGGTTAAATGGTGCCGCGATCGCCCTCCAGACGCCGATCTGGAAGGAAGCAGCATCTCCAACTGTAGCCATAAGCCTGCCCTTTGTAAGACACGTTATTATAATAAGAGAAACCGTAAAGTTTTATGAACTCAGGGGGTTCGTGATGGCTGCTCTGGATCTTGAACACATTTCTACTCAGTTAGAAAGTGAAAGCTCTAAAGACCGCATGTTGGCGCTGGCCATGCTGCGAGATGTGGATGCGCAAACGGCAGCTCCCCTGGTTCGTAAAGTCATGTACGACCCCAATTTGCAGGTGCGCTCCATGGCCGTGTTTGCCATGGGCATCAAGCCGGACGAAGAAACTTTTGATATTTTGGTCAAGCTGGTCGAAACCGATCCTGACTACGGGATCCGGGCCGATGCCGCGGGGGCACTGGGCTATTTAGAAGATCCCCGAGCGTTTGAAACCCTGGTCCACGCCTTTTATGAGGATACTGATTGGCTGGTGCGCTTTAGCGCTGCGGTATCCCTTGGCAACCTCAAGGATCCACGGGCTCATGATGTGCTGGTCGAAGCCCTCCGCAGTGAGGAGGTGGTCATTCAGCAGGCGGCGATCGCGGCGATCGGTGAAGTCGGCGATACTCAAGCGGTTGACCAAATCCTGGAGTTTGCGCAAGCCGAAGACTGGCTGATCCGTCAACGCTTGGCGGAAGCCTTGGCTAACCTGCCTTCTCCCAAAACCGAGTCAGCCCTGCGCTTTTTGGAAAAAGACCCGCATCCGCAAGTGGCTGAGGCGGCGCGCATTTCCCTACAGCGCTTGAGCGATCGCGCCTGAGATCAGGCCTTGGTCATGGCTGGAAACCGCCAGGGAAACCCGCCGGAAAATAGCGTTAGTTCACGCCGGAATATCGCTTTTCGCCTGAAAGTTTTGTACCTGAAAAAATACCCCTCCGGTCGCCTGTGGTCGTTTAGCCATGTACATGGCGTCATCGGCGCGGCTGATTAATTCAGTCGGGGTGCGGCCATCTTGTGGCTAAATGGCAATCCCTACACTCGCCGAAATTTGAATTTCTTGGGCCGCCATCAATATCGGATTCGCGATCGCTTGAGATAATTTTTCCGCGATCGCGGCCACATCCGAATGAGTCAGACACCCCCGGCTTTGCCGGGGGTGTCTGACTTGCGAAACCTCGAATGCCGCGTCCAGACAATGGAGGCCTGTCAGGACGCGGCGACCGATCAGCCTCAACTGAGATAGCTCACCCATTGGTCGACAACGTGGGGCGTACCGTACCAGGCGATCGCTGGTTTGGGAGAGTGAAAGACGTTTGCCAAGACCAAATTTTTGGCTCCTGGAAGGTGAGCCGCCGTAATGGGCGTAATCCCGTCACCCCAGCAGGCTCCCTGGCCGCCGGTTAACTGATAGCTGTTGTAGGTAAACCAGGTCTGCCAGCGCTGCCCAAAAACCGCTTTACCCGCAAAGCAAACATACCGGACAGTGTCGTGAAAAGCGCCAGGGTAGGTCTGGTTGACAAAGTCGAGGTTGCGGCGAGTCCATCTTTCTTGACTGCGGTGGGGCGTCCCCAACGTCACCAGTGTCTCGACATAGCGGTGGCCGGACCAGCAGTTGGGCCGATCGCGATCCATCGGATGGACATCATAGGGGGTGTCGCCTAAATAAATGCGGGCAATCCATCCCCCGGCTGAGTGGCCGACAAGATTGACGCGATCGCTGCCTGTCGTTTCCATGACTTGGTCAACGGTGCGGGCGATCGCCTGCAAAATTGGCTGCACCGACCGCCCACCGACGGTCGGTAGCCAACTGGCCGGGGTGAGGGGCACCACCTGGGTCACGATGCCCCGCTGGTGCAAATCCGTTTCTAGCAAACGATACGGGGCGGCTCCCGCCAAATAACCGGGAATAATTACCGTCGGCAATGTCATCATTCAGTCGTGCAAAAGGCTCAGCTTTCATTATCGAGGGCGATCGCCCCGTTGCTCCGTCCCCTCAAACCTGTTTTGGAGGGCCAACCACGGGCCACTTGTGAGGATCTCAAGCCAATATCGGCGTTTGTGCCGCCGCCGAAAAATGCGTGGTCGCGTCGTCCAAATGCTTGAGCAGCGTCGGTTTGGGCAACGGTCCCTGCAAGTGATCCCACGGTAGCGGTTGGTCCCGCTGCCAGTGCTCATGCACGTAAAATTCCAGGGGGGGCAGCTCTCCCTTCAGGGCTTTGAATGCGCGTTTGTAACTGCCCAGCGAGTCGCCAAACTCCCGCGCCTGCAAGAGTAGCGGGGTCAACCGGCGATCGCCCCGCGAAATCATCGCCTGAATGATCGACCAGTTATAGCTCTCAGGCCGAAAGTCGATGCCCTGTGGGCGCAGGCGCTTTTGCAGCAGCTTCAGGCGTTTATCGGCTTGGGGATCCACCCCATACCACTGAAACGGGGTATGGGCCTTGGGGACAAAGGTGCTACAGCCCAGCGTCAGCCGCAAGCCGGGGGCGGCTTGTTTGAGCTGCACCATTAATGCCGCCGTGGTTTCCAAATCTTCGGGCATTTCACCGGGGATCCCCGCCATGCCGTAGAGCTTCAGGGCGCTCAGGCCTCCCGCCTTAGCGTTGACTGCTGCCGCCACGATCTCCTCGGTCGCCAGTTTTTTGTTGACGATTTGCCGTACCCGTTCTGAGCCACTTTCGATCGCGATCGTGATGGACTTCGTGCCGTGGCGAGTTAGGGTTTCCGTCAGTTTTTGGTTAACAGTATTCGTCCGGACCGACGCAATGCTCAGCCGCATATCGTCAAATTGCGGCTGATTCAAATAGTCCAACAACGCATCAAACTCGGGATGCTGAGTCACCGACGCCCCCAACAACCCCAGGCGATCGGTCACCGCCATCCCCTTTTCCACCGCCGGGATCAGCCCTCCAGCCAGGGGGGCCGTGCGAAAGGGCAACGTTAAGTAACTGGCCAGACAAAACCGGCACATTTCCGGGCAACTACGGACCACTTCCACCATATAAATGTTTTCCCAGGCGGCTTTTGCCGTCACCACCGCCGAGGTCGATAGTGTGTTGCCCCGATAGGTTTGCTTTTCGATGCGAGGGGGAATATCGGCATCGACCGGCTCAATCGCGGCCAGCGGCCCGGTGGGATCGCTGTAAGTGGCGCGATACAGGGCGGGAATATAGACTCCCGGCACCTGGGCCAGACGGCGGAGTTGGGTGGCGCGATCGCACCCTCGCACGGTCTGATAAGTGTCGATAAAGGCATCCAGCACCACCTCGCCATCGCCCAGCAACACCACGTCAAAAAAGGCCGCAAACGGCTCGGGATTGGCCGTCAGCACGGGTCCCCCGCCAAAAACAAGCGGATGCTCGTGGCCGCGATCGCTCGCCAGAATGGGAATATCCAACGCTTCCAGCATCGTCAGAATGTTGGCGTAGTCCAGCTCCCATGACATAGAAAAACCCAACAACTCAGTCTGGTCAGGCAGTGGCTCATGGCCATCGGTAAAGAGCCGCGCCACCGCCAAGTCACGGCGTTGTGCCAGCATCGCCCAGATGATTTGATAGCCCAGACTCGTGATCCCCACACTGTATTCATTGGGGAAAGCAAAAATCACCGTCGCGGCCTGTTCTGAGGGCACCGCCGGGGTAAATAGCAGTTTTTCTAAGTGAAATGGCGCAGGCAAAGACAATGGTCTCCTTTTTCAATCAATTCATCCGGTATGAGCATGGATGCTTGCTTTAAAAGCCTAGAACAAACTTTTGAAACCACGGAAATACGCGGATCTGTGCTCAAGCCAGGCACGTCAAACTCTGGTTAGATGCACGGTTACGCTTTATAGACGCTTTAACTAGGATGACACTAAAGACATATTTTCTTCATCTCGAAGCGAATCCCCACCCGCTGGCATCGCTTTGAGCACAGGTTAATCTCCCGTTTCCAAAATCCTTTTACAGCGATTCTGGGCAATTTTTCCTGCTCAGAGAGGCAGAATGAACGTCATGCGACAGACCCCCAGCAAACTCGTCGAACGGCTCCTGATGGAAGAGACTGTCGTCGCTTCCCGCGAAGAATTAGCCAAACAAGCGCTCACGCCAGAGCAGCAGAAATGTTTAGCGGCTGAGGCGAAGCAGTGGCTCAAGCAAGGGGCCGCCCACCAACGGCAAGGCAATACGGTGGCAGCATTGGCGGATTTTCAGAAAGCACTGCAGGCCTTTCAGACGATCTCGCAGCCCCGCTCTGAAGCCAAAGTGGTGCTGGTCATGGCTCATCTCTGCTACAGTCTGGCCGATTACCTGTGGGCAACCGATTATGCGCGTCATGGCCTGGAGTTGGCCCGTCAACTGGCTGATCAATCTTTGCAGCATCAGGCCTTGAGCTGTCTGGGCAACAGCTACCGCCACCTGGGGGAATTAGACAAAGCTGAAACCTGCATGGCTCAGAGCTTGGGCCTGGCCCAGGCAACTGACAATCAGGAGGCAGAAATGCGCTCCCTGGGCAACCTCGCCCTCATTTACCGGGTACAAGGCCAGTCAGAAAAAGCGGCGGCCCTCTATGAACGCAGTCTCCGCATTGCCGAAGTGCAGGAAGACGTTGCTGCTGTAGAGCAAATCTTGAGGAATTTGGGCAATGCTTACCATGCCCTTGGGAACTCGCACAAAACGATTGAGTACTACGATCACCTGCTCCGGCTCTGCCGCGATCGCATGGAATTGAGTGTAGTTAACAAAATCCTGCGTAATTTGCACAGTGCTTGTTATGCGATCGGAGATTACACTCGCGCAGTGGTCTATCTTCAGGAGCGGTTGCAACTGGTGCGCCGCTTGCAAGACTATCGCGGCGAAGCGCAAACCCTGGAAAGTTTGGCGATCAACTTCGACATTTTGGGAGACACTGCGAAAGCTCTACAAGCCCGCGAAGATCGCCTTAAAGTTGCCATCCGCCTGCAAGATACCCAGTTACAGCGGCAGGCCTTATCCAGTCTCAAAATGGCCTGCATTGCCCAAGGTGATTTTGAACGGGTGAAGCGATATCTTGACTATCTTACTGAGTCCATTTAGACGATGGGGAGGCGGTCAGGGGAGCGACGTGCTGCTGACCGTTGAGCAGCCGACAAAAACCTGAGGGGCAAACGCTGAGGGCGCGCAGGCTAGCCGATACAATAGAGCTTTTGCTGAGAGCGATCGCCCCTATGGAAGTCATCCCTGCTATTGATTTGCTCGAAGGTCGCTGTGTGCGTCTGTATCAGGGCAACTATGACCAATCGGAAGTCTTTAACGAAAATCCTGTAGAAGTGGCTCGGCGCTGGGCTGACGAGGGAGCCACCCGGCTGCATCTAGTGGACCTGGATGGGGCAAAAGCTGGCAAACCCGAAAATAGTCAGGCCATTGAAGCGATCGCTGCCGCCGTTGATGTGCCGATTGAAGTGGGGGGGGGATTGCGCGATCGCGATCGGGTCGCCGCACTCTTTGATCTGGGGGTCCAATACGCGATTCTCGGGACCGCTGCCGTCGAAAATCCTGACCTGGTCAATGCTCTGAGCACCGAGTTTCCCGGTCAAATCATCGTGGGGATCGATGCCCGCGACGGCAAAGTGGCGACTCGCGGCTGGCTAGAAACGTCAGAACTAGAAGCGATCGCGCTAGCTCAAGACATGGCGCAGCGCGGGGCCGCCGCCATCATCTACACCGACATCAAACGAGACGGCACCCTAAAAGGCCCCAATATGGAAGCCTTGCGGGCGATCGCTGAGGCGACACCAATTCCGATCATTGCCTCGGGGGGAGTCAGTTCCGTGACCGACTTGCTCAGCCTGCTCACCCTTGAACGACTCGGCGTGAATGGAGTCATCATCGGCAAAGCGCTCTACACCGGCGATATTGTGCTCAAAGAAGCCCTGCGAGCAGTTGGTCCGGGACGGTGGCAGGACGTGCCGAATGACTTAGGCTCCTCATTTGCCTGACCCTTAGCTGAGGCATCGGTTTTGACCGCTCCTTTCACCTTATCTAACCGCAGTCGGCAGATTCGTCTTAAGGCCTTGCCCCCCAGCTAAACCCCGTCTAAGTTGAGAACTGGAGTTTTGTATGATCGGGCAGAACCTCACCTAACCTCTCCTTTCAAAGGAGAGGAACCAGAGTCTTGTCAAACCT
>Ga0081520_100431_pt1 | contig 17345 bp, 19 predicted proteins | sample HotLakmasection1_FD_70988 | JGI IMG/M metagenome (GOLD analysis project Ga0081520, IMG submission 70988) | Hypersaline microbial mat communities from Hot Lake, Washington, USA - Section #1 (SPADES assembly) (version 2) | ecosystem: Environmental > Aquatic > Non-marine Saline and Alkaline >... | reverse complement strand
CTCTCGGGTGGGATCAGCGGTGGGCTCGGTGGTGATGGTCGTTTGGATGTCGGCGGTGGGAGCAGGCGAGGACAGGAAAGCTTGAAGCATGGTTGAACCCGAACGTTGTCTTAATGGATCACAAAATAGCACCATTTCGGTAACGTGATCCAAAAAGCAACATTTACTCGCTCATGACTCTCTGACAGAGTTAGGTCATGGGTAGAGCAAGCGAAGCACTGAAGCAGGTTTTAGACACTTACGGCATTAGCCAAAATCAGCTGGCCGTAGCAATGGGAGTTGAGCGCGGCAGTGTCTTCCGCTGGTATCACGACAAACGCGACCCTACTGCTGAGACCGTTGTAGAGATTGTGGAAGCCTTGAAAGCTATTAACTATCAAGCTGCGGAAGAGTTTGTACTGTTGTATTTGGGTAACCTATTATCTGAAGACAAGTGTTGATAATTAGTCTCGTGCTCATCAGTACTTGTTCTTACTTATAGTTATTTAGATATTAGATTTCCCAATGAACTGGTTGGAACTCCTACACTTTCAGCAACAAGATTTCATCAAACGTCTCTCGAACAAAAATCTTCTAAAAGGCAATGAACCTTCATGTCACGGCGAATCATTTTTGATTTCTGGTCATGATCTCAATAGACTGCGCAATTTTTGTTGGGAAATAACAGAGAAGTACAAGCGAAACTCGCAAGTTAAGAAAACGTTCATCAACAATCTTAAGGGAAAGCTTGGTGAAGAAGTCGTCAAAAAATGCCTTGGAGAACTTGTCACTGAAGTTGACTATGAAATCAAATGGAGAGGAGATGGAAAGGTCGATTTTACACTTACCTCTGATCCATCTATTGGGATTCAGGTAAAAACTTGCTCAAGGAAAAGAAATAAACAAGTAGCTTGGTCAATAAGTCTGGAAGAGTTGAAGCTGAATAAGGTTATAGCATGTATCTTAATCGAGGAAGAAGTCACTGAAGCCGAGACAGAGTATCACCTGGTTTTTGCTGGATTTCTGCCAACGTTTTATTTGCTCAACAACGATACAAAAGTACGCAAAAATAGTATCAAACTTGATGACTTGCTCTACTCTTCTGGGCTTTCGTGGTTCTTGCTTAATTGTGATTATTTGGAATCCACTAAAGAATCAGGAGACGAGATGTTTCCAACAACAGATAAAAACAACGCTTTTAGAATACAAGTTGGTTCGCTTAGCCTTGAACTAACAGAAGAGCAATTGAAGTTACTTGATGAAAGTTTGGAAACTCATTTTCACAAACGAAATACTTCGTTAATTAATGAAGGGAAGAAATTACAAAGCAGCCCATTTGCAGGGAAAACACCGGCTTCAGATGAATATTGCAAGCATGGTGAGCAGTATTTGCGCAAAGTTATTGACAAACTCTCTTGCAACCCGAGTGTGAAAGAAGAATTGATAAAGAATATTCGATTCATAGATATTCAAAAAAAGGTTTTCTCGAAAACCAAAGAAATAAGATTGAGAATAGGAGTAGGAGGTTCTGGAATTGAGTTTCGAACATTCTTGTTGATAAATCTAGTAGATTCCCGATTTCTAGCAGATAGTCACTGGGGTTACTCGGCGCATATCAGGAAAATATCAGAAAATTTCAATCAAGATGATTCTTCACTTTTTGGAGGCGTTTTCAGCTATTCCTTTCTTTTCAAAGAACATGAAGAAGATCAAATGAAGAGTGATTTCGATAAGAATCTTGAAAGCCTTGAAAAATCCTTTTTTTCTGTTTTAGATAAATCCCCTAAGTCGGATTTTTTGGCTGATGTCTGGGACGATGCCGTGAAATTAATTAAACCTATGGGAACTAGGGCATTATTTCAGCAACAAGCGATTTTACTGGCTCTAGATCAACGTTATGTATATCTTACTTGGAAATCCAGAGGGCTAAAGAACATGTTCCTTGCTAAGAGAGCTAACTTTTCTCAAGCATTTAGTGCTGTTTTGAATAGGGACGTAATAGCTGTTTTTCTTGATCTTAATCATTATCAGTGATTGCCAGCTAACATGCGCAAGTATGAGCCTGGTTGCTGTCGCAATAGATTATAGGTAGAGCCGCTCCTCGCCGCAGGTTGAGTTGAATGCATGTTGAGAAGATCGATCGCTTAGAGCGCTGACGGGCGCAATTGGGTACTTGTCTAGAGTCGCAACCGGGCTGCTGGATGAGGATTAGCGCGATCGCCCGGTAGGATAAAGGTAACTTGCCTGTTGTCTAAGCTCTGGAGAACGCGCAACATGAGTCCTCGCAAGGCGGCGGCTGACGCTGCTATTTACCAGCTCAAAATTACGCTGAGGGATGCCAAACCGCCCATTTGGAGGCGAGTGCAGGTGCCTAGCGATATCACCCTGGCGAAGCTGCACCAGATTATCCAGGCGGCGATGGGCTGGTACGACTGTCATTTGCATGAATTTGAGATCGACGGGCAACTCTACGGTGAACCCATGCCCGACATGGACATGTTTGTCGAAATCAAGAGCGATCGCACCTGCCGACTGCATCAGTTCGTCACGGGCGAGAAATATAAGTTTCCCTACATGTATGACATGGGCGACGGTTGGGACCATCAGATTCTCGTCGAAAAGGTGCTGCCCCCCGACCCAGCGGTGCGTTATCCCATCTGCATCAAAGGCAAGCGCGCCTGTCCGCCCGAAGACTGCGGTGGCGTGTGGGGCTATGGTGAGCTTTTAGAGACGATCCGCGATCCGCAACATCCAGAACACGATGAAATGCTGGAATGGCTCGGCGGCAACTTTGATGCCGAAGCCTTTGATCTAGAAGCCACTAACTTCCGGCTCCAACAAATTTAATCACCCGCTGATCTCTGCTGACCCACGTCTTCGGTGAATCATGGAATATCTAACGAGCATCACCCCCTGGCAAATTGCCCACAACACCGTCCTGGCGATCGCGATCGCCGGGGTGATCTGGCAAGTCTTCTCGTTACGACAAGCGGTGATTCAGGACAAATTCGTGATTCCGTTCGAGATTCCGATGCTGTTTATTTTTGTCGGCGCGATCGTCGGCGTTGAGCTACTGCAAGTTTCGCATTGCATTTGATCTGGCTCTTGCCCGTCAGTTTTTTGCTGGGTATTGCCGCCATCTTGATCCCTTTCATTCAAGAGCTCTCGATCGACTTCCTAGAGCTGCTGGCGATGACTTCGCTAGCGAAAGAGACTGCCGCTACCCCTGCCAAAAGGACTCAAGTCGAGCCTCGGTTCAAATCATCAAGGCCCCAATCAAAACAGGATAAAGGCTTTGGAACTTAAGGCAGCGGTGTAAAACCGGCGGCGGGATGATGCCGAAGCTGCCGTCGTCATGTCCCTCGACCCCTTCATAGACTGCGGGAACCCCTTGACCGGCTAGTGCCACCCGCCAACGCCGTTCATCTTGATCGCTCCATCGCCCAATATTAAAGAGGGGCAATTTACTCCGACAGCAATCTCCACACCGCCTCAAACATCAGTGCAACATGACGAGCAACCCGATCGCTTGGGGCGCTGACGGACAATAATGGCTGCTTGCCAGCGCCGCAACCGGTTTGCTGAATGAGGATTAGCGCGATCGCCCCTTAGAGATGCGCTCGCAATAAATGTACCAGCATCCAATATGCCACTGACCCATCCACCCACCTACCCATCCACCCATCTACAGCCTTGGCATGGGATGTTATTTTCCCGCACTGCCCCTACTGGGCCTGGGCCAGCAGTTTCGTTTTGACCTCAGCCAGCACCTCATCAATCACCTGAGTCCACTCAGCCGCCGGCATTTTCAGCGGCTTCGCAATTTCCAAACACCGAAACGCCAGCGCATCCGTAAAGCGCATGGCAATTTTATCCGCCACCTTGGGAGGCAAGTTGGTGCCTGCGGGCGGATAGCAGTCCACATCTTGCCAGTGCAGCACCTCCGAGCTGTAAAACCCCTCCGCATTGAGAAAATGGCTGGCCTGCAACAGTTGCACCCGGTGGGTGGGCACCGAAAGCCCCCGCTGGCGCTGACTGTCGGCCTTGCCCCGTTCCTCCGTGGCCGATGGCGTCGTATTGTTCGGCAGCGGCCCCAAAAAATCAGTGTAAATGTGCAAATCCATCGGCGTCGACGTCGCCACCATTTGCGCCGAATTCAGCTTTTGGCGCTTGGGCGTCAGCATCCAAGTACGCACCGCCCGAGGCGTATCGCGCCCCTCCAGCAGGTGAATAATGCCAAACTCCCCGCTGATAGATTTTGTCGGTTGAAAGGGTTTCTTCACCACCGGGTCGCTTTTTTCTGACCACAGCTTCCGCCGAATGAAACCCAGGCTATCTTCTAAAATTCGATCTAATAACATGGCAACCTCGCGTGTGCGCGCCTATGAGGATCGGGGGCGGTTGTTGCGATCGCGCCCCGGCTTTAGGTTGCCCAGCAGACGGCACTGGCAAGCGATCGGCCCACCAGAAACACACCGTTCTTATCAATGCCTAGCGGCCATCCGCAGACCGCTCCCCCCAGGTCTCAGCGCCCCCCAAAACAAAGAGGATGCCCCGACAATTCAGAGCATCCTCCAGCGCATCTGCATACCCAGTGGCCGATCGCGTCTACCGCCTCATCGCTGACTATGCGCCATATTGCTCATTGGCCCACTCGCGGCAAACCGTCCGATCTTGCCCCGTCACCTGGCACCGCTCAAAAGCAATCTGTAACAAGGTCTTGCTCGGCAACTGCTCGGCGTAGGTCAACGCCTGGTCAAAATACGCCAGACTCTCGTCAGTGCGGTCTAACCGGCGCAAGATTTGCGCTTTGAGATAGAGCAGGTCCGGGTTATCAGGAGCCGCCGCGATCGCCACCTCGATTGCCGCCAGGGCTTCCGGGTCGCGTTCGAGGTCGCGATAGCCCAGGGCAATGCCCCGTTGCGCCACATAGGTCGGATAGCCGTAGGTGCCCAACCGATCAATCGCCTTTTCCGGATCCGCAAAGGGCAGGTTGACCGCCAGCAACAAGTCCATGTACCCCTTCAACAGATTGAGTTCGGGATCTTGGGGATCAACTTGCTCCGCCGCATCCATGCGATCGAACACCTGTTGCAGCATACCCAGAGCTTTCGGCGTGCCTCGGGCGATCCCGTCGGTTTGCAAAATGTGTGCCCCTTCCAAAAAAATGCCCACCGCTTCATACAAATTGCCCCGCAGCGGGTCCGTCGGGGTGAGTTGGGTGGCCGTCTGCTGCGTTAAGGCCGCTTTAGCCGCTAAAGTGTCCCAATCTTCATCCAGATAGGCAAACGCCGCCGCCAAAGCATGAAAGAGCGGATCACTGGTGGCGGCGGGGTCCGCATTGTTCAAACCGGCTCGCGCCTCGACGTAATCGCCATCGCGAAACATGGCATAAAACACCTGCTCGCTGGTGGCGCTGATCTCATGGGGCGACTGCAGGCGAAAGGGGTCGCCCGCCCACCCCGGCTGCATCAGCGGCAGCAAGGCCAGCGCGACGCCTAACAATAAACCCGTTAATCGTCGCCCAACTTTCGAAGACATCAGGTTTTGCCCAAAACGAATTGCTGAATTTGATGACATAGCGTGTGTGGAGCTAGAGAGTCCAAAGATGAAGGATCAAAGGCGATCGCTACCCAGTTTTTTTCCATGACCAACCGCGACCAAAGCCGTGAACCCCACAAGGGTGGTTGATCGACAGCATCACTGTCAGTGGTTTAGAACACGATCCGATCTTCCCGAGTCTAGCGAGCTATTCAGAAAAATTGCGGGACGCCTTCTCACGACATAACCACGACATAACATTGTATTCGTAGATACAGTAGGTGTGTTGACGCGGTCAAAGTGAGCTGAGTTCCCAAGTTCAGGAGGGGGTCGCCTCGGTCAAATCGGGCAAAGTTGCTGGAGCGCTGCCCCTGGACCCCAAAAAATTTGGGGCGATCGCCAACGAGGTCGGCCAATTCGGGTACCTTAAAAAGAGCCAACCCCGCTGACGAGATGGCATGCTCAACCTTCGCGATTTGTCTTATCACCCCGCCTCGACCCCGCGCCCCATTTTGCAAAATCTCAATTTGGAGCTAGGACCGCAACAGCTTGGCCTGGTCATTGGTCCCAGTGGCTCCGGCAAAACCACCCTGCTAGAAATCCTGGCGGGGCTGGCGTATCCCACCGCCGGAGAAGTGCGCTGGCGCGATCAGGTCTTGCCCCCCGAAGCCCTCCAGCAGCTCGCCGGCCTCGTGTTTCAGTTTCCCGAGCGGCACTTTTGTGGTCACAACGTGTTAGAAGAATTGCGCCTCGGCCATCCTGAACTCTCTAAAAGTCGCATCGTGCAAACCCTGGAGTCTGTCGGGCTGGGCCATATTTCCCTCAAAGCCGAGCCCCACGCCCTGAGTGGCGGGCAGCAACGCCGCCTCGCCCTCGCCGTGCAGCTCATTCGCCAGCCCTATCTGCTGTTGCTCGATGAACCCACCGCCGGGCTCGACTGGTCAATGCGCCGCCAGGTCATCAGCCTGCTCAAAAAACTCAAACAGGACTGGAGTCTGCTCATCGTCACCCACGACGCAGGCGACCTGACCGAACTCGCCGATCGCGCCTGGACCCTGGATCACGGCGTGTTGTCTCCCTATGCCCTCGACACCCCCGTGCAGCTCACGGCCTAGCGATCGCGCCCAAGGGGAGACTCCGGTAGCAGCAGCAATGAGCGATCGCGGCCACCTCCGGCCTGAGTCGCCGCTTACTTGCTTGCAGATACCGTTATGGCCCACACTGAATACGCCTTTTACGCCCCTTGAGCCATGCCTGCACTGCCCGCTTTTTCAGAACCTTGGCAATCGACCCTGCACTGGCAGCCGACGCCCGCCCAAAAAGCACTGTTTCAACAACTGTATGACGGCATTTTGCTCGGCAACCAGCAAATGAACCTGACCCGCATCACCGAGCCCACCGAGTTCTGGGAAAAGCACCTGTGGGATGCCCTGAGCGGCATTGCCCCCTGGCTGTCGGCAGCAGAGGCCGCGCCCGACTGGCTGCCCCCCCAGGAAACTGTGCGGGCGATCGATATCGGCACCGGAGCCGGGATTCCGGGCTTTCCCGTCGCGATCGCCCTGCCCCACTGGCACGTCACCCTGCTCGACTCCACCCAAAAAAAGGTGCGGTTTTTGCAAGAACTGGCCCAGATGCTCCAACTCACGCAGGTCACAGCGATCGCGGATCGGGCAGAATTTCTCGCCCACCAGCTCAGCCACCGTGAACTTTACGATGTCGCCCTGTTGCGGGCGGTGGGTGCAGCGGCCACCTGTGCCGAGTACGCTCTGCCCCTGCTCAAGCTAGGCGGCATCGCCATCCTCTATCGCGGTCAGTGGAACGACGACGAATACCAACCGCTGGAAGCGGTAGCGGCCCAGTTGGGAGGGCAGCTAGTCGCAGTGCGATCGTGGCAAACCCCCCTTAGCCAGGGCGCGCGCCACTGCGTTTACCTCCAAAAACAGCACCCCACTGCCGATGCCTTTCCCCGAGCCGCCGGTATCCCCACCAAATCACCCCTCACCCCCTAAGCCTTAATCCTGTAGGGGTTTTAAATGCTGCTCTGATATCAATACACGTCCAATGCGCTCTGGTTGAATGGCCATCCTGGCCGTCCTGCTGGTTGGATGGCCAGGATGGCCGTCCTGAATGACGAGCGTCTTTGAGTAAGCGGGTGATGGGGGCAGGCTGGAAAGCTTAACCCGACCGGTGATCGATGGTGCTTGAGCCGACGGGAAATCGCGCTAGCAAAGCCACTCCTTCCGAGTATCGCCGCCGCCATTACAGAGACTGCAAGTTCTGTGGCGTCAAGTTTCCAGGACACCCCCACAAGATTAACCAAAGCCCCCTAGTCAGCCATCACAGATCAGTAGGGGCGTAAGCCGTGCATCCTCACCCAAGTGATGACTGTTGCCTGACTAACCGCAAGGGGAATCTGAGGCGATCGCCCCCTGACTCATCAGATTTATCTCTACCAGAGGTAAGATTTACTAAACTTCACACTCTCTTATCAACCTTAATGGGGAAGAGTCTGATATGGTATCCCTGTAAACATTTAAGAAGCTGATTGCTTTCCATTGATAAAGCTCGCATCGAAAGCAGTGGAAAGCGATTACGGCGTGACTGGGAGGTTCTGTTCAATGATTGAAGGGATTGATGCCGAAGATGTGCCCTCGACTGCGCCCAGCCAGTCCCCCCGGCGATCGCAACTCTCGCGTCAGTTATCTATGCCCCTGGTGATGCTCCTAGGTTTGTTCGTGTTCTTCACGGCAGTGAGCGTTGACTCACTCCAGCAAGCCTCAGCCGCTGATATGTCTAGTCAGGCAATGACCACTGTCCAGACGCCCGCTTCATCCGCCACTGGATTCTCCAGTCGTGTCGCCCCCTCCCACGCTACTGTTGCGGGCACGTATCTAGAATTTAATGAAGCCACTGCTCATCGATTAAGCCACAGTGACCTGGTCGGGTCGCACCTCACCCGCAGTCGCCTCACCAGTGCTCACCTATTAATCCGCAATTCGCAGTAATGCGGCGGTCACCGATTCCCCTATTCAAAAAAAAGCCCTGGCAACTGCTGTCAGGGCTTTTCTATATGCTGTCTGTTTGTTAGGAAAAAAGGACAGCATGTGACTGATAAATGACCAGATACTGTTCTCAATCAGATACAAGCTCTCGAATCTTTTCCATATAACTATGATGCAAGATTTCCCCAATGTTCAGAGTGACTAACATCGATGGGACGCTGTGATCGGGCTCCGCGATCGCAGTGATCAAGGCTCCATCAACCATGCCCACCCGCACCACTCTCGGCATCCAGCAACGGCTTGAGCACTGCATTTTTGCATAGGAATATTTTGATGCGATCGCTCCCCAGCCACCCACCCCTCACCAGGGCAACCGACTGCCATCCCAAGAAAAGAACGCGCCGGTATCCGCCTCAGTCAGTCCCGCGATAATCGTTAACAGTTGAGCGACGGTGCGATCGACCGCAAACAGTTTTTCCGGCGGCACATTCCGTTGAAAGGGCTCGGATAGGCGCGTATCCGTCGTTCCTGGATGCAGCGCCACAATGATTGTGTGGGGATTTTTACGGCTGTATTCGATCGCGGCTGTCTTCAACAACATATTCAGCGCCGCTTTAGAAGCCCGATAGCCATACCAGCCGCCGATGCGATTGTCCTCAATGCTGCCGATCTTGGCCGATAAGTTGGCGAAAACGGTGCGTCCCTCTTGCTTCAATAAGGGTTGCAGATGCTTGGCCAATAAAATTGCCGGAATGCTATTGATCTGGAAATACCGCAGCAGTTGATCGGCATCAATCTGGCGGAGGCTCTTTTCGGGCTGCAAATCCCCTTGATGCAGCACCCCAACGCAGTTGATCACCAGATCCAGCCCGCGTCCCTGCCCCTGGATTTTGGCCGCCAATTGCGCAATTTCCCCCTCTTCGGTGGCTTCCAGCGGCAAACATTGCAGCCGGGGATCCGTTTGTAATGCCAGCAGCCCCGTCGCCGTCTCTGGTTGGCGGTAGGTCGCAAACAGGCAGTCGAAGCGATCGCTCGCCAGCAAATGCCGGACAAACCCCAGTCCAATGCCCTGACTGGCTCCCACCACCAGAGCCGTCCCCCGTTGCCATGCCTGCGTCAAAGTGCTTCCTCACCCTTTTGTAACGTCTGCTTAACATCGTGGCCGAATTCAGTGAGTTTTGCCACTGCAGACGAGGCCAGTTAAGTCGGTGGACATAAACAAACAATGTTGTAGGGGGCTGTTAGGCGAAGCCGTAACGCACCATTCCACAAGGATTTGATGCGTTACGGCTTCGCCTAACACATCCGACAAATAATTAAGCCCATCTAGTTACCGCTGCTCAACGCGGAGCCCCCCCTGGGAAAACCCCCGACCAACTTTGGAGCTAACGGCAGGAGCCTTTGCAAAACGTGACGAATGCTGAACTTGGCGCGATCGCACTGTCGGCCCCCCGCTGGCACCAGGAGAAACACGGGCCTGACGCTGCTGCAATCGTTGCGGACAGGCGAGGCGGGCATCCCCCTAACACGCTGCGCTGTAGAACCAAACCGTAACTCTCTGCAAACCGTTCTGGAATCCGGCGATCGCGTGACGTAGATTAGCTTACCGACCTGACTCGGGTCACATAGTTAATTCAGTCGAGTCCCTAGACTAAGTCTAGCTCCCACTTTGTCCTCTCTAGGGCCACTCCAGTTTTCGACTCGGAACCTGGCACTTTGATGCTAAGTCTTGGCATTTGGGCATATTAAGCCCATCGCTGACCGCACCTTGTGGTGCCACCCTGGAACTACTTCATACGTCCTATGACTTACACCACCAGCCAACCGGATACCGAAAGCAAGGTTCTGACTGACGCAGACTTTGACGATGAAAGGGATCTGAACGAGGTCGCGCTGCCAGAAGAGGCCGACCTCATATTGTCCGATGATGACGATGACCTGATGGCAGGCGTCACCGTCGGGGTAAGTCAGACAAAAACCCGTCGCACGACGGATTTGGTTCGCCTCTACCTGCAAGAGATTGGGCGGGTGCGGTTGCTGCAACGCGACGAAGAAGTCTCGGAAGCGCAACATGTCCAGCGATACATGGAACTGATTGAACTGCGCGATAGCACTGGCGAACAAAGTGGTGGCGTGCTGGAAACCTATGGGCGGCTGATGCGCAGCCGCGATCGCCTGACCTCCCACCTGGGCTATCGGCCCTCGCTAGAGCGCTGGGCGCAGGAAGCCGAAGTCCCCTTGGCGGACCTCAAGCCAACCCTGATCGAAGGCAAGCGTGTCTGGGCAGAATTGGCCAACATTTCCACCGAAGAGTTGGAACATCTCATTCGGGAAGGCATTCGCGCCAAGGAGCACATGATCAAGGCCAACCTGCGGCTGGTGGTCTCTGTCGCGAAAAAGTATCAGAACCGGGGTTTGGAACTCCTCGACCTGATTCAAGAAGGCACCCTCGGCTTAGAACGGGCAGTCGAAAAGTTTGACCCCACCAAAGGTTATCGGTTTAGCACCTACGCTTATTGGTGGATTCGGCAGGGCATTACCCGAGCGATCGCCACCCAAAGCCGCACCATTCGCCTCCCCGTCCACATCACCGAAAAGCTCAACAAAATCAAGAAAGCGCAACGCAAACTTTCTCAAGATCGGGGGCATACCCCCACGTTGGACGACGTCGCCAAAGAGCTGGAGATGACCCCTGATCAGGTGCGCGAGGTGCTCGTCCGCGTGCCGCGCTCCGTTTCTTTGGACACCAAGGTCGGCAAAGAGCGCGATACCGAGCTCGGCGAATTGTTGGAAACGGACAGCATTTCTCCTGAAGAGATGATGATGCGCGAGTCGCTGCGCCGTGACCTCAAGCAACTCATGTCAGAGTTGACCGATCGCGAACGGGATGTGATTCATCTGCGATTTGGCCTGAAGGACGGCACGCCCTACTCCCTCGCCGAGATTGGCCGCACCCTGGAACTATCGCGCGAGCGCGTCCGCCAGATCGAATCTAAAGCGCTGCAAAAACTCCGTCAGCCCAAGCGCCGTAATCGAGTCCGCGATTATCTCGAAGCCCTGGGCTAAGATTCGCCCATCACCGCCCATCGTTTATCGCCAACCCCTTCCCGTCGTCGCCTCTGGGCCAGTGATGGGGAGGGGTTGGTTGATCAGCAGGTACCCCTCCCCCCACGACCCCGCCCATCTGGGGCTGCGGCTGGTTGCGTAGACAGTTCACACCTTGGCCGGTGGGGCGTAGTACTCAGGAGGGTCAAAGGCTTCCTTTTCCGCTACGAGCCCCAGATGCTTCATGGTGGAGCGATCGGGGGCATACGCCCCATTTTCCCATTCACTAATGGTCTGGCGGCGGACTCCCATGGCTTCAGCAAATTGCGACTGGGTGAGGTTCAGATACAGGCGTAAAGACCGAATGGCCGCCTGATCCCATAGAATCTGCCCATCCTTGCGCTGAATTTTGTATTCCGCCTGAAACTTTTCGAAGGTGATGCGTTGTTGCGTCAGGTCAACGCCGGTCACGTGATAGCCTGCCTTGATCCACGCCTGGGATTGGTATCCCCCTTTGCTGCGGTTGGCCCACCACGAAGGTTGCGAGCGGGCAGTCGGGGGTAAGCTGCCCTCCAGGTAGGACTCCAGCTCGTCAATGGTGAGGGTCAAGGATTCTGCCTCAACTTGAGAGAGTCGTTGATAGAGGAGATAGTATTTGCTGTCAGTGTTCATTGCGATCGCCCCCATATTGCGCCGATTCTATAGCTCAGAACCCCTGTCGCAGCGATTCGCTCAGGCACTTCAGTCCTCAGGCTCACAGTCTCGCCCCATCGGACTGATGACCGCCCCAACGTCTACCGCCCAGCATGGTCTGATGCCAATGGCTTAATACTACTCAGACCGGCCCAAGATGGAACGGTTTTTCCAAGGTTCTAAAGCATCATGGTGATCCCCATTCCCCCTTCTCAGGTCGGTCTGCGATCGCGCTCAGGTTTCTCAGGGAGCTATTATGGGCCACTTATTTGCCAGTCAGAACGCCTTCAGGCGTAACCCGCACCATAGAACTCAAGATGATTGATTCACCCAACCCCTCTCAGGAGTTCAAATTATGAAACGCTGTGCCATCGCTTTAACGGCTTTGACTGTGGCTACGATCGCTGTCACGCCTGCGGCTTATGCGGCTCCCGATTTTGACGAACTGCGCCAGGCAAATTTAGAAAAATCCGCTAAGTTTGACGAACTCCGACAAGGAAATCGGGACAAAGGTGCCATCAAGGTCGATGAGCGGCGGCGGAAAAACTGAGAACCGGATGCGATCGTAGAAATTCCAGTGAAGGGAACCGATTTTGACGAACTCCGTCAAGAGAACTTGGATAAGGACGCCTCTAGCCTGGACGAACTGCGCCAGGCAAATCGGGAGAAATCCGCCAAGTTCGACGAACTGCGGCAGGAAAATCTCGACCAGGATGCCATCAACATTGGTGAGCTGCGTCGCGACCACCGTGACCCAGATTAGCTCCCATCAAGGTTCTCCCTTTGGGCGGGCGATCGCCTCTCTTGCTCCTGCCTCCCCGCTGCCACACCAGCAGCGGGGATTTTTTTAGCCATAAAGGGTCATGACGTCGGCGAGATCCATGCGCGATCGCGTCCCCAGGGCAAAATCAGAGCGGTGTCCCCGTTCTAGATGGTCGGCAGCGGCACACCCAATCATGGCGGCGTTGTCGGTGCAATACTTCAGCGGGGGAAACAGAACGGTCAAGCCCTGCGCTTGAGCCGCGACGGCGAGATGCTGCCGCAGACCGCTATTCGCCGCCACCCCACCCCCGATCGCGATCGTGCCCAATCCATAATCCAGCGCACACCGCATCGCCCGCTTGGTGAGGCCCTTCGCCACCGTCTCTTGAAAGCTAGCGCACAAATCGGCGATCGGTAGCGGGTCCACGCCCCCAGCCTGCAGGGACTGCACAAGCCGCAACACCGCTGTCTTCAGACCGCTGAAGCTAGAGTCGTAAGGATGGACCCCGCCCCCCGGCAGAGAAATGTTGCCCTCGGGCAATTTAAATGCGGTGGGATTACCTTGAGCCGCCAGCTGATCGATGACAGGACCACCGGGATACCCCAGTTCTAGCAATCGGGCCACCTTGTCAAAAGCTTCCCCCGCCGCATCATCGCGGGTTTTGCCCAACAGTTCATATTGCCCACAGTCTCGAACGTGAATCAGGCTCGTATGTCCACCCGATACCAGCAAGCAGAGGTAGGGCGGCTGCAAATCGGGCTGGCTGAGGTACGACGCATAAATATGCCCTTCCAGATGATGGATGCCCAGAAAGGGCTTGTGGTGGAGCATCGCCAGGGTTTTGCCCGCCGTCACGCCGACCATGAGCGCCCCTACCAGACCAGGGGCACAGGTGGAGGCGATGCCGTCAATGTCGGCCCAGGTCACGCCAGCCGCCGCCAGGGCGGCCTCGGTCACGGCTCCCAAATTTTCCACATGGGCGCGGGAGGCAACTTCGGGCACCACGCCGCCATACTGGCGATGGATCTCGATCTGGGAAGCGACGATGTTACTCAGCACAGTGCGATCGCGCACCACTGCCGCCGCCGTCTCATCACAACTGGTTTCCAAGGCTAAAACAGTTTTCATTTACAAAACGCAGCAAAGATCTTTGAGAGATGTAAACCCCTTCCCAGCTTTGCTTTACCGGGCATCGGGGGCAGGGTATTATGACCTGCAATGTTGGGCGCAAGCGCCTACAAATAACTTAACGTTTTGACTTCAAAACTTTGACCTTTGCGTAATAAAGGGAAACCACTGTATGCGACGGTTGTTTGCACTGGCTCTAGTAATTTCACTCTGGTTCGGCTTTGCACTGCCCGCATCTGCGAGTATCGCAGGTGACAATGTGTCTGGTCTGACCCCCTGTGGCGAAAATGCTGCCTTCCAGCAGCGTGCCGCTAACGCCACCACCGAAAATGCCAAAGCTCGCTTTGACTTTTATGGCAACTCTAGTTTGCTCTGCGGTGAAGATGGGCTACCCCACTTGATTGTGGATGGTGACATCGCTCATCTGGGCGAATTCATCATTCCGAGCATTTTGTTCTTGTACATCGCTGGATGGATCGGCTGGGTTGGCCGTTCCTATCTAATTGCTGTGCGAGATGAGAAAAACGCTGAAGAGAAAGAGATTATCATTGATGTGCCCCTGGCCATCAAGTGCTCTCTGACTGGCTTTGCTTGGCCCTTAGCCGCAGCCAAAGATATCCTCAGCGGCGAAATGTTTGCTAAGGATAATGAAATCACGGTGTCTCCCCGCTAGGCACTGCTTGTTCACACTTGTTGGAGAGCATTCATGAGTAAAAATTTGCTGACCTATCTATCCACGGCCCCTGTTCTTGCCACTGTATGGATGGTGATCACAGCGGGCATTTTGATTGAATTCAACCGCTTCTTTCCCGATTTGCTCCTTCACCCTTAGGAAAAAGCGGGTTGTAATCTTCGTCAGCTTAAAAGAATGATGGCTTATTTCTGGGCTTCATTTTTAAGCTTTCGGTGATACCCGCTTTCTTCCATTAGGTTCTGAAACAATCAACAAATTGGTTAAGTTTGCTTTGAATTTCTTGCTGTGTTTCGTTCATCTGTGTGAGTAGGAGAACTCAAAAATATGTCTGATGCAATTATGCCTGCAGGCGATCCTCAGATTGGCAATCTAGAAACTCCATTAAACTCTTCTGGCTTTACCAAAGCCTTTATTGGTAATCTGCCAGCGTACCGCAAAGGGCTGTCTCCCCAGCGCCGAGGCCTGGAAATTGGCATGGCCCATGGGTACTTCCTGTATGGTCCTTTTGCGCTACTAGGCCCCCTGCGGGATTCCGATATCCCTGGTCTGGCGGGTCTGCTGTCAGCTTCCGCATTGATTGTCATTCTGACCGCCTGTCTGTCTATCTATTCGGGCGCAGGGGTTAACTCTTCGGTTTCGAAGACGACAACGCCGTTCAACCCACCCGAGGCTTTCGCCACTGACGAAGGCTGGAGTGAGTTTGCGGGTGGCTTTTTGATTGGTGGCATTGGTGGTGCAACGTTTGCATACTTGCTCGCCGCCAATATTTCTACCCTCTTAGCAGTCGTTTCGGGTGGTCACAGCTAGTTTCCACTCGGCAACTCTATGGTTTTAGGGGCGTCTTCGGACGCCCTTTTTTGTGCTCTCAAGGGGGATACCCCAAGAAACTATCCCCACGCTTTTGCTCCCAGAATGTAGGTGGCTTCGACGGTGCGATCGTCCCCCATAATCACGAGGGAAAAGACCAAGTCCGCCAGTGCATCCATGGATGGGGCAGTGGGCTCTGGATTACGCAACGCCAACAGGGGAGTAGCTTGGGGATTCAAAACAATGAAGTCAGCTTCTTTGCCGGGCTCAAAACTGCCCAGCAGATGATCAAGGGACAGCGCTCTGGCTCCGCCTAGAGTTGCCAAAAACAACGCTTGAAACGGGGAAAGTTGTTGATTGCGGAGTTGAGCAACTTTATAAGCTTCGCTGGCGGTCTGCAATAGCGAAAAGCTCGTGCCCGCACCGACATCCGTGCCCAGCCCAACCTTAACGGGATGTTCAGGAGACTTAGCCTGCTCAAGTTTGAACAGCCCGCTGCCGAGAAACAGATTGGAAGTAGGGCAAAAGGCGATCGCGGCTCCCGCCGCTGACAAGCGCTCAAACTCAGTATCGGCAAGTTGCACGCCATGGGCAAATACGGATTTGTTGGTCACGAGACCGGCGTTATCGTAGGTGTCTAAATAACAGTCGCAGTCGGGAAACAGCTCTTTTACAAACCCCACTTCATGTATATTCTCAGACAGGTGAGTGTGCAGATAAACGTCGGGATATTCGGTTAATAACTGTCCGGCTTTTTGCAATTGCTCAGGCGTTGACGTAATGGCAAAGCGTGGCGTTACTGCATAGAGCAAGCGCCCGTTTTTGTGCCATTTTTCAATCAAGACTTGGGTGTCTGCATAAGCCGACTCTGCCGTATCGCACAAATAATCTGGGGCGTGGCGATCCATCATCACTTTGCCCGCGATCATCCGCAAATTGCGGGCTTGTGCCGCCTCAAAAAAGGCCTCGACCGACTGGGGAAAGACGGCAGCAAATACCAGTGCGGTGGTCGTACCATTGCTCAACAGTTCATCGAGAAAGCGATCGGCCATCTCCCGCGCGTAGTCTGGGTCCTGGAATTTGCGCTCCGTCGGAAAGGTGTATTTATTCAACCATTCCAGCAATTGCTCGCCATAGGCCGCCATCATGCCGATTTGCGGAAAGTGGATATGGGTATCGATAAAGCCTGGGGTAATCAGGCGATCGCGATAAATCTGTAGGGGAATTTCCGCATATTGATCAGCTAAGGCTGCATAACTCCCAAAGTCAAGAATATGGCCGGTATTATCAATGACGAGCAGACCATCGGGCAGATAGCGCACACTGTCAGCGTTGGCAACAAAAAACGGATCGTCCACAAAGTCTAAAAACGCTCCTCGAATCGCCTGGGCTGGGACTGTCCCCGGAGCGGCATCGGGTTGATTAAAGCCAGCGGCAGCGGATTTTGGCATCGGTATCATAACGCGGTAAAGCGGGGTGAAAGGTGACGGCAGGGCAGCCCCAAGGACCACAGTGCCCATGCACAATACCGCCCCCGTCGCCGCGATAAAGCCAAGTTAGCTACGGGCGATCGCCGACGTAAGTAGGCAGTTGTAATTAAACGTAAGACGCCGTAGGTTGCGGTTGAGGAACGAAACCCAACGCCCGCATGGGTTACGCTATCGCTTTAGCGTGGCCTTGCCAAGGGGGCTTA
>Ga0081520_100425_pt1 | contig 17535 bp, 14 predicted proteins | sample HotLakmasection1_FD_70988 | JGI IMG/M metagenome (GOLD analysis project Ga0081520, IMG submission 70988) | Hypersaline microbial mat communities from Hot Lake, Washington, USA - Section #1 (SPADES assembly) (version 2) | ecosystem: Environmental > Aquatic > Non-marine Saline and Alkaline >... | reverse complement strand
ACCAGAAATCCCATCTAGCCACCAACGCCGACATAGCGCGTTTTATGTGGGGCAACAGTTACCGATTTGGCTCCAGTTACAGCAATTGTGTCAGGAAACATTGGACGAGCTTTTGCGTATTAACCGTCGTTGGATCAACTTTTACAAGCAGGGACAGCGGGCTATAGAGCTTGCTATGTCTACGTTCTGAGCCCGCTGTCGCCCTGACAGGTTGGAGATACTGGGCCAGCCAGTGACCTTGAGCCAGTTGGAGGACCTGAGCTTTGCTCAACCCTCGGGGGCGCGCATAATCGATAGCTTCCAAGCAGGCAGATGACAGTGGCAGTTGGGCAGCTTTGAGTCGCCGTTGTTGTCTGAGGTGGGCACCCCTGAGATGCTCGCGTTCGACGAGTAGAGCCAAGCGCTCATCAAAACTTAAATCATGGTAGGAGGGTAACGATTGCTGCTCAACCCAGGCGTCGAGCATGCCAAAGAGTTTGAGGGATTGGAGTTGTTCAATGGTGGCATTCATAAGCACATTAGAAATTCAATGGGGTTTGGTGGTAATAGCTGGCACCGCGCAGGTTGGCATGGGTCGGTGTCGCTTGCGAGTGGGTTGGCTCTGGCAAAGAGAACTGGCGTTGATTTTGGAGAATCGAGCGGAGGCGGGAGAGACCGACCAGTGCGAAGTGATTGGCATAGCCACAAGCGGCTTCGAGTTGCGTTGGACCATAGTGGGTAGCCAACCGCTGAACCCCTTTGAGGGTGCGGAAGGCTTGTTCTTCATGGGGTTTGAGCGCAAAGATGGCCTCGACTTGCTGGACGGTTTGGGGGCCGACCTGCTGCGCCCAAGCCAGGAAGGTGCTCCGGGACTGTTGCTTATAAGCCCAATGCTCTGGGGGCATATGCTCGGGCAGCGTGGTATGGCGATAGGGCACTTTGGAGCGTTGATGGGTCGCCACCCGTTGGGACTCGAAAAAGATTTCCACCTGATGTTCTGTCGTTTTTACCCGCACCTGTCGCTGCACTAAGGTGTAGGGTACGGAATAGTAGTGCCGCTCGAGTTCAATGTGATAGTCCAGGGAGACCTTGGCCACTTTCCAACGGGCAAAGACAAAGGGCGTTGGGGGCAACGGTGCGAGGGCGTCCTGTTCGATGCGCTCAAACAATTGCTGTCGCAACAGACCATAGCCTTTCATCACACGGCTATTGAGGGCAGCTAATCGGTCTCGAATCGCCTCATTCAGTTGGGCAAAACCTGTAAAGTGTTGGTGGCGCAACGGGGCCAAAACTTGGCGCTCGACCTCCTGCACCGCTTTCTCCACCTTCGCTTTATCCCGCGGTTTCTTAGGTCGCGCTGGAATTACCGCCACCCCATAATGTTCAGCAAACTCTTGATAACTACCGTTAAGACCCGGTTCATAGCGACAAGGCGAGTTCACCCCTGACTTGAGGTTATCCGGCACTATCACTTTAGGAACCCCACCAAAAAACGTCAGGGCCCTTTGGTGAGAGCCAATCCAATGTTCTAACGTCTGCGCTGGCGTGGCTTCGGCAAAGGTATAGTTGCTGGCCCCCAGGGCTGCCACAAAAATCTGGGCGTCCACCTCCTGCTGGCTGATAGGGTCATGTACCACTACTGTCATCCCGCAGTAATCTACAAACAGCTTCTCCCCGGCTTTATGAACCTGCCGCATCGACAGGTTTTGGTGGCCTTTCCACTGGTTCTAACGACAGCAGAAGCTCGCGTAGCTCAAGTTCCATTGCCCGCCATTCACCCCTTCTTGCCATAACAACGCCAGTGTCACGCCTTTGCGTTGTAATTCTTGGTGGATTGGCTCGAAGGCGATCTCCTCCGGTTGCGACCTCACTTGGCGTTGCCCTTTGCCTAATAAGGCTTTAGCTTGGGCGTCACTGAGTTGACACAACTGCTCGTAACTCAAGCCTTTGGCGCTGGCACGACGCACGTAATCCTGGACGGTGGAACGGGCAACCGCACAACTGCGGGCAATCTGTCCCTGGCTGTAGCCCAGTTCATGCAACCGCAGAATCTCTCGAATTTTCTCCATTGGCAGTAAGTCTCCTTGACGATGTTTGGGCATGGACTCCTCCTGAACGCTGTGGGGAAAATCCCAGCAGTGTAGAAGAAGCTGACCCTCGATTCGCACTCGTCATTTGTCACCGTCGCTAGCAAAGCCATGTCCGTAGCACCTTAGTTGGGTGAGAATCACCTGCCGAAGTTAGGTGAGAATCGCCCGCCGAAGTTGGGTGAGAACTACCCGCCGAAGTTGGTGCGATTTTGCACCGCCCACAGATACACATATCGTTCACCGCTCAACGACCGTTTCTGCCATTGCTGGTGCTTCTCTATCCACTTCGCTTTCAGTCGGCTAATGGTGCTGGCAGACAACCCCTCAGCGTTAGCACCCAGCAGCGATGCTAAGGCCTCTGAGAAATCTCCGGTCGATACACCCTTGAGATACAGCCACGGCAGCACCTCCTCCACGCTTCGAGCACGCTTGAGATAGGGTGGTAACAGGGTCGAATTGAACTTGATGCCACGGCCACTGCGGTCACGCACCTTCGGCACTTGCACTTCCACTTCCCCAATTCCGGTCATAATCGTGCGCTCCGGGAGGTATCCGTTGCGAACGATCGCCGCTCGTCCCTGGTTGTCCTTAAGAGACTGGTGCTGCGTTAAAAACTCAGCCAGTTCCGCTTCGACCGCTTGAGCAATGATTTGGCGTGCGCCTTTACGAACCAGTTCAGTCAGGGCATCGTTAAAGGATGCGGATGATTCTGAAGACTGGAATGCAATAAGATTGTCCTTACTCATGGTGTATCCTCGTCTGGTCTTTTTTTGTTTATCCAGCAGGATACGCCCTTTTTTTCTCCTTGGCTCATACACCACTTTTGAGCATAGCTCAATGTTTCGAGGGAAATGGGTACTGCTGTGATGGAGTCAGCATCTACACCTGGTGGAGACACTCGTTGAAAGCCCAACTCTTCAAGTAGTGAACTACAGTATCCCGCAGGACTTTCGAGACGAACATCCTGCAACTCTGATGAACTGAGCAACAACACCTTTGGGTGAGCAGCGACTAACGGAGCAAAGTCTTCCTGTGCTAATGCAAGCTGTTGCTGTCTTTGCTCTATGAGCTGCTCGACTTGTTCAGGTTGGTTGATAGCCTGGGCGATCGCCCTCAAACTTTCTGCTGGGTCAAAGTAATCCAGCAATAGTGTTGGTGCTATTCCAGCTAAGGTTTCGTACTGATCGGTGTTGTTGTCAGCCACTCCTACAATTAAATCAGGTTGCAGTTTTAGAATCGCTTCAAGGGAAGGACTAAACGCTGTTCCGACATTGGCTATTGGTGGCGTGATGCGATCGCCAAGATACGGAATTTGTTGACTGGGATTGGTGTAGTCTCCCTGATGAAATGCCACATGGTCGGCATATCCAATGGGCTGAACATCCAAAGCAAGCAAGTATTCCAGGATGTAAGGACCAAGCACCACAATCCTTTCGGGCTCACCACAAACTTCGGTTTCACCCATCTCATGCTGAATTATTCGGCAATCTTCAGGATTAGACGCTGTTGCAGTAGCCTCTGAGGTTTGACTGGTTTGTTGTTGGCAGGCTGCGATCGCCAATGTCGTCAGTAAACCAAACGCTAACAGCCGCATCCACAAAAATCGTCGCACAATTTCCAAACCCTTATCAAAACGTATAGGAGACAGATGCTCGCACAGTAAGCGGATCTCCAGGATAGATTCCTCGAACCCTGCTATTACCAACAGATTCGATGTAGTCAATGTCAAACAGGTTGTCTACATTTAAGCGCACCTGCCACCGCTCTCGCCGATAGAAAATGGCTGCATTGGTGAGGAAGTAGCTATCGGCTTGAAAGCTATTGGCTAAATCGCCCTGCCGCTCTCCAACAAAATTTAGCCCCAATCCAAAACCCAAGCCTTGTAAATCTCCCGATTGAATTTCATACGTTGTCCACAAACTTGCGCTATTTTCAGGAACCCCCCTCAGCCGATTGCCTTCAATATCGGTGTTATCTTCCGTTATCTCAGTATCAATGTAGGCATAGGATGCAATGACATTCCAACCTGGCAAAATTTCGCCCGTTACATTGAAGTCAACACCCCGACTGCGCTGTTCTCCAGTTGCAACAGAGACAAAGGGAATGACGGGATCAGCCGTTGCCACATTTTGTTTTGTGATATTGAAATAGGCGAATGTTGCGGTCAGGCGGTCTTCAATAATTTCTCCTCGAATGCCCACTTCAAACCCTTCACCAACCTCTGGTTCTAAGGGATCGCCATTCGCATCGGTGGCAAAACTTGGGGTGAAGGAACGGGCATAATTGGCATACAGAGAAATCGGTTCAATGGGTTGGTAAACAATACCAATTCGAGGACTGACCGCGTCATCATATTGATCCGTTTCTGAGTCATCGACAAGATTCGTTGTGTCTCGATCAACGACATCGTAGCGCAACCCTGCAACCAGAATCAGATTGTCCAGAATATCAATTTGATCCTGGATATAAATCCCCAGGCTGTCTGTGATTGAGTTCGTATTCTGAAAGATGGGCAAACTATCGAGAGGAGGAGTTGGTGTCGAGTAATCTGGGTCAAAGATATCCAGGGGTGTCAAAAACTCGGGGCTGGTATTAAACCGGGTGCCAAATTCATTTTCCGTGCGAGCCAAATCAACACCGAATAGTAGGGTATGTTCTAGCGATCCGGTATTAAATTCTCCTTGAACATTGGTGTAGAGAGCATAGGTGTCGCTTTCATCAAACTGGCTAGCAAAAGCGCGGGTCAAAATTCCAGTTGATTCGTCCAAAGAAAATGGCAGCGTCAACACACTGTAGTCATAGGAACTAGCAATGTAGCGAAACTGATTTCGTAATAGCCAATTCTCGCTAAAGCGATGTTCTAAGTTATATCCAGCACTGAAGTAGTCTTTATCGATGGTGGCATCAGGATTATTAGTGACTCGATCGAAGGGGATATCGGCAATGCCATCGCCAAAAGCTAAGAGTCCGAAATCAGCGGGTTCATCATCCTGAATGTATTCCAGATTAACGGTAAAATCCGTTTGCTCGCTAATTTGCCAGGTCAGGACGGGTGAAATAAAGAAGCGCTCTAAGTCACTATCATAGTCACGAAAGCTGTCTTCATGGCGGTAAAGAGCATTCAAACGATAGAGCAAGCGACCATCGTCCGTTAATGGACCCGACAGGTCAATACTGGGGCGAACAAAACCACGGTTACCAACCTGCAACTGAAGATTATAGTAAGGGTCGGATAGCGGTTGTTCTGTCACTAAATTAATGACGCCACCGGGTTGAGTTTGACCATACAAAACTGAGGCTGGACCTCTTAAAACCTCGATTCGCTCTAAATTTGCCACTTCCGGCGCTGCTGCTGTCGATCCAAATGGAAGAAGGAAACCATCTCGCAATACTGGAGCATTGTCAAACCCTCGGATGGAGAACCTGAGTTCACGGTTGTCGTTGTTTCCCAGAAAGGTCACGCCAGCCGCATTCGTCACCACATCTTCAATGCCAGTCGCCTGCTGATCTTCAATGACCTGCTGAGGAATGACCTGAATCGAATTGGGTATGTCACGCAGGGGAGTACCAGTACGGGTAGCCGTACTGGCTTCGGGCACAAAGTAATCATCTTCTTGCTCATCTGTCGCCACAATCTGAATCGATTCTTCATCTGGCGTTTGAGCCGTGGGATTGCCCGGTGTAGCGCTAATTGTGACTCCAGTTGCTGCGGTGGAAATGTTGACGGATGGTGGAGCGTTAGTTCCGGTGATAGCGATCCTGATCCGGTTGTCGGGCAGGCTAGTTACGTTGATTAGGGCAATGCCTTCGGTGGGGGTGCTAACAAAAAAGTCCTCGCCTTCGGGTAGGTTCAACACGGCGTTGGGGATGTTGGCGATCGCCGCATTCCCCGTCACAGATGTTTCAGTCATTGCCAGTTCACCCGTAGCTTCCAATCGCAGTACGAAGCCGTCGGCACTTTCTTCCAGTTCAATGTTGGTAATCTCAACCAATTCTGCCTGGGCGATTTGCGTCAACCACTCATCCATTGTTGTCGCGGCAGCGTCAACCTCCTCCAGCGCAGGGATCTCAGGCGGTGGTGTGAGGGATGGCGACGGAGGCAGCGGCGCGGCGATCGCACCACCCTCAGAGGACGTTGGCTCCTCGACCCACTGTTCTCTCAGTTCATCGGCTCCAGCGGGTTGTAGATTCAGCAGCGCTGTACTTACCAAAACAATCAAGGAAAAACCACAGATTTGCTTCATACGGTTTCACTCACACCACACGTCAATTTCTATTGCTAATTATTCTTATTAGCCAGGTGAAAGCATCATAGAAGCAGCGGGCGATCGCCATCTTTGTTAGCCGGACTTTTTTCTTTGTGAACCGGACTCTTTGTCGTCGTTAGAAGTGATCCAACAAACAAAGCCAGTTGGATGTGCTCCCCGGCGGGGGGCACACCCAACTGGCTTTGTTTATGCCTATTCACTTAGCAGCGGCGTCCTAGCTGATAGGCTTTGGGACTGATCGCAAACTTCCGTCGAAACGCCGTGCTAAACGCCTCTGGGTTGCGGTATCCGACTTGAATGGCAACCTGAGCAATTGTCATATCGGCTCGCTGAAGCAGGTTTTGGGCTTGCTGCATCTGGTAATCCCGCAAATAACCAAACACTGTCGTACCAAACAGATGCCGAAAGCCTTGCTTCAGCTTGCGATCGTTCAACCCAACCTGCCGCGCCAATTCTGTTAAGGACGGTGGTTGGGTGACCTGTTGGGTCAGAATTTCCTTTGCCTGATGCAGTTGTTCAATATCCTGGGCACACAGCGCAACTGGAGCCGCTTGTGACGCATCCATGCATAAAGCAAATTGAGCCGCATAGAGTTCCATCGCTTTGCTTTCCAAATAAAGCTGCTGCATCAAACCTGTGTAGGGGCAGTGAAGTAGTTGCTGAAGCAATTGACGGACGGGAGATGTCATTTGCCCCAATGGGTGATGAAATCGCTGCGTATTGTCTCCCTCTAATAGCTTTTGTAGCGGCACCGACAGCACCGTTTTGCTGGTATCAAACCCACTGAAATAGCTAGGATCAGCAAAAACCATTACCACATCAATGGGAGCATCGGCAGACCACTCCTCAACTTCAGTATGATTGGGCAGGTGATAGAGATAGTGACAGCCCATCGTTTCCATATAGTCACTATCAACATCGGTTGCATCCAGCGTCTGCACCCGTGATGCTCCCGCCAAGTAAAACTTTGCAACTAGTGGAAAATTTGATTCGTGTTGATGAAGATACCGAAATGTCTGCCTGAGTTTTGCTTGACGGAAACAAATCGTGATGCCGCTACGAAGCTCAAGGAGGCGATCGCCCCCCTCCCCCAACTGCTTCGGCAAGTTGCTTTGGATGCCTAAATCTATTGGCTGATAAATGGACTCACCTTGTTGCTGGGCTTGCGCCACCAGCTCTTGAAAACCAATATTAGTCAGTTCGAGCGCCATACTCCAATCAAAGCAAAAGGGCTTATAACGGTTTAACAAAGGCAAAAACTAAACGGATGGCTCTCCACTGGAGCCGGATGTATCCAGGCTATGTGCAAATGAGTTGCAATAATAGCACTATGAATAGTACCCTGTGAAGGTTATCTATTGAAAATGCCCATTCCTCCGTGGTAAAAAGCTGGTTTGCGATTCAACTTCCTTGCCAATTGGGTTCTTTCCGACTTGATCGGCGTGTTCCTCTTGTATCTCTAGCTTTGGGGTTGCTTGCCCTGGTGGTTACCGTCATCAGCATTGGGTATGGTGAATATGCCATTCCCCCTCTGGGAGTTCTCGAAACTCTGCTTGGCTTATCACCAGCGAACTCTGACTATACTTTCGTGATCTACACGCTGCGGCTACCCCGCATTGTGGCGGCGTTTTTGGTAGGGGTGGGGTTGGCGATCGCTGGAACCATCCTTCAGGGACTGACGCGCAACCCCCTGGCGGCTCCGGAAGTGGTGGGGGTGGAAGCGGGGGCGGGGCTGGCAGCAGTCAGTATGATTGTGCTGTTTCCCACCGTTTCAGTTGCATTTCTGCCTGTTGCGGCGTTTGCTGGGGCGTTGGTAGCCGCGTTACTGGTCTACGGCTTGGCATGGGATCGGGGCAGTTCTCCCATTCGGCTAATCCTGGTGGGTATTGGGCTGGGGGCGATCGCCTCCGCATTCACCAGTTTGCTCATTACCTTTGGCGATATTTATGATGTCGGGCAAGCGCTGGTCTGGTTGGCAGGTAGCGTTTATGGGCGCACCTGGGAGCATATTCAAGCCTTCCTCCCCTGGTTGTTAGTATTTGTGCCTTTCTCACTGTTCAGTGCGCGTGAGTTGAATACTTTGCATCTGGGGGATGATGTGGCACGGGGGTTGGGAAGCCCGGTGGAGTGGAAACGAGCATTACTTTTGATCAATTGCGTAGCGCTGGCGGGAGCGAGTGTTGCTACAGCGGGTGCGGTTGGCTTTGTGGGCTTGATGGCTCCCCACCTGGCGCGGCAATTGGTGGGCACTGCCCATGAAGGGTTGATGCCAACGGCAGCTCTGGTGGGGGGCTTAATTGTTGTTTTGGCAGACTTTTTGGGGCGATCGCTCTTTGCCCCCATCGAACTGCCTTGCGGTGTCATTACCGCTGCGGTCGGTGCTCCCTACTTCCTCTACCTGCTTTATCGCAACCGCAACACGTTATGAACTCACCTACCGTTACTGTGCAAACTGATACTGTGCAAACTGAACCCGTGCTGGTCGCTCAATCCCTAACGCTGGCTTACGACGACAAGCGCATTATCCAAAACCTCCATCTGGAAATTCCCCAGGGCAGAATTACAGCGCTGGTGGGGGCGAATGGTTGTGGCAAATCGACCTTGTTGCGAGGCTTAGCCCGATTACTGAAGCCGGAAAAGGGAGTGGTGTATTTGGAGGGAAAGGCGATCGCCCAACTCCCCACCCGCACCGTCGCTCAGCGCATGGCAATTCTGCCCCAGGGTCCGGTCGCCCCCGAAGGATTAACCGTGCGAGAACTGGTGGCTCAGGGGCGTTACCCTCACCAAAGCTGGCTGCAACAGTGGTCGCAGGATGATGAAAAGCGGGTTACCGAAGCTCTAGAAACGACCGCTTTGCAAGACTTGGGCGATCGCCCTCTGGATACCCTTTCGGGTGGGCAACGGCAGCGGGCATGGATTGCTATGACCCTGGCACAGAATACGGACATTTTGCTGCTAGATGAACCGACAACTTTTCTGGATCTAGCCCATCAAATTGAAGTACTGGACTTGCTCTACACCCTGAATCAAAGTCGCCAGTGTACCATCGTTATGGTGTTGCACGAACTCAACCAGGCGTGCCGCTATGCCGACTTCATGATCGCGATGCGCGAGGGATATATCTACGCTCAGGGAACCCCCGAAGAGGTAATGACCGAGACTACAGTGCGCGAAGTATTTGGGCTAGAAAGCCGCATTGTCCAGGATCCGGTAGCCGGAACACCGCTCTGCATCCCCATCAGCCAAATGATTCGAAAGTAATTTTTTGCTCAGTAGGACAATCATGGAAATTACTCAGGATGCTGTCCATTACTGCTCTGTCATCTCGAAAGCTAATGGCGAAGACCCCATCGGTTCGGCGGGAACGGCTGACCAATGGCTTCTTGTAGAAGTTGCTAAACCCTGGTCTGCAAAGCTGTGGCGAGATAGTCCACGCTTGAAAGAAATATTTGCTTTACTAAAGTCCTTGGAGCAGCAGGGTGTTGCGATGCCGACGTTGCGGGTGTTGGCGATTGCCCCCGACCCCGACTACTCTGACGGCGATCGCCCCCGTATCTTCTTCTATCGCCGCCCTCAACGATTGTTTTCCTGCTTCGAGAAGCAGGAATATCAACTCCCCTCTGATCAAGTGATAAAGCTCGTCACAGCGCTGATCACCACACCAGAGCAGCTGCATCCCTTTGAACGTTACCGCCAGGAAACGACTTCCATTCGAGAATTATTAGTTTGTACCCATGGTGACATTGATGCCGCTTGTGGTCAGTTTGGCACACCGATCTACAATACTCTCCGCAACAGGCTTTCCCCTGACGATTTCCTTGCCCCAGCACGAATCTGGCAGGTCTGCCATTTTGGCGGACACAAGTTTGCACCCACCCTCATCGACTTTCCGCATGGGCATTTCTGGGGACATCTGGAACCCGCTGTGTTAGAAACTCTCATTCATCGCCAAGGCTCTGTCGAACCATTACGCCCCTACTACCGGGGGTGGGCTGGGTTAGGGCAGTTTGAACAAATCGTTGAGCGCGAAGTTTGGATGCAGGAAGGATGGGCATGGCTGGATTATGCCAAGACGGGCAAAGTGGTTGCCAAAGCCGCAGGGGAACCAGCAGGATGGCAAGCACTCCTCCAACGACTACCTATTAATCGCTTTCAGCATTTGGGCAAGCGATCGCCCCATCCCCAATGGGTTGACGTGGAAATTGAGTTTGTGTCTGTGGTGGGCGATCGTACCGGGGTTTATGAAGCCAGAGTCCTGGTTAATGGAGAGGTCATGACCACACCAAAATCAGCAAAAAAAGTAACTCTGAAAGCTGTTCCCCAGTATCACGTTCAGTATTGCCGTTTGGTGTAAGTAGGTGATCATAATTAAACCCAAGACTCAAAATGCTGTGGTGCCCGCTTTGCGGGCACTACAGCATTTTGAGTCTTGAGTTTTATTGTGCCGAGGTACTCTTAATACGGAGGCAATGATTTTTGGGTGGGGAGGCACCGCCCCACCCACCCAAAATCATTACCTCTTGATCTTCAACCCCGGAGGTCATTCGAGTCAGAATTTTCCGGGGTTGAAGGGGTATCAGTCCAGGTGATTAACCTGTTTGGTTAGACCAGAGCGATCGCCTCATTGGGATTTGAGACATCCGGCACAATGACGAAGCTGTCTTCAGTTAAGGCTGAAGCCTGCACACCATTGAGCACAGCCAGGACTTCGTTTGTGCTGGTGACACCCAGTAAGGTATTGCTACCATCCTGGGTCAGGCTGAGGTCAGGAAATGCCAATTCGCCCTCAACCAGCCCAATCCGATCAACACCGATCTCGAAGTCCAGGATCGTATCTGTGCCGTCGCCATTACCAAACACGAAAAGATCGGCACCGCTGCCGCCAGAAGGACTGTCACCTGCCAGCACGTCATTGCCTGTGACGCCCATCAGGATGTCATCTCCTGTGCCACCAATGACAACATCATCTCCAGCATCACCGCTAACGATATCATTGCCAGCCTGACCGTCGAGAATATCATCGTCGGCACCACCGAAGACAATATCGTTACCGTTGCCACCCCGCAGCAGGTCGCTACCAAAGTTACCCACCAGGATGTCGCTTGCGGCACTGCCAACAATCACATCGTCACCGCCCAGACCATCAATATTGCTACCGCCTGCTTCAGCAGTAAGAATATCGGCATCTGCAGTACCCGTAACATTGAACTCAATCTCTTCACCGTCTTCGGCTTCGATCGAGTAAGCAATGATCACGTCATTGAAGTCGTTATCACCGCCACCGGGCAAGTCTTCGAAGCGCAACTGTTCATTTTCAAAGCGAATATGCTCAACCCCGTCAGCGTTGGCGCTTTCAAAGGCAAAATAAACTTCGCTCAGCTCAAATGAACTGGGATCATCAAGGGTGCCATTGACAATCAGGAGTGGAACATAGAGGCTACCTCCTTCAATCTGGCTCTCAAACACCGACTCGATTGAGTTTGGCGTTACCAGAGTCAGGTTATCCAAACTTTTATCTAGAGCGGCTTGTGTGTATCCATCTTCTCCAGGGGTTACGTCTGCCGTGCCATCACTATCAATATCAATGCCTCCGTCTATCCCAGTGATGGGGTAGTAAAGCACTGTGTTGTTGAATGCGGCTTCACGATTGACGGTAAACGTCACCGTTGCTGAATTCACATCTCGCAAATCGAGGAATAGACCGTCTACTTCTTCAACGCTATCCTCAATTGTGACCGTGACTTCACTGGCAGCGGGGTCAACTTCATAGAGTTCACCATCCAGCAGGGTAAAGGGCAGCACTTCGGTGCCTTCCGCCACGTCATCCTGGAAGACGGGGACGGTCACGGTTGCCGTTGGTTCGGTGATGCGGAGGAAGAGAGAACCCGCTACTTCATCGGTGCCAACGATGTTGCCACCCGTAACTGTCACTCCTTCTACAACAGTTTCGCTTTCAGGGAGACGGGGGTTGGTGGCATTGACATCGAATTCGGCGATCGCCCGTGGCGGACCTGCCAACTGCACCACCAGTCCTTCGTCTGGAATCTCACCCTCTACAGTGAAGGTGACTTCGATGACCGTTTGCTCAGCTTCAATCAGATTTGTTGGAGATGCGGTGACACCTACAGTGGGTCCCACACCACCCGGTACACCATCGGTCACGGTGAAGGTGCCAGAATTTGCCGTTGCATCGACAGCATAGCCATCACCATCGACCAGCGTATAGGTGAAGGTTTGATCGGGCTCTTCCACCATGTCATCCAGCACGGGAATGGTGATGCTGGCAGTAGGCTCGGTGATAGTGAAGGAGAAGTTAGTGAGGAATCCTGTTCCTGCTGCTGTGGGGTTAGAGTTGGTTTCGCTGGGGTCGCCATCTTCCAGGGAGAAGAGATCCAGGATGCCACCGACCACAAAGCCGTTGGCGGGGTCAACAAACCCAACATCAAAGCGATAGAGGATGTTCCCGGTAGCTGCATCAAAGCGGGTTTGAGCCACGGTGAACTGCTGCATGATGCGGGCGGCGTCGCCTTCCAGGTTGACGGTAATGCCTCCTTCGGGAATCTCACTGTCCACACTGAAGTTCATCACCAGGGCAGTGCCATCGGCTTCGCTGATGATCTCAGGAGTCGTGCTGAAACTGACGACAGGATCATCAACTCCCGGTTCGGGTTCGGGCTCTGGCTCGGGTTCCGGCTCGGGTTCCGGTTCAGGTTCTGGCTCGGGTTCTGGCTCGGGTTCGGGCTCAGGCTCGGGTTCTGGCTCGGGTTCTGGCTCGGGTTCGGGCTCAGGCTCGGGTTCGGGTTCCGGCTCGGGTTCGGGTTCGGGCTCAGGCTCGGGTTCGGGTTCCGGCTCGGGTTCTGGTTCTGGCTCTGGCTCGGGTTCTGGTTCCGGCTCAGGCTCGGGTTCGGGTTCGGGCTCAGGCTCGGGTTCGGGTTCCGGCTCAGGCTCTGGTTCTGGTTCCGGCTCAGGCTCTGGTTCTGGTTCCGGCTCTGGTTCCGGCTCAGGCTCTGGCTCTGGTTCTGGTTCGGGCTCTGGTTCTGGTTCGGGTTCGGGTTGCGGCGCACTGGTATCCTTTAAGGTCAGCGTTACTGAACTTGCGTTGGAATCAATCGTGTAGCCATCTCCTGGCAAGATCGAAAAGGTGGTTTGCTCCTCGCCGATATCATCGTTTCGCAGCGGGCCCGTGGGATCGGTAACAGCGCCATCCTCCGTCCGGTCAGGGTCGTCAAAAATTGGCAATGAAATCGTTGCTGTTTGCGACAGAATTCTGACGGTGAAGCCGCTGTTGTCTGCAAACCCTTGAACCAATTGACCGCCAGTAATCGAAGCTTGAGGCGGAGGGGGAAAAATATCGAAATCTCCCAGAGCAAACTGTTTACCCGTGCCAATGTCAACGAGGAGTCCTGACGTTGGCGGAGGCGAACTGAGGTTAACGGTGAAGGTGACAACCGTGCCTTCATCTTCTACAAGAGTCGTGATATCTGAGGTTAAGCTGACCTCAGGTACAGGTGGCGAGGGCAGCTCACTCGGGTCGTCATAGATAATCGTTGTGGTATCCCCGACATTGTTTACCGTTGTTCCCGGTGAAACTGGAGATATTGACCAGGTGTAGGCATCGGGGCTGTCATCCTGAAAATCATTAAAGACTGGCAGGCTAATGGAAGCGGTTGGTTCGGTAATAACAACATCGAATGCGGAAAAGTCTTGAGCGGGCGAAACATCAATAATGCCGGTACCAAAGCCCCCAGCTAAACCAGAAAAACTCAGTTGAAAGAGATCCCACTGGTTGATAGCCTGAGGCCGATCCGCTTCCAGCCTCACTACACTGCCGCCAGGGGGAATCGGACCATCAACAGTAAAGTTGAAGCTGAAGGGGGTGCCTTCACTTTCAATCAGCGTGTTGGTGCTGACGCTGAAGTTTACAGTCTCAAAATTACCCGGGTAACTCTGTTGCAGGCAGGGTGAGAAGACAGGCTGTGTTTCAACACAGCCTACTTGAGTTTCTAAAGTCCAATTATGGTGGGTATCGATTCGTCCTACGGGTTGACTAGAGGCGGCAATACTGGCTCCAGTCAGTTGATGCAGCTTTTGCAGGAAGAGATGACCTAATGCGCCTTCGGCAACCCGGCAACCATAAAGTAGAAGATCGCTTCCCTTCAGGGCTTTTGCCCAGGACTGCAATGATTCGGTATAGCAAGTAAGGTTACTCAGGCTGAGTCGAGTCGTTCCAATTTGGAGACAACTTGGTGAGCCATGCGACACAATATGTAAGCTCGATACAGACTGCCGCATGTGTAGAGCGGTAGTAATTTGCTCGATACCATCTATGGCTGGATCAAGAACGAATACATCAACCGATCGCAGATCAGCAAGTAATTGAGGTAAATCATCAACCCTGGGGTCAAGGATCACAAGTGCTCGACTGCGAGGGCGATCGCTACTTTCATCCATCCCTTGATTGCACTGGATAGCAGGGTCAAATGACCGACTGAAGACTGCACTAACCATCAAAAAAACTCCTTTATCACTTTTTTTCAGCGGAATACAATCGCGCGATTCATTACGCAACTCACCCTGACGCTGGGGGAGAGCCGAATTAGGCACAAAAACAACAGGCTCTTTGGATGTTCCAAAGTCCCTAAAAGTTGTGCGAACACCCTACTGTTTGGCAGAGGCGATCGCCGAATTGAAGAAAACAAAAATGGGAATGAGCCTAGTTGTTAAGGCACAGGGAAAAGCCAGAAGCTTGAGTAATAGGTAGATATTGCAGGGAAAACTCTAAAGTTGCGCGGAACTCGCGGCAAAACCTCTCGCAGGTCGCAGTAAGACCATCCAGGATCGGTACTTCACCAGGTTCTCCGAACTATGTGTTTAGGTATTTAGCTCAGATGGTTTGGCGAAAAAAATAATTGAGAATAACTCTCAACTCAGTGTTCTTCCTGAGAATAGCACGCCACCCTCTTAATGTATTTGTTGCAATCTTAAAGCTTTGATGAAGCATCCATGTCGTATAGACTACTTATAGCCTTAATTCAAGGGGCTTTTCAGGCGTTAAAGTGAGTATTGTATTGCCCTGATTTTTCGAAGGGATGACTGAAAGTACAGGGTGTTACATTGGAATAAATGATGATTTTTTAAGAAATAAGCATGGTTTGCTTATTGATTTGAATTGCAATAAACCTCCTCATTTCTATGTGGCTTTCCAGGTGGTGTCAGTTATAGCGCCATCCATCCAAAAACAGGATGATGACTGTTGGGAAAGCGCTATAGATTGGAATGCAAAGCCGATTGTTCCGTTGGCGTGAGTTTCCAGGTTTGGTCGGGCATGAGTTCCAAAACGAAATCGTGATAGGGCAGTAGGGATACTCGATGACCAACACTGATATAAGTCATGCCGCTTTGCTGAAGTTGTTGATATAACAGAGCTTCATTGCTGATATCTAGAGCGCTGGTTGCCTCGTCTAGCAGGGCATAGCGGGGTTGGGTGAGCAAAAGGCGGGCAAATGCCAGTCGTTGTTGTTCTCCTTCGGACAGGACTTGTTCCCAATCTTCGATCGCTTCTAAACCCGAAAACTGTTTTGCTAAATGAGGAAGGTTGACTTGCTGAAGTACGGAGAGTAATTGCTCATCAGCCACATCCTGCGTGAGATTTGGGTAAAGTAGTTGTTCACGCAACGAACCCAGCGTCACATAGGGGCGTTGGGGTAAGAACAACATTGTTTTGTAGGGGGGGCAGGTAATGTGACCGCTGCCCGTTTTCCAGAGTCCGGCGATCGCCCTCAGCAACGAGCTTTTGCCCACCCCACTGGCACCCGTAATCAGGAGCGAACTGCCAACAGGCACGGTTATGGAAAGCTGGCGAACGAGGGTGGAAAGGTAGTTGGGGGTGTGCAGCGTGAGGTTTTGTAGCGCCAGGTGTGAGTCTTCAAAGAAGGTAATGGTTTCAGGGGAGGGGCGATCGCTCCCTCTCGATTCTTCTGGAGAAACGGCTGATTGGGCAACCCGTTGGAGGGTATCCAGGCGATCGACACCGGCTGCCAGAGCGCTGAGTTGGCTAAACTGATGGATGACCAAACCCAGGGTAAAGCCAATGCGCTCAAAGGCAATCTGGCTCTGGGTTACAGCACCTAGCTCCAGGTCGTTGGCAAGAATGCGCGGAGCCAGTACCAGGATAGGTAAGAGCAAGGTCAAGTACTGATAGCCGTTTTGAAACAGGTTTAGGCGAAACTGCCAGCGGATCAGCCGATTGAAGTTTTGGAAGACATGGCGAAAGCGTTGTTGGGATTGCATCGACTCGCGGGTTTGTCCCCGGTAGAAGGCGATCGCCTCGGCATGGTTTCGCACCCGCACCAGCCCAAAGCGAAAGTTGGCTTCTTGCTTCAACTGCTCAAAGTTGATCGTGGTCAGGGTCGGACCAAAGACGCTCACCGTCAGCCAGGTACTCAGTCCGGCATAGCCCAGCAGAACACCCATCAGCGTCGGCGAAATGCTCCAGAGAATGCCCACAAACGCCGCAAATTGCAGTACGGCATCGAACATAGCAATCAAGAAGTACAGTGATTCCTGGGTTACCGCTCGGATATCTTCGGAAATTCGCTGATCGGGATTATCGATCGCCGGGTCGTTGTGGAGGGGATAAAATGCCTGGGGATGAAAGTACTGCGCTAAGAAGCTGTGGGTCAACCATCGCCGCCAGTAGAGGCCAAGGCGATCGCGCACAAAGCTCTTCAGGGCAAAGATGGGAATGCTGAGCAGGGCTATGGCAATGAAAAACCCAACGGCTTGAGCCAAACGCGGGTAGTCCTGCGCTGCAAGGGCTGAAATAATTTCCCCAATCGGAAAGGTTTCCAACACCAGAAGCCCACTGCTGGCAATGGTCAACAGCAGCAAGACGCCCAGCAAAGCATAGGCTCCTCGTCGCTCTTCTGAAACCCAATAGGGCTTTGCAACTCGCCAGAACCGTTGCCATAACGACTGTTTCGAGAAACTCATGCAGCAACGTCCTGACCCACAATGTTATATTGCCACTTACTATATTGCCACTTACTATATTGCCACTTACTATATTGCCACTTACTAGAGTTGTTGGGAAATAAAACCCTCTTTAGTACAGGAGTACGGGGTTTTCCAATTTCCCCCCTCAGTTTATGCTGCATCCAGATATAAGTTCCACAAACCCGCTGCATTCAGCATTAAGC
>Ga0081520_100422_pt1 | contig 17612 bp, 18 predicted proteins | sample HotLakmasection1_FD_70988 | JGI IMG/M metagenome (GOLD analysis project Ga0081520, IMG submission 70988) | Hypersaline microbial mat communities from Hot Lake, Washington, USA - Section #1 (SPADES assembly) (version 2) | ecosystem: Environmental > Aquatic > Non-marine Saline and Alkaline >... | reverse complement strand
CTGCGATATCAAGGACTTCCGCCGCGTCGCGACCCGATACGACAAGCTCGCCAGGAACTTCCTATCCGCCGTCGCCCTCGCCATCCTCGTCAGGTTCTGGCTATGATTGAGTCTGGAGCCTAGGCTGGTCATGGAATGAGTACCAGTCGTGAAACCCGCCGGAACCGAAGCCCTGCATCATCATGTCCGCGATCGGGTCAGCCCCAAAGCCGTTAGCATCATCCCACCAGTCCATAAAAAAGCTTCCCCTTGCTGGTTTCAACGAAAGGCTCTCATAGACAAATGGAGAAGGCAATCACTTGCTTGGAAATTTTTTGTTAACTTTCGTTAACCCTGTTTGCGGCCCTCGCCTTTTGACTTCTGCGCCTTGCGGGCGGATTTGCGGTCTTCGCGGGCGGCCGGATCGACGGAGAAGCTCGGCAGACCGACGGGCAGGAGCAGCGGCGCGTAATAGGCAATCTTCATGGTTGTCTCCCTCAAAAAGCATTTTGCACTGCAGCATATATATGCAGCGACACCGCATTACGAGGGCAAATCCCATGCGCCAGCGCATAACTCAGCTGCGCTTCTCGCGTCTCGCGCGAACCGGGCGTCAATCTTCGAGCGGTCCCGCCGTGCGGCGTTCCAGATTGTCCAGGAAACGCACAACGCGCAGGGCGTTCGCCCCCACATCCGACAGCCCCACGCGCGAAACCGAGCGCATGTCCACACGCGTCGTGCCGGTGTCCTCCGGCCGGATACGGATGGCGACATCATCGCGGAAGCCGAACGCACCGGTCTCCGCCGTCGCCTCGATGACGCCCGCGCTCGTCGCTGTCGCGGGCGTTTCGGAGATGATCGTCCAGCCCTCAGATTTCACCAGATCGAGCGCGATGGCATAGACCTCGGAAGCCGGGCGCTCGGCCATGAGCGGCGCGATATCGGGATAGGGCGGCTCGTCAGCCGGGTTTTCATACTCCCTGTCCGGATCAATCTCGGCGGCCTCCTGCACCTCAGCCACACGCTTGCCTGCATAGTCCGGCCAGCGCGCGCGCACGCCCTCACTGTCGGGTATCACGGGGTCGGCCTCGATGGCGTTGCGCGCATTGTCAGCTTCGCGCGCGGCCAGAACCGCATCGGAGAAACTCACCGGATCATTCCAGTCGGTCTGCACGTCGTGGATGGGTGGCAGGTACTCCGCGAGGCCCCTGAAACTCATGAACCGGCCAAGGATCGAGCCCGCAATCAGCAGCGCAAAGAGTGACAGAATGACGGGCTTGGTGCGGGGATACCTGATGAAGCCAACGATAAGCGCCAACACGCCGAAGCCAAGCGCGACGAAGGTCAGCTTCGAGCCATAATCCACCGCCAGCGTGCCGAAGGCGTAGAGCGGGTCGAAGACGCGGAACTTCGAGCCGAAGGCGGCAATGGCGAACCAGACCAGCACGAGGCCGGAAAAGATCAGCGCCGCCCAGGCGAGCTTTCCCCGCCAGCCCGGATCGGCCCCGGCCTCGCCACCCCCATCCAGTGGCGCATCGGACATGTCAGACATGGGCAGCCTCCCTCTCAGGCGCAGAAATCATCGCGCCGAGAGGTAGCCGATGGGGCGGTTTTGTCGAGGGGCAGGCGTTGAGTCGCAGGCGAAATGCGCCATCGATCCCTATCGAAAAAGCAGACAATAACAGGTTTCGCCCCTAGTCGAAGTCTTCCATGCGGTGTTCGGCACCATCAAGAGTTCTGATGCCGTCGGGCTGCAGATCAACGAGGGTCAAATCCCAATCTTCGTCCAAGCCACTTCGCAGCGAGAATTGGACGTGTTTGCGTTTCCCCCCAACCTCGCACCGAACAGAAAAGACATTATGAAACAGCCGCTGTCCGCTTCCGGGCGTACTGTCTGGCAGCATGAATTCTCGGCCGAACGCGTCGATCCGGTCCACCTCAAATCCTGGCTCTCTGTCCGCCAGATGGATCGGTTCCAGATCCACCAATTCGACCGTCACACCCCGCGGGCAACGAAGAACAACACGCGGCTCTATGGCGACTGGCTGTTCATAATCCGGACCGGTAGAGACCCATTCAAGCCGCGATCCATCCGACCCGCTGGCACAGGCCAAAAGCGTCCCCATCAGCAGAGTTGCACTGGCCCGTTTCACTCGGAGCCTCCTGCCCGCCATGAGCGAAAGCCGACGTTACCACGGAACACCGATGGCGGGTATCGCCTTCGGCTCAACGCCGCCCTACGCCGCCGAGCCCCTACTCCGCCGCCTGCGTCGCTGTGGGAAGCACATAATCCTTGAATTGCTCCCGGAGCGCGAGCTTGTTGATCTTGCCCGTGGCGCCGAGGGGGATGGCCTCGACGGTCACCACATCGTCGGGCGTCCACCATTTCGCGATCTTGCCCTCCAAGAAGGCCAGCACCTCCTCCTTGGTGACGGTCTCGCCCTCCTTGGGCTGGACGATCAGGAGCGGGCGCTCGTCCCATTTCGGGTGGTAGATGCCGATGGCGGCGGCGTTGTCGAGCTTCGGGTGGCCGACGGCGATGTTCTCGAGGTCAATCGAGGAAATCCACTCCCCGCCCGACTTGATCACATCCTTGGCGCGGTCGGTGATCTGCATGGTGCCGAAGGGATCGATATGGGCCACGTCACCGGTGTCGAACCAGCCATCCTTGTCGAGGATCTGGCCGCCCTCACCCTTGAAGTATTCCTTCACGATGGCCGGCCCGCGCACCAGAACCTTGCCGGAGGTCTTGCCATCACGCGGCAGTTCCTCGCCGGCCTCATTCACCACCTTCATCTCAACACCGAAGGGCGTGCGGCCCTGCTTCAGCTTGTAGGCGACACGCTCTTCAAGCGGCTTGTCGAGCATCTGATAGGGCAGCGCGCCCACCGTGCCGAGCGGCGAGGTCTCGGTCATGCCCCAGGCATGGGCAACCTCGACCTCGTATTTTTCCTCGAACGTCTTCAGGATACGCTCCGGCACTGCCGACCCGCCGATCACCACGCGCTGAAGGTGCGGCAGCTTCAGATCATTCTCTTCCAGATGGTTGAGCAGCATCAGCCAGACCGTCGGCACTGCGGCTGTCATGCTCACCTTGTAGGTGTCGAGCAGTTCGTAAATGGCCGGTCCATCCATGCGCGGGCCCGGCATGATGAGTTGCGCACCGCAGGCGGGCGCCGAGAAGGCAAGGCCCCAGGCATTGGCGTGGAACATCGGCACCACGGGCAGGATCACGTCACGGCTGGAAGCGGCGAGGCAATCGGCCTGCATGGTGATCAGCGTGTGGATGTAATTGGACCGGTGCGAATAGAGCACGCCCTTCGGATTGCCCGTCGTGCCGGACGTGTAGCACAGCCCGCAGGCGGTATCTTCCGGGAAGCCGCCCCATTCCGCGTCCTGGCTCTGGCCGTCAATATAGACTTCGTAGGAAATCAGATTCGGCAGGCCGTGATCGGCGGGCACCGTTTCCGGACCACCATAGATCACATAGCGCTTCACGGTCGCAAGGTGCGGGGCAACGGCCTTCACAAGCGGCAGGAAGGTCGCGTCGAAGAAGAGCGCGGTGTCCTCGGCATGGTTGATGACATAGGCGAGTTGCTCAGGGTGCAGGCGCGGATTGACGGTGTGCAGCACCGCGCCCAAGCCCATCGCGCCATACCAGGTCTCGATATGGTCGGCCGTGTTCCAGGCGATGGTCGCCACACGGTCGCCGAGTTGGAAGCCATCGCTCTTCAGCGCATTCGTCACCTGTTTGGCGCGGCCATGAATGGCGAGATAGGTGCGCGCCTCGATCGGACCGGCAACCGTGCGCGTGATCACCTCGCGATCGGGATAGAGTTTCGCCGCATGATCGAGAATGGTATCGACTGTCAGCGGCCAGTCCTGCATGAGACCCTTCATTGGTTCCTCCCTTGGCGCGACTGGGGACGCGCACGTATTGTAAAATTCCTGACGCGACCGTCATTTAAATGACAGATCGCGCCGCCTGCAAGTCATGATCCGGAGTGTCACATGAGAAACATGTTCCGCCAAATCAAAGCGTCCACCCACACAGCCCTTGGCGCATTTGCCATCATCGCCGTGACCGCCTGCGGACCGGCGAGCGAGACGCCGCCCAACCCGCAGACGAACCCACAGACAAGCCCTCCGGAAGGCTCGCCCGCCGGCACGAAACCCCTCGCCTCGCCCCTCGACCTTCCGGCCGTCTTCGACTGTGTACGCGAGACAGATGCCGTTCTCATCGCCGCCCATCGCGGTGGTCCGGTACCCGGCTATCCGGAAAACGCGCTGGAAACGCTGAAGCGCACCTTCGATGAGGACACGCCCGTTCTCGAAATCGACGTCTCGGTCAGCCGCGACGGCGTGCTCTTCCTCTTCCACGACCGCACGCTGGGCCGGCTGATGCAGATGCGCGGCACGGTGGCTGACACCGACTGGTCGAAACTCTCGGACTGGGAGCTTTACGACAATGACGGCGAGCCGACAGGCTTTTATGCCCCGCGCCTCGATGAGGTGCTCGAATGGGCCGTTGAGGCCGGTGCGATCCTAGAGCTTGACCGCAAGGACAATGTCGCCTTCGCCGAATTGGTGGAGGCGGTGCGTGCCGCAGGGGCCGAGAACAATGTCATCCTCATCACCTATGATGACCAGGAGGCCGAGACCGTCGCCCGCATCGCGCCGGACATGATGCTGACCGCCAGTGCGCGCAACGCCGGCGACCTTGATGACCTTGAACGCCGCGGAGTCGATCTCTCCCGCCTCATCGCATGGACCGGCACGTCGAACCCGTCCGGTCCCGACTATCGCGACATGGAAGGCGACGGCGTGGAAGCCGCCTTCGGCACGCTCGGCCGGCCCGGGGATCGCCTCGATGACAGCTTCCGCGCTCGGGATTATCGCGAGCTTGTCAATATGGGCGTGCGGCTCATCGCAACCGACCGGCCGGGAGACGTGGCCAATTTCCTGACCCAGGACGACGCTGCGCTTGCGGCCTGCCTCACTTACTGAGGCGGACCACCTGCGTCAGGATCGATGAGAAGGTCAGGTCGATGTCTGCAGCGTCGATGTTGAAGAAATCAACGCTTGATGACGCGCAGCTCTCCAACAGCGAAATGGCGCCCGGATCGTTGATGTCGACGGCGACGGAGTAAATCCTGATGCCATAGGCGTCCTTCATCTGCGTGCAGGCATCGATCATGAGATTGTCGAGCGAGGTCTTGTCGAGCTTCTGGATATCGGGTGATTGCCAGCAATTGGCGCTCTCCTCGAAATCCTCGGGGTCACCGGCATCGTAGCCTGACTTCCGGTTCCGGGTGCAGCCATAATAGCCCTCGAAATCTATAGGGGCCTCGTTGATGCCATCGGTCAGCAACACAATGATTTTCAGCGTCGACGGGTCATCCCACTGAGCCGGAACGCCGGTGCCGGACAGGCCCCAGAAGCTTGTCCACGACGCCGATGGGGAAAGCGTGCGAAGCCCCCACATCAGGCCCACATCGGCCTGCGTGCCGCCCGGCACCGGATACATGTGATCCAGTTTGCGGATCACCTGCCGGCGATTGGACGACACCGGAAGCATGGCGGTCGGGCAGTTCAGATTGGGACCAGAGATCGCCTTGTGCGAATCCCAGGGCAGGATCGGGCTTGGAGCACCGGAGCTCAGGGAGGGAGAGAAATCGCAATCGGCCCCACCGCCGGACCAGTAGTCGAATTCGTTCGGGTCGCCGAGACAGGCGTCCACCGTATCCGAAACCGGCAGCGATGCAGGGTCGGAATCAATATACGTCCATGCCGTCCGCGTGAGCGGGTGATAGGCGTTTTTCTGGCCGGAGGCTGACGACTGCCACTGGTCGAGCCTGTCTGCTATCCTCGTGTAGGAATAGCACAGACCCTGGCGACGAACGCGAATGATCTCTCCCTGCTCCGGATCGACGCGGAGGCGATACTCAGGTGCCAGAAAAGATTGCGTGGACGGAGGGGGGCCACCTCCACCGCCACCGCCACCGCCTGAACAGGTGCGCTGCGTCCTTTCGGCAAACGGCGTGAGCACCGGCGGCACAAGCCCCAGCGGCCAGTCATCCGACGGGAAGGCATCGGTCAGCGGGGTCGTCACATTGCCCGATGAATCCGTCATCCGTTCGCCCGGTGCAGCACGGATGCATCCTCGCCATTCCGTGGGGACGAAATAGGCGTCGGCCTGGCTGCGCGTGACGATGGCAGAATTGTTGAACGGGTCGGATGTGTAGGTCCATGGCGAGCCACCCGGACTGTCCGGCGACAGGCGTGAGCCGGCGGCTTCGATGGGCATGGAGGCGGTGTAGGCTGTATCATCAGCGACCGCGACCGCCGGGCTCATCATGTTGACCGTCGCCGACCACGGCACGACGGAAATCTTCACATTCTCATCGCCCAGAGTGTCGAACATGCGGTGCGCAAAGTCGCGCGCCGCGCCGCGCATGAGTTGCATGCGATTGTCGGTGAACATGGAGGAGGAATTGTCGAGCACGAGCGCAATCTCGACCTTGCGCCCGCCCCCGGCCAAGGCCTCGGCAAACACACCGACCTCAACCTCGTCCTGGCCGATAATGGCGGCAAAGGTCATTCCGACCGTGCCGCTCGCGGTACCCGTGATCCGGCCGTCACTGCCAATATCGAAGACAACCGACTCGGACGCCGTGAAACGGCTCGATTTGCCGATCTGGTCCTCGAAATGATCCTTGCCGATCAGGATAGCCTCAACCTTCTTCTCCTCATGGGTCGGCTTGTCGGATTTGTGATAAGCCAGCGCCGTGTAGAGGATCGAGGCATCAAGGCTCGCCTGCAAATCATTCTTGGCCGTCTGCATTCGGTTAGCGTCAAAGGCAAAGCCCATGAGCATGAACAATGGTAGCGCACACAGCGCCATCATCATGGCAACATTGCCCGAACGGCAGCGATTTCGTGTCTGCTGGAGACGCTTCATTTTAACTCAAGCCCGCTCTTCTTCAAAAGAGCGATAGATGCGCTTTGTTAAGATTGTCTTGTTCTCAAACTACATTCTCGGTCCATTGCGCAGCAGAAGTCTCGGCGTCACCCCGTCTCCACACCGATTTCCCATGCGGTGACCTCACCATCATCCTCGCCGCGCCAGGCCGACCAGGCGATCTTGCCGCTCAGGCCCGCCTCATCGCGCAGGCGGCTCGCCCAGTCGCGGTCCTCGGGGTCTTCAAGCGTCATCGGATGGATACCCCACATGAGCTGGGCCCGGCGCAGGCGGCCTTCATTGTTCGAGCCGTAAAGCACCGGCACGGCCCCGCGATGCTGGGCAAACGCTGCCAGCCGTTTCAGTGAACCGGTTCGCAGCGCCAGCGCGCTCGCCCCTTCCACCTCGGCAAGCTTGAACGCCGCTTCCGCCACCACATCCACCGCGCCGTGGTCGCGATCCTCATCGCCGGTGAACTGGCCAAGCGAGCGGCGGAAATCCTCCGCCTGCTCGGTCGCTTGAATGATCCGACCCATGATCGCCACGGCCGTCGCCGGGTGGCGTCCCACCGCCGTTTCCGCCGACAGCATCACTGCGTCGGCACCCTGATAGATGGCCGTCGCGACGTCGGACGCCTCCGCCCGTGTCGGCGCGGCATTGTCGATCATGGATTCCAGCATCTGTGTCGCCACGATGACCGGCTTGGCCGCTGCCCGGGCCCGGCGGATCACCCGGCGCTGCAGGATCGGCACCTGCTCGGCCGGGAACTCGACGCCAAGGTCTCCGCGCGCGACCATCACCCCGTCGGAGGCCTCGATGATCGCATCGAGATGCGTGATCGCTGCAGGCTTTTCGAGCTTGGCAATGAGAGGCGCCTTGTTCGTGATCAGCGCCTTGGCCTGCATCACATCCTCGGCCGTCTGCACGAAGGAGAGCGCCACGATGTCGACATTGATCTCCATCGCATAGGCGAGATCGGCCCTGTCCTTGTCAGTCAGCGCCGATACCGGAAGCGCCTTGCCGCGAACGGTGAAGCCCTTGCGGTCCGACAATTCTCCCGGCAGTGCCGATTTCACGCGCGGCCGCTCGCCCGCTTCCGTCACCGTCAGCGCCAGCATGCCGTCATTGCAGAGGATCTCGTCGCCGACCGCCAGCACAGCAATGATCTCGGGATGCGGCAGGGGGATTGCATCGTCGCGGTCGGTCGCCTCACCGGCGACCAGATCGTACTCGGAATTGAAGCCGAGCTTCAGCTTGCCGCCCGGAAATTGTCCGACACGGACCTTGGGGCCCTGCAAATCCGCAAGAACCGCCAGCGGCCGCCCGATGCGCGCTTCGGCTGCTCGGACTGTCTCGAGACTTTTCTTGTGGTCTTCATGCGATCCGTGGCTGAAATTCAGCCGGAACACATCGACCCCCGCCTCGGCCAGAAGGCGGACAATGTCGGGATTGCGAGAGCCGGGGCCGAGCGTTGCGACGATCTTGCCCTGGCGGCCTCTCAGGCGAGGCATGCGCGGGGCCATCATGGCCGTGCCGCCCGGGCGATCGAGGCCGCCTCGCGCGAACGCTCCTCAATGCCCGCCCAGTCACCGGCGGCGACATGATCAGGCTTTGCGATCCAGGTCCCGCCCACGCCGTAAACATTCGGCAGGTCGAGATAATCGGCCATGTTTTCAGGCTTCACACCGCCCGTCGGCATGAAGGACAGGTCAGCGAGCGGCCCCGCCATGCCCTTCAGCATGTCGATCCCGCCGACAACTGCCGCTGGGAAGAGCTTCAGGTGCGTCAGCCCGAGTGCGCGCGCTGCCATTGCCTCTGAGGGTGTCGCAACCCCCGGCAGTGACGGCACAGGCGCTGCGGCCATGGCCGACAGGAGCGCCGGTGAGGTGCCCGGCGAGACGAGAAAATCCGCTCCGCCATCGACACAGGCACCGACATCGGCGGCGCCCAGAACGGTTCCGGCACCGACCAGCAGCTCCGGCGCGGCCTGTTTCATCGCCGCGATCGCTGCGAGCCCCGCCGGTGTGCGCAGCGTCATTTCCGCCACGGTGATCCCGCCCCGCGCGAGCGCTACGGCAAGCGGTCCGGCCTGTTCAACCGTCTCAACAGAGAGAACGGGCACCACGGGACAGGCCCGGGCGCGTTCCAGAAAGGCTTCTAAGGTCATCGGTATCGGGCTCCCCTGACAGCGCAGTCATTGATCAGCCTTATGGGCGGCTTTGCAATCATGACGCAAGGGGAAGTCGCGAGCGACCGAAACGCTGCTATGGCGCGTCTGTCCCGGTCACATCCTCTGCGGCGTCTTCGACGGTCTCCTCGACCGTCCCGGTGACCTCTTCGAGCGCCTCGATGCCGTCGACCAGGCTCGCCTCATCACCGTCACCGGCGGTGTCCGACGTGATCGCCCGTGCCGGCAGGAGCAGCGTATCGAATTCGCCCCACGCCTCGTCCACGCGCGTCTGGCGCAGGGTTTCGTGCGCCTCGCTGTCCCAGAAGGCGAGCGCCGCCTCGCGGTTCGGCCAGCGCGAGACGAGATAGGTCTCAAACCCAGCAAGGCCCTCAAGCGCCTCGACACCCTCACCCGCCGCCAGAGCCTCACCGCCGAATTCGGCATAGAGCGCCGGCAGTTCGCCGGCATATCGCTTCATGAAAGTCTCGCGGTCACGCACCTGCCCGATGATCAGGAGCAGAACAGGCACTTCTTCGGCCGCATCTGTCTGGCTATTCTCGGCGGTGTCGTCCCCGGTCTGCCGGGTTTCCGGGACAGAGACCTCGCCCTCCTCCTCCAATTCGACGCCCGCAATCTCGACGCCTTCGGGAAGCGGCACGGGCGGACCCGGCCGGTCCATGACCTCGACATTGTCGGCAGGCCCTTCGCCCGCTGCACCGCTTTCCTCGAAAACCACCGTCCGGGAGTCTGCTGCGCGCTGCAGGTCAAGCCCGATCAGCGCACCGGCCACGCCGACGACGGCGCCGATGATGGCGACAAGCAACTGGTTCATGGCGATAGTCCCTCGATCGATTGCTAGGGTCCATACTAGCCTCTGCTTCAAGCACAGAAACCCGACCAAATCGAGACACGAGCCCTCTGGCCGGGTCGATCAGTTCGTCCCGCCGGTCACATCCTCGATCGGCACGGCATATTTCCGGGCACAGAACTGGCAGTCGACCGCCAGCTTGCCGTCCGGTTCGACCAGCTCGCGCAGCTCTGCATCCGGCAGGCTGGAAAGCGTGCGCACGAGGCGTTCCTCATTGCATGAGCAGGCGTCCAGCAGCGCCTGGGCGGTTTCCACCCGCACCCCGTCCTCATGGAACAGGCGGAACAGGAGCTCATTGATCGAAACCGCCGGATCGATGAGTTCCTCATCGCTCAGCGTCGCAAACAGCGCGCTGGCGGTCTCCCACGCGTCATCGGTATCGCCGCGCTTGTCATCGCCGGCGACCTGCTGGATCAGCGCGCCGCCGCCCATCCACCGCGTCGCCTCACCGGGAACCGACAATTCCCCGACCGCCAGCCGCAGTTGCGTCGGCACCTGCTCAGACCTGTTGAAATAGACCTCTGCGCATTCCGCCAGCGTGCCCTTCTCCAGCGGAACGAGCCCCTGATAGGGCTGCATGCTCGGATCGTCATGCACGATGATGAGGCCGAGCGCGCCTCTGCCAAAGAGCTGTGGAATGTGCGGGCGACGGCCCTGGTTGATGCGTTCCAGCCGCGCCCAGCGCGCCTGGTCGAAACGCGCATAGGCACGCAGATGGCCCTCTGTCGTGTACTCGCCCACCAGCATGGAGACGATGCCGTCACCCTCCGCCTGCACCAGCAGTTTGCCCTCGAATTTCAGCGAGGAGCCGACCAGCGTTGCGAGCACCAGCGCCTCGCCGAGCAGTCGGGCGATCTCTGTCGGATAGTCATGCCGTTTCAGGATCGGGTCGAGCGTCGCCTCGCCCAGCATCGCCATGCGCCCGCGCACCGGGCGACCGTCGATCTGGAAGTTCAGCACCGCATCATCAGGGTGGGCCGTATCCATCAGGTATCCTCGTCTTTCCACAGCCCGCCCATGTGGCAAGGCCAAAGGTCAGAGGCAAGAGGCATGGCGCGCGCGCCTTCCTCCCCCGAAGGCCTGCGACGAATCGCTCATGTCCAGAGCCACCGGTTTGTCGCCCGGCACGGGCAGAAATGTGGTAGGTTCTTGACAGGGTCGGCGAGGTGGGAAAGCCCTCCACCGCCAATGACTTCCCGACTGAAACGGAAGCGCCGCCCCGCAAACAGAGAGGAAACACAATGGCAGACACAATGACCATGCCGGCCATCGACCGGACATCACCGTTCAGGAACCGCTACGACAACTATATCGGCGGTCAGTTCGTCCCCCCGGCCGACGGCCGGTATATCCAGAATGTCACGCCGATCACGGGCGAAGTGGTGTGCGAAGTCGCACGCTCGGGCGCGGCCGATGTCGAGCGCGCCCTGGACGCCGCCCACGCGGCGAAGAAAGCCTGGGGCGAGAGCGCGCCAGCGACGCGCGCCAATATCCTCCTGCAGATCGCCGACCGGATCGACGAAAACCTCGACCTGCTCGCCAAGGCCGAGACGTGGGACAATGGCAAGCCGATCCGCGAGACCACCGCCGCCGACATTCCGCTGAGCGCCGACCATTTCCGCTATTTTGCGGGCGTGCTGCGGGCTCAGGAAGGCTCCATGTCGGAAATCGACAATGACACGGTGGCCTACCACTATCACGAGCCGCTCGGTGTGGTCGGCCAGATCATTCCGTGGAACTTCTCCATCCTGATGGCAGCCTGGAAACTCGCCCCGGCGCTGGCGGCCGGAAACTGCGTGATCCTGAAGCCCGCCGAGCAGACCCCGGCCGCGATCATGGTTCTGGCGGAACTGATCGGCGACCTCCTGCCCGACGGCGTGCTCAACATCGTCAATGGTTACGGACCTGAGGTCGGCGCGCCGCTGGCGAAGTCCCCGCGCATTGCCAAGATCGCCTTCACCGGCTCCACCCAGACCGGCCGCATGATCATGCAGTTCGCCACCGAGAACCTGATCCCGGTCACGCTGGAGCTTGGCGGCAAGAGCCCGAACATCTTCTTTTCCGATGTCATGGCCCATGATGACGCTTTCCTCGACAAGGCGGTTGAGGGCTTTGTCCTGTTTGCCTTCAACCAGGGCGAGGTCTGCACCTGTCCGTCGCGCGCACTGATCGCAGAGGACATCTACGAGCCCTTCATCGAGCGCTGCATCGCACGCGTGAAGGCGATCAAACAGGGCGACCCGCGTGACCCGACGACCATGGTCGGTGCCCAGGCCAGTGCCGAGCAGCAGGAGAAAATCCTCTCCTATCTGCGCATCGGCGTCGAGGAGGGCGCAGAAGTGCTGACGGGCGGCGGTGCGGCCTCGGTGTCAGACGACCTTACCGGCGGCTTCTACATCGAACCCACCGTGCTGAAGGGCCACAACAAGATGCGCGTCTTCCAGGAGGAGATCTTCGGCCCCGTCGTGTCGGTGACCACCTTCCGCGACGCCGATGAGGCGCTCGCCATCGCCAATGACACGATGTACGGCCTCGGTGCCGGTGTCTGGTCGCGCGACATGAACACCTGCTACCGCTTCGGTCGCGCCATCGAGGCGGGACGGGTCTGGATCAACAATTACCACGCCTATCCGGCCCATGCTGCCTTTGGCGGTTACAAGCAGTCCGGCATCGGGCGTGAGAACCACAAGATGATGCTCGACCACTACCAGCAGACCAAGAACATGCTGGTCAGCTACAATCCGAACAAGCTCGGCTTCTTCTGATTGTCATTCCGCCGCATCCGAACCCTCCTCCTTCGCGAGGAGGGTGAGGTTGGGGCGATGATCAATGCGGCTCGAATACGGTGTTGCGCGCCCAGGTGCCGGGGGCGAGTGCCGCGCCGGTTTCGAGATCACTTGCGCGATAGTTCCGTGCGGCAAAGAAATCGAGCACATCAGCGTTCTCGTAGCCAAGCGCGCTGCCGCGATCATCAATCTCGCAGATCACGACCGGCCGCTGCGCCTCGATCTCGGCCTGACCGCCCCGCAGGACGCCCAGTTCCGCCCCTTCGAGGTCGATCTTGATCATCGAGACCGGCGGCAGTTCATAATTCAACAGCACATCGTCGAGACGCGCCAGCGCGACGAGTTCACGCTTCACCTCAAACCGCTCCGACAGATCAGACTGGTCAGAAATCTGCGCCAGATTGATCCCCACATTGCCCTTCTTCTTGAAAGGAATGCAAGCGGTATGGCCCCCGATGTTTCGCCGAGGGCAAAAGGCAGGATGGCCAGGTTCTGGTTGCGCTTGAAAAAGCTCGCCACGGTCAGGATCGATCGCGGCACCGATTGCGGCTCGAAGGCCAGCACAACGCCCACCTTGCGCGCAAAATCGCGGGCAAAGAAGCCGACATTCGCGCCGACATCAATAACCGTGGTACCAGGACGGATATAGGCACTCATCCGGGCGATCTGCGCCTTCTGATGGGAGGACAAGATCGCCTTCCAGAGATACTCGTTGAAGGTCCGTTTCCGCTGGAGGAAGAAGGCGTTGGATGTCGAGATCACGGGGCACGAACCTTTGCAAGAGTGCAAGTCACGACCTGCCTATAGCGGGCGCATTGGCGTGGGCAAGCGCCCAGTGATGCTCAGCCCTCCCCCATGCACCAGACGAGGATCGCCTTCTGCGCGTGAAGGCGGTTTTCCGCCTCGTCCCAGACGAGCGATTGCGGCCCGTCAATCACCTCGGCGTCGACTTCCTCGTCGCGGTGGGCCGGCAGACAGTGCAGGAATTTCGCGTGCGGGCTGGCAAGGTCCATCAACTCCTGCGTCACTGCAAAGGGTTCAAGTTCGGCGAGGCGTTCATCGGCATCGTCGTCGCCCATGGAGACAAAGGTGTCGGTGATCACCACATCGGCACCCGCCACCGCTTCCTCGGCGCTCTCGAACAGCTCGATCCGCCCGCCCTCATCCACGGCAATGGCGATGTCCTCCTCGTCCGGTGCGTAACGGGCCGGCGTGCCGATGGCGAGTTCGAAGCCGAACTTGCCTGCGGCATGGATGAAGCTCGAACAGACATTGTTGCCATCGCCCACCCAGGCAAGGCGGGCGCGGGACAGGTCGATCCCGTGCTCCTCCAGCGTCATCAGGTCGGCCATGATCTGGCAGGGATGGGAGCGGTCGGTCAGGCCGTTGATCACCGGCACGCTCGCGGCCTCCGCAAAGGCTTCCACATCGGCATGTTCATTGGCGCGGATCATCACACCGTCCACCATGCGAGAGAGCACTTTGGCGGTGTCCTCGATCGTCTCGCCGCGCCCGAGTTGCATGTCGCTCGCACCGGCCACGATGGTCGACCCGCCGAGCTGGCGCATCGCCATGTCGAAGCTGAAGCGGGTGCGCGTCGAGGGCTTCTCGAAGATCATGGCGAGCACCCGGCCCGCGAGCGGGGCATCACTGTCCGCCTTGCCCTTGGGCCAGTTCGCGCGCGCAGCTTTGCGCCGTTTGGCCTCATCCAGAATGGCGCGCAGTTCCTCTGCGGGCAGCGCCCAGAGATCGAGAAAATGTTTCATGACTTGCCCCCTCAGGCTCCAGTAAGTTGCGGTTTCACCGCCATGATCGACGCGTCGATCTTTTCCACCGCCTCGCGCACATCTGCGTCAGAGATGATCAGCGGCGGAGCGAGGCGCAGGACATTCTCCCCCGCCACACCGCAAAGCAGGCCATGCTCGCGTGCCGCATTCTGCACCGCCTTCGGTGCCATGCGGAATTTGAGCCCGCGCAGCAGCCCCTTGCCGCGGCCCCCCTCGATCACGTCGGAATGGGTCTCCACAAGGCTCTGCAGCCCCTGCGTGAGCGTGCCGGAGACCCGGCGCACCTCTGCCAGGAAGGCCTCATCACCGATGATGTCGAAGACGACATTGCCGACCGCCATGGCCAGTGGATTGCCGCCATAGGTCGACCCATGGCTGCCGACCTGCATGGGCCCGGCCACGGCCTCTGTCACAAGGCAGGCGCCGAAGGGAAAGCCACCGCCGACGCCCTTCGCGACCGCCATGATGTCGGGTGCGGCATTCTCCGCCCATTGATAGGCAAAGAGCTTGCCCGTCCGGCCCATGCCGCACTGCACCTCGTCATAGATCAGGAGCGTGCCGGTCTCGTCGCAAAGCAGCCTGAGGCCGGTCAGGCAATGCTCAGGGATCGGGCGCACACCGCCCTCCCCCTGCACCGGCTCGACCAGCACTGCGCAGGTGTCCCTGGTCACCGACTCGCGCAGCGCGTCATGATCACCGAATTCGAGCTGGCGAAAGCCCGGCATCGCCTCGCCAAAGCCCTCAAGGTATTTCGGATTCCCGCCAGCATTGATCGCGCCATAGGAGCGGCCATGGAATGCGCCGGTAAAGGTGATGATCTCCTGCCGGTGTGGCTCGCCATTGGCCCAGTGGAACTTCCGCGCCGATTTCAGCGCCGCCTCGATCGCCTCGGTCCCGGAATTCGTGAAGAAGACGCGGTCGGCAAAGGTCGCTTCGCAGTATTTTGCCGAAAGCTCCTCGCCCGCCGGCACGCGGAACATGTTGGAGGTGTGCCAGAGCTTGTCGGCCTGGGATTTCAGCGCCTCCACCATGGCCGGATGGGAATGGCCGAGCGCCGACACTGCAATGCCGGCAATGAAGTCGAGATAGGCCTTGCCCTCGCCGGTATAGAGACGGACGCCCTCGCCACGCTCGAACACTTCCGGCGGAGGTGCATAGACGGGCAGGAGATGTTCGCGCGTGGACATGGGACAGGGGCCTTCTGGCTGGGGTTTGTGGATGTCCGCGCACGCTTGAGGGCTGCGCGGGGGAAGTCAAGGCGTCACGAAATTCGCCTCAGCCCCTTCGCATACCGCTTCCAGTTTTCCACATAGTGCGCGCTGGAGGCCTTGAGCACCTGCACCTGCGCCTCCGAGACTTCCTTCACCACCTTGCCCGGCGCGCCCATGACGAGCGAATTGTCGGGGATTTCCTTGCCCTCGGTGATCAGCGCATGGGAGCCGATGATGCAGTTCTTCCCGATCTTCGCGCCGTTCATGACCGTCGAGCCAATGCCGATCAGCGAGTTCTCGCCAATCGTGCAGCCATGCAGCATGACCATATGCCCGATTGTGCAGCCCGGCCCGATGGAGAGCGGCCAGCCCATATCGGTGTGCAGGACCGAGCCGTCCTGCACATTGGAATTCTCACCAATGATGATCGGCTCATTGTCGCCCCGCGCCACCGCGCCGAACCACAGGCTCGCCCCCGCTTTCAGGATGACGTTTCCGATCGCAACCGCCGTCTCGGCAACCCAGCTGTCCGCGTCCAGTTGCGGTGCCACCCCGTCCAGTTCGTAAAGTGCCATCGCGTTTCCTCCCCATCCCGGGTGTCACAAAACCGTGCCCCGTTCGGTCTGCGGAACAAGGCTTCCTTTACGCTTATGACTGCTATGCTGAACTCATCAAGTGATTCGCCGGGGGGTGGTCCTTGAATGGGAGCCATGAAGCCCCCCAGCGCAGCCAGGAGACGTCATTGACGCCACCGCTGCCCATTTCGAGCGCCGGACCTGCGCCGGCCGCCTCGCCCGAGACGGGAGAGACCTTCGAGTCTCCTCTCGCCGCCGCACCGCCACCAGGCCGTGCGGCTTTTTTGTGCCCTCAGTGCACCTTTGTCACCAAGAGCAAGTCGCATCTGCCACCCAGTGAAGGAGACCTCCATGGGTAAACGTTCAGCCGCCCGCCGCCTGCGCCAGTCGGAATTCGACACGAGCCAGTGGTTCGAGGATGAAACGAAAGGCCCGTCCCTCGTCGCCATCAATGGCGGCTGGCACCCCGATGATGTCGACCGCAAGTCGCCTGCTCGAACGGCCCCGTCCGGACCGCCGCGCGACCAGAAATACGTCAAGAACGTGAAGCCCCGCTCCGAAGGCCAGGCCCGGCTGATGGAAGCCATCGACACGCACGCGCTCGTCGCCGCCCTCGGACCGGCAGGCACCGGCAAGACCTATCTCGCCATCACCAAGGCGGTGGAAGCCCTGCAGCGCGGCGAGGTCGGCCGCATCGTCCTGTCGCGCCCCGCCGTCGAGGCCGGCGAGCAGATCGGCTTCCTGCCGGGTGCCATGGAGGACAAGCTCGCCCCCTATCTGCGCCCGCTCTATGACGCGCTGTCGGACCGGCTTTCACCCGCCCAGCTCAAGCACATGATGGCCGAGGGCCTGATCGAGATCGCGCCCATCGGCTTCATGCGCGGGCGGACGCTGAACAATGCCTTCGTCGTCATCGACGAGGCCCAGAACTGCACCTACACCCAGCTGAAAATGCTGCTCACGCGACTGGGGTGGCACTCCACAATGGTCGTCACCGGCGATCCGGCCCAGACCGATCTTCTGCCCGAACTCTCCGGCCTCGCCCCGATTGCCGAGCGTCTGGAGAAGATGGAGGATGTGGGTGTCGTGCGCCTCGCCGCTGAAGACGTGGTGCGCCATCCGCTCGTCGCGAAGATGCTCGATACTCTTTAACAGGCTGCTGAAAAAGTGTCGCGTTTGGTTTCGAATGCTGATTCCTTGTCCTTGGCTTCATGGAGGATGGGATGCGGGGATCGGACCATGGCACGGTGGAACTTTTCAGCTATGTTTCGATCG
>Ga0081520_100417_pt1 | contig 17884 bp, 6 predicted proteins | sample HotLakmasection1_FD_70988 | JGI IMG/M metagenome (GOLD analysis project Ga0081520, IMG submission 70988) | Hypersaline microbial mat communities from Hot Lake, Washington, USA - Section #1 (SPADES assembly) (version 2) | ecosystem: Environmental > Aquatic > Non-marine Saline and Alkaline >... | reverse complement strand
CCCCTCACTTCCCCGTTAGAGCGATCGCCCCCCCCCCCAAATCAACCAACGCCAGGAAATCCAACCTTCACATTATCCCGACTCCTATTCCCGCGATCGCGCCAACGAGATAGGCGGAGGGCGATCGCCACACGCAACAGTCCCAGATAGTTTTCGGTCATAGCGACAGGTTGAGTTTATTCAGGTTACTTATCCGAGTTGAATGTTCCAAGAGGTGTTTGGGGGCGATACATGCTACGCACAGGCAAGCCAACTCTCAAAGGTAATGCTTTCCGAACCGTGGCGAGCGGTGGGTGGTGGGTGTGGCGATCGCCCCTTCTCAATGCAACAGTTCGGTCGCGACCTCAAACAGCATTGCTGGTATCGAATTCAGACCTCACTAACATCGATCGAATCACTGTCAGTTGAAACCGGGTTAGGTGGCAGGGGATTGCTCTAAGGAATGAGAATTGAATAAGTTGGGATAGCCGTCTCGGCTGTCCCCAGGCAGGCAAGATGCTTGCCCTAACAATTTGGATGTTATTTGATCCTCATTCCTAAGAGGGAAGCGATCGCCTGGATTAAGACCTGAGGTTCGATCGGTTTGGCAATGTGTTGTTGAAAGCCTGCTGCCATGGCCTGTTGATAATCAATTTCTCCGGCATAGGCCGTCAGGGCGATCGCAGGGATTGTTCCCCCCTGCTCTGCTGGCAAAGCTCTCACCTGTCGCACTAGCATGTAGCCATCCATATCGGGCATCCCAATATCACTCAACAACGCCTCTGGTTTGAACTGCGTGAGTGTCGTGAGTGCCTCACTGGCGGTTGCTGTCGCCATCACATTTGCCCCGTGTAGCTCTAGCAAGAAAGCAAGAAACTCGCGGGTATTATCATCATCATCCACGACCAAAATGCGAGTACCTTGCAAATCCAGAGAGCATTCAGAGGGTTTCGGGTCTGGCTGCTTTATCGGTTGATGAGGCATCAATGGTAATTTGACGGTAAAGGTGGCTCCCTGTCCTTCACCGGGGCTGTCGGCCTGGATTGTGCCACCGTGCAGTTCGACCAGGTAGCGGACGATCGCCAGCCCTAACCCCAGCCCACCAAACCGTCGAGTTGTCGCAGCACTCTCTTGGCGAAATTGCTCAAAGACATAGGGCAGAAAATCAGAGGGGATGCCTTTGCCGGTGTCGGTGACAGTGATTTGGGCTTGAGAGTCAATGCGTTCGAGCCGGATGTCTACTCGTCCCCCTGGCGATGTGAACTTAACGGCATTGGTTAAAAGATTCCAAATAACCTGCTGTAACCGCCCTCCGTCTCCTGCAACCTGTCCGACATCCGGTTCAAATTGGGTATGGATTTGAATCGACTTAGCTTCTGCTGCCAGTCGCACGGTTTCCATTGCTGCTTGAATGGTGACCACTAGATCAACGGGATTGGTATCCAGGCTTAATTTGCCGCGCAGAATGCGAGAGACATCCAGTAAGTCGTTAATCAGTTGCGCTTGCATCTGGGCGTTGCGCTCAATCACTTCTAGAGCACGATCGGTTTTTTGGGCGTCTAGCTGGCGACTTCGCAATAGCTTCGACCAGCCGAGAATCGGGTTGAGGGGCGATCGCAACTCATGGGACACGACTGCCAAAAACTCATCTTTGATGCGACTGGCGGCTTCGGCTGTCTCCCGTGCGGCTTGTTCTCTCACCAAAAGTTGTTCGCGTTCGGCTTCGGCTTGCTTGCGATCGGTGATATTTGTACAGAGGACAGTGATCCCCTCATAGGCTGGATAGACTCGATTCTCAAACCAGGTGTCCCAGGTGTCGTAGTAATACTCAAACTGCACCGGAGTCTGTTCACGCATTGCCTGATGCAGGCGATCGTAAAACTCCGTTCCCACTAAATCAGGGAAGAGATCCCAATGGCATCTGCCCAAAATTTCATCGCGAGACTTTTGCATTGTGGTCGCTGCTTGAGAATTGAGATAAACTACATGCCAATCGCGATCGAACAAAACAAAATTTTCGCGAATGCTTTCTAAAAGTGCGTATAGCCTACGTTCTGCAATCTCTGCCTGCTGGCGCAGAGTTTGTTCTTGGCGCAGCAGTTGTTCCCGCTCGGCTTCGGCTTGTTTGCGATCGGTAATGTCGTAGTTGATGCCGTCGAAGCGAATGGGGGGGCCGTCCGGCGCATAGATTGCTTTTCCAGCCGATCGAATCCAACGAATTTCCCCTGTGTCTGGATTGACAGCCCGATGATCAATTTGGTACAAAGTCCGATCGCGCAGTGCTGCTTCAATTGCCAAGCGGGTGGGCTCTCGATCATCTGGATGCAAGCGGCTCCAGAATAGCTCGGCGGTGGGTTCAACCTCCGGTGGAACGAAGAAAAACTCCCTGGTGCGATTGTCCCAATTCAGATCATTCAGCGGTAGCGAGTTTAGCCATAACCCAATGCCAGTATTGTCTAGCACAAAAGCAAGGCGATCGCGGTTTAGACGCAAGTCTTCTTCTGCCTGTTTGCGTTCCGTGACGTCGATCGTGATGCCAATCAACTTTTGTAGGCTGCCATCGCTATTTAAGATGGCTTGGCCCCGTTCTTCCAACCAAATGATTGCGCCGTTATCCGGACGGATACAGCGAAATTCCGATTGGTAATTGTTGCCGGTTGCAACAGTGGTTTCGACCGTCATTTGATGACGAGTGCGATCGTCTGGATGAACCAGGGCAAACCCCTGTTCGCCTGACTGAATTTCGGGTCGCCCGTAGATTTCAGGGAAATTAGAGGATGTAATGAGAGTATCAGCAGAGGGATTCCATTCCCAAGCCAGCATTCTGCCGGCTTCCACTGCCAGCTGGAGCCGTTCTTCGCTTTCTCGTAAAACTGTTTCGATCTGCTTGCGGTCATGCAGGTCGGTGAGGGTGCCATACCAATGAGTGATTTCTCCCTGCGGATTGTGAATCGGCACGGCTCGACATAAAAACCAGCGGTAGACATCTTCAGACTGCTCTGCAAACGCCTGTCTTAGGCGGAATTCTGTTTGGTAAAGCGTTCCCGTTGCCAAACAGGTCCGCCAAATCTCATAGGTTGGCTCCAGGTCGTCGGGATGAATCACCTGATTGATCCAACTTTGCTCTACCGTCTGCTCCAGAGTCAGTCCGGTATAGTCAACCCAGCGTTGGCTCACATAGTCAGGATTGCCTTCAGCATCGGCAATCCAAACAATTTGGGGCATGGCATCGGCCAGCTGACGAAATTGTGCTTCCCGCTGATGCAAGGCTGCTTCCGCTTGCTTGCGATCGCTAATCTCCCTCAGGAAAATGGTCAGCCCATCGGGCGATGGATAAACCCGAAACTCAAACCAGCGGTTCCAGGCGGGAAATAGCCACTCAAATTCCACCGGGGTTTGCTGGCTCAATGCCCGCTGAAACTGCCTCTCAGCTTCACTGTCCGCCGCTTCGGGAAACAGCTCCCAAACAATTTGGCCTAGCAGGGTCTCCCGATCTGTATCAACAAGTTCACAGTAGCGATCGTTGACGTAGGTGAAACGGCAGTCTTGATCAAGCACGACAAATGCATCACTGATACTCGATAGAATTGTTTCTACGTTTTGTTGAGCGGATTCTGCGGCCAATCTCAGGGCTTGTTCTCGCTGGGTTGCCTCTCGGCGCAGTTGGGCCAGCTTTAAGTTGGCTTCGACTCGCGCCAGCAATTCACGAGCAGAGAAGGGTTTGGTCAGATAATCATCGGCTCCCGCTGCCAGTCCTTCAATGCGGGCTTCTTCTCCCGCTCGTGCCGACAGTAAGATGATCGGAATATCTTGCGTCGTGGGATCAGACTGCAGCGAGTCCTCCAAGGGAGGATTGCGAAGCAACCGCAACAGCTCAAACCCGTCCATCTGCGGCATCATCACATCGGTTAAAACGAGATCGGGCCTCTGCTGCCGAATCGCTGTCAGTGCCGCAATGCCGTCTGCAACCGCTTCCACCTCATACTGCTGACTTAGCAGACGCTTCAGGTAGTCGCGCATATCGGCGTTGTCGTCAGCCAGCAAAATTCGAGCGGTTGGCGCAGAGGATGACTGGGGCTGAACCGGGATGGAAATCGAGAGTTCCGATGCTAGAGCATCGGAACTCTCGATTGATTTTGATGACCAGCGCAACATTTCTTCAATATAAGGACTTGCTCCCGTTGCCGTAGAAGCGAGGGTTCGAGTCGCGCCAATGCATTCACTGGGCAGATGGGCAAAACCCATGGGAATCGCTACCGTAAAGCAGGTTCCTTGATCAACCACACTATTCACTTGAATGGTGCCGCTGTGCAGTTTGACGAGTTCCTGTACTAATGCCAATCCAATGCCCGATCCTTCATAGCTGCGTCCTCTGGCTCCCTTCACTCGATGAAACCGTTCAAAGATATGAGGCAACTCCTCAGCCGGAATGCCCGTACCCGTATCTCGCACTTCTAGTTCAACTCGGTTATTGATCGCACGGAGGGAAATGGCAATCTCCCCCTCAAAGGTGAATTTGAAGGCATTCGAGATCAGATTTAAGACAATCTTCTCCCACATCTCGCGATCGACGTAAGTAGGCTCAGGCAGTGGGGGACAGTCTATCTGCAAGTGCATCCCCGCCCGCTCGATCGCCGATCGAAACACCCCAGCCAAATCAGCCGTCAGCATGGCCAGGTCAGTCGGCTCATACACCGCTTGAATTCGACCTGCTTCAATGCGGGAAAAGTCTAAAAGTGTATTGACGAGCTTCAGCAGGCGTTGAGAGTTGCGATAGGCAATTTGTACCTGCTCTTTTAGGACAGCAGGGGGGATGGGTGCTCGTCCACTCTCCCACGCTTCTAAACTGGCTAAGGTATCCTCTAGCGGATTCAGCATGAGGGTCAGCGGAGTGCGAAACTCGTGGCTGACATTGCTAAAAAATATTGTTTTGGCTTGATCGAGTTCTGCCAAGCTCTCGGCTCGTTTCCGTTCTTCTTCGTAGGCTTGAGCATTGGCAATGCTGGGAGCAATTTGAGCCGAAACCAGATTAATAAATCCCCGATAGGAGTCATCGAAACGTCTAAAGGGGTTCAAACCAACTACCAAAATGCCCGCTTGCCCCATCCGTCCTGAAGGCGCGATGGGGACTACCACGGCTTGATGGGGCGATCGATCCCAGGCTCCCCTCGGCAAGTTCTCAAACCGGGCGGCCAAATCCGCAACCCAACCCATCTGCTGAGATTTAACCACCTCCGCAAACGGCCAAATTGAGTCATCTGCAAATGCCACCGCTGCGGGGGCGATCGCGTGTCCTCGCTCAATGCCACTGGTTCCGGCTAAAACGGCACACTGGCGGTCTGAATCCACCAAATAGAGCAGGGCAAAGGGGAGATCATACGGGTTGGTTTTCAGGCAGCTGGCACTCAGAGTACAGGCTTCATCAAAGGTACGGGCATCTACGGCTTTGGCGGCTAGTTCCTTCAACAGCGCTAATTGACGTTCGCCAATAATGCGGGAGGTATCGTCGGTGTTGGCACAGATAATGCCGCCAATGCTGCCATCATCGTTGGGCACTGGGCTATAGGAGAACGTGTAGTAGGTTTCTTCTGGGTACCCATTGCGCTCCATAATCAACAGCAGGGCTTCATCGTAGGTTCCCTGATTTTGGCGTAGAGCTATTTCGGCACGGGAACCTACTTGTCCCCAAATTTCTCGCCAGACAACAGCAGCGGGCTGCCCCAATGCCTGTGGGTGCTTTCCGCCAAGAATGGCACGATAAGCATCATTGTAGAGATTGATTAGGTTTTCACCCCACCAAACGAACATGGCTTGGCGAGAAGTTACCATGATTCGGGCAGCTGTTTTTAGGCTCTGGGGCCATTGCTCTGGTGAACCCAGCGAGGTTTGCGACCAGTCGTGCGATCGCATTAGCCTTGCCATTTCGCTGTCCCCGACAAAAATTGTTGCAGGGCTGTTCGGGTTCATTATGGGTCACGGTGATGGAGCATGAATCAGAGCGGTATCGTTTGTTAAGCCATAACAGCCATTTCTGAGCTATTGCGATAGAACAAGCCAGAATTAGGGGAAAGTTGTACGGCTTCCCCTGTCGACATATACCATTTGATTTAGAGCAGTTTATCTATCTTTCGAGGGAATTCTTGAGACTAAATCGAGGTGTGGTCTTTAGCCTGACATCCTCATGAGTTAACCAGCGCTAGACTCCAACTTTAAAGTGCGATTGCTCGCCTCCCAGGTTGGGTTTCGTGCCTCAACCCAACCTACACGAGGTCTTATATTTAATGAATCCCACCTACTTAGACGGTCGTACTTATAGACATCAGATGCAAGCTAACAACGCCCATGTACACCGACCGCCAGAAGTTAAGTAGTTAGGCAAAATCAATTACAAAGTTTCAAGGCTGAAATCAAAGCTCTGCCGTGATTGCCTGTGTAATTTTCATTGCCCAGGTACTTATTTGTTTGGAATTGAAAGGTTATCTGCGGCGGGTGAGGGGCACCGTTAGAGCGATCGCCCCTCACCCCAATTCAACCAACGCCAGGAAATCCAACCTTCACATTATCCCGACTCCTATTCCCGCGATCGCCCCTGCCCTTAGGGGAGTTCTGAACAAGAAGATCCCAGTTGTGTAAGGGCGGGTTTTGCCTAATGCTCCACGGTAGGACCGACAGAGTTATGCCACATCTGACCTTACAGTTACGTTGATTGGTGGAGATTGCCCTACCCCAGCTTGAGATTTGGTAAGCCCGTGGTGAGCACCAGACCCACCAGGGCCATAAAGATCAAGAACACCATGCCGCTGCGAAAGGCCTGAATCCGTTCAGTGCGGTAAGCGAGTTCCGCGCGATCGCTCAGGTCAGGGGCGATCGTGGCCTGATCGAGCGCTTGCGCCAATTGGGTATCTGAGACTAGCTGCACCCGCTCTTGCAGCGATGCCACGATCGCGGGTTTGGCGGCCTCTGGAATGCGCGGAGAATCGGCCACCCGCTGTTGCAACCCGCCCAGTAACGTACTCAGCATGATTGCGCCCACCAGCGCGACCCCGATCGCATTGCCTAATTGTTCAAAGGTGGCGTTGATGCCGGCAGTGGCGGCGGTATCGGCCTCATCCACCGACGACAAAATCAGATTCAAAATTTGGGAGGCGATCAGGCCGGTGCCGATGCCAAACACAATGCCGGTGGCGAGCTGGCTGGGGGTTGACTCGACCCGGATGGTTGCCAGGAGTTGAAACAAACCCAGAATCACCAGCCCGTAACCCACTTGAATAATACGTTTGGCCCGAAAGCGGGAGGACAACCGCGCCCCAGCGATCGCAAAAATCAGGATCGAGATGGACAGCGGCAGCAGCGCAATGCCCGTTGCCATCGCGGTGAACTCAAACGTGAGTTGCAGCAGCAGCGGCGCGATAAAGAAAAAGGCCGCCATCATCCCCATGTGAAAGATGCGCACCGCAAAGCCTGCCAGCAACCCCGAGGTGCCGAATAGTGAAGGCTTAAACAAACCGACGCCGCCGTTCAGCTCCAAATGCCGCTCCCATAACACGAGCAACATTAGGGTCAAGATGCCGCCACCCAACATGAAGGGAACGACGGATAAGCCCAAGGGGGCGATCGCCAGCTGCCCGATCATCAACGGTTGCTTGGCAATCCAGAAGCCATAGGGTTGGACCATCAAAATGCTGAGCACTACGGTCGAGAAGCCCAAAATTGAGAGGATTGCCCCGAGCCAGTCGAACCGGGGCGGGTTTTGGGGGCGATCGCCTGGAATTTGCGCACTCAGCACCAACACCAGGATGACCACCCCCACTTCGAGGCGAAAAGCCCAGCGCCAGCTATGAAACGTCGTTAAATAACCGCCCAAGATTGGCCCCAGTGCCGCCCCCACCGCCCCTACCGCACTGATAATGCCGTAGGCAAAGGCTAGATCTTTGCCGCTGTAGCCATCCCGCAACAAGTTTTGCAGGTTGGGCACCATCAGCGCCGATCCCAAGCCTTCTAGAATGGACCAGCCAATAATGAGGGTCACCAGGGAAGAACTCAGGGAAGCGGCAAAGGTGCCGATCCCAAAAATGACGATACCCATCAAAAAAGTGCGCTTTTTGCCCAGCCGATTGGCCAGGGTGCTGCCGATGAGCATAAAGGAGGCCATCACCAGGGCGTAGAGCGAGATGGCCGACTGAATGCCCACAACGGTCGTGTTGAGGTCAGCCACCAAGGCCGAAATCGATACGTTCATGATGGTGGTGTCAAGCACCACGACAAACATGGACAGTGCCAGCAGCACCAACAGCAGCCACTTTTTCATGACGGTTTAGCCCCTTTGCCGAGAAATCACCCCTATCCCGTTCATCTCGTCCCCTTTGATCGATGACAAAGAGAACGGGTCACCAGCCAAACTATACGGCAGCCCAGCCGCTTTCTAACCAGATCATGGGGGCTGCTCAAATCAACAAACACCTGTAACCGCGGCCATCACGTCAGCATTTCAGACAGGAGCGGCAGGCCTGCGCCCCCCTTGAAAACCGCCCTAAAGGCTGAGGCCCAGTCATTTGAGCGCTGGAGAGAGAGGCCGAGCGATCGCGCCCCAGTCAAATCAATCAAAACATGCTAGAGTGAACTCATACTCGTTATGAGTTCACTCTAGAGATGCAGTTATGAGGTGATTATGGTGAAGCTAGTAGGCATTGCCGGGAGTTTACGCGACGACTCCTACAGCCATCAGGCGATCGCGATCGCGGCGCGCACCGCTCAAGACTTGGGCGCAGAGGTGACGATTCTCGATTTGCGCCAGATGAATTTACCCTTTTGCAACGGCAACAAAGGCTATGAGGGCTACCCCGATGTTGACGTATTGCGCCAAACGGTGAAAGCCGCCGATGGGCTGATTTTGGCGACGCCGGAATACCACGGCAGTATTAGTGGCGTCCTCAAAAACGCCCTCGATCTCATGAGCTTTGAACATTTAGAAGACAAAGTGATTGGCGCAATTAGCGTGCTGGGCGGTCAAGCCAACAGCAACGCCCTGAACGACCTGCGCACCATCGCTCGCTGGGTGCACGCCTGGGTGATTCCTGAGCAAGTGGCGATCGGGCAGGCCTGGCAAGCCTTTAACGCCGATGGCAAACTTGTGGATGAAAAGCTGGGTGAACGCTTAGAGGCGTTTGTGCAAAGCCTGGTCGAAAATACTCAAAAACTGCGGCCTAGTACTCTGGAAACATAAAAAAATGTGGATTCCTGTAAGTTGGGTCGAACAGAGTGAAACCCAGCAATATCAGGAGTTTTGTTGGGTTACGCCAACGCTTTAGGAATGAGAATTGAATAAGTTGGGATAGCCGTCTCGGCTGTCCCCAGACCGGCAAGGGACATATCTCACCAAAATTGGACTTTAAATAATCCTTATCCCTTAGCGTTTGCGCAGCGAGTGCTTTGCGCTCAGCGTCCGGAGGGCTTGACCCAACCTACAAAATTAAATTTCCAGAGTACTAGTACAGTGCGGCGTAAATTTGCCCACCCTTGGCCCTCACCCTAAATCCCTCTCCCAGCCTTGGGAGAGGGACTTTCAATCGGTATCGAGACTTAAGCCGCCGAGTACTAGGTCAGCCCCCAGTTCCCTGCCCTGTCTCGGCTAAAGTGGGTGATGGCGCTGGGGTAGCGGCCTGTATTGCCGGCTTTGCCCAACAACGGTCAAGGCTGTGCTGGCAATTAGAGTCCCTACTCTCGACTCGAAATTGCCCCATCCATCCCTAAGCACAGAGTTTTGGATCACAGGGCGATCGCCCTCCCAGTGCTGCTGCCCCTGCTAGCCGGATCCGCCAATGCCCAAACCGCCGGATCCTAAAGCATTTCCAACATCAATTTTGTTGAAGGGGCGGGCGGCGAATGCGGTATTCCACACCTTAAAGCTCCCGATCCGTCGTACACTTGCCAAAGTGTCAGCGGTCAGAATCGCCTTTTCCGACAGCATGATTGATCTCCAGGAAGCAAACCAAGCGCTAGAGACTGAGTTTGATAGCAAAGATGCGAAGCACATTGTGCTCTGGGCTCACGCAACCTTTGGCGATGGCTTGATTATGAGCACGAGCTTTGGCATTCAGTCGGCGGTTATGCTGCATTTGGTAACGCAGGTTTTCCCCGACATTCCCGTAGTTTGGGTAGATACCGGATATTTGCCCGTCGAAACCTACCACTTTGCGGAAGCGCTGATCCAACAGCTCAACCTGAATATCAAGGTGTACCAGTCACCGATGAGCCCCGCTCGCATGGAGGCGCTACATGGCAAGCTCTGGGCCAAGGATATCGAATCGTTCAATCAATACGACTACATTCGCAAGGTAGAACCGATGCAGCGGGCCCTGCGCGAATTGGGCGCAACGGCCTGGCTAGCGGGGTTACGAGCCGACCAAACCGACCACCGCAAAACCCTGGATATCGTGTCGCGACAGCGCGATATTTACAAGATTTCCCCCATTTTGAATTGGACGGCAAAAGACGTTTACGAGTACCTGCAAGCCTACGATTTGCCCTACCATCCTCTGTTTGATCAGGGCTATGTCAGCGTCGGCGACTGGCACTCCAGCCGACCGTTGATGGCCGATGATGAGAGCGATCGCGATACCCGATTTCATGGCCTCAAGCAGGAATGCGGGCTGCACCTACCCCAAACCCCAGGAGAAGCGGAGAGTCTCGACTCCAGCTCTTTGTAAGCCATCTCGGTAACCCTCAAATTTCGATCGCTGGCATCACTGACCGCACCACCCGACAAGGATTGCCCACCGCCACCACCCCCGCCGGAATGGACCGGGTGACGACGCTACCCGCCCCGATGGTGGTGCCGTCGCCAATGGTGACCCCCGGACACACAATCACCCCGCCCCCCAGCCAAACGTTGTTGCCGATCGCGATCGGCGCTGCCATTTCCACCTCCGTGAGCCGCACATCAGGATCAACCGGGTGATAGGCCGTGTAGATCTGCACATTGGGCGCAATCAACACATCGTCGCCAATGATGACCCAGTTGCAGTCCAAAATGGTGCAGTTGACATTGATGTAGAGATTTTTGCCCGCTTTGATATGCCGTCCGTAGTCGCAGTGAAAGGGCGGGTAGATTTCGCAGTTGGCTCCCACCGTGTCGAACAATTCCGCGATCAACCGGGACCTCGTGGGTCCATCGTCCGGTGCCGACTGGTTGAAACCCTGCAGTTGTCGCGCCGCCGCTAGCCGCAGCGCCACCAGTTCTGGATCATTGGCCCCATAGGGCTCGTTAGCCAGCATTTTTTCCCGTTCGGTTTTGCCCATCGATTCAGTCCCTGCCGGAGTAGCGAGCCAGCTTACAGTTCCAGCAGCTTAGTCGCAAGTCGTCAATCGACGTCTTAATCAACCCTCAGCCGTGCCAACTGACTGGTCAGATTTATCATTACATCCTATGCAGGATTGCTTCTGGGGGCAGTTATGACAACCTGTAGGGGCACACGATTCTGGGTTTGGACATATTGATGGGCAAGATCAACCAGTTGAAAACTTTGGCCCTGCTGGGGTTACTCAGCGGTTTGGTCGTATTGGCAGGCTACTTACTCGTCGGGGATGAAACGGGGCTGTATTACGGACTCGGCATCGCTGCCGTGAGCAGTTTCGGCTCCTGGTACTACTCCGACAAGGCCGCTCTGGCAGCCTTTCAGGCGCAACCTACCCCGTTTGAAGAAGCGCCGGAACTCCATGCCCGACTGGAAAAACTGAGCGATCGCGCGGGCATTCCCACGCCGGCCCTCTATGTGGTGCCGTCGGCATCCCCCAACGCCTTTGCCACCGGGCGGGATCCCAACCATGCCGCGATCGCCCTGACTAAAGGCATCATCGATCTCCTCCCCGAGGACCAACTCGATAGCGTCATTGCCCACGAGCTGACCCATGTCCGCAACCGCGACACCCTCACCCAAGCCGTAGCCGGTACCCTGTCCGGTTCGCTGACCTATCTGGGACGGATTTTGACCCTCGGCGCACTGTACTTCCCCATCTCGCGAGGCGGACGACGCGGCAATAATCCCCTTGCGATTCTGTTCCTGTTGATTATTGGGCCTTTCGCGGCGGGGCTGATTCAAATGGCGATCTCCCGCACTCGCGAATATGCAGCCGATGCTGGAGCTGCGGAAATTACCGCCAATCCCCTGGCGCTGGTGAAAGCCCTGGAAACCCTCGAAGCCACAGGACAAAAGGTGCCGATTCATGGCAATCCCGCCTTTGCCCCGCTGTTTATTGTCAACCCGCTCTCGAAGGAAGGTCTGATGACCTTATTCATCACCCATCCTTCTACTGCAGATCGCGTTAAGCGCTTGAAAGCCTTGGCTGAGCAAGCGAAGGCTGCTGAAACGACCGTCGGCACTTTGAGCCCCAGCAGCTAATTAGGAGTGAGGTGGCGATCGCGCCCGTCGCTGATGTGTGGCGTTGGACTGCAGCCCTCGGGATGGCCCCTGCGCTGACTTTCCTGCTAGCAAATCAGGGTGGGCATCTCCTCCAACCTTGAGCGATGTTCCCTACCGTGAGCGATCGCTGCAGCTCAGACTTTGGCAAGTCAGGTCAGGACGTGTTTAGCGTGTCGCTTTAGTTCTCTGCTGGAATCCCCGCCTGGGAGGACTGGGGGGTGGGTCGGTAAAGCCATTGCCGATATCTGCCCCACCCCGCCCTGCGGGCCCCCCTCCCAGGCAGCTGCCGCTTATACACATCTCGATTACCACCTCAACAGGCGCATTCGCCCCCCTTAGTCCCCCCAATTCTGGGGGGAGACCGGAGTTTGAAGTCCCCCAGAATTGGGGGCTTAAAGCCCTCCGGGCAGACCAGAAAAGGGGGCTAAACCACTGGAAGCAGTCAGCCAGAAACTTATGTATAAGCGGCAGCCCAGGCAGGGATGGCAACTGTCGATAACCGCCAACGCCAAACACATACTCAGGTCACCTGACCTGCTAATGGACAGCCGAGACGGCGATTCAAACTCCAAACTTGTTCAATTCTCAGCCCTTAAGCCAAATTTGTTTGGGTGCTGCCGCAAAAGCCTGGGAGGCCAACGCCCCTAGACGAACGAGAAGCCGGGGGATGAGCAATCACCTACACAATTTGTTAACAAAGATCTTAAGAAATGCCTCAAGGGTTTCCGTAATTTTTCCAACTACCCATAAACTAATTTGCATCTAAAGTTTCTGTAAATTTACTAGGAATTTTGATGAATTTTCCGTAAACCTTTGCGGCTCCTCTGAAGCAACGAGAGTCTCCAGCAATGAGAGTCTCCCGATGATTGCTGTCAGCCGCTGCAAGGGTTGATTGCCCTGCTATGTCATGGTTCAGCCTTTAGCAAGGCTGCTGTTTGTGGTGTTTCCCTTAACGTATTGAGCTGGTTTAGACCGGTTTCAGGTTTGCATTGCCCCCACTCTAAAAGGATGCGTTTACCGTGTTATCACCCCGCTTTGGTGCCTCGTCTGATGACGTGGTTGCAGATCAGTCTGCCCTGATGGATGTGGCGGAAAATGAGCTTCAGCCTGATCCGAATTTCGCTTCAGTCGGCAGTCCTTTTCCCACCGAGTTGCCGGACTCGCCAACGGTGAGTTTACCGGCATCTTCTCCGGATCCGGACCTATCGCTGATTTTGGCGGATGTGGCTGCCGCTATGGACGGGGGCGATACGGATCTGGTGGGGGCTGCCGAGGTCGGGATCACGGGGGATGGGTTGACCGAGCCAGCGATCGCCCCTTTGGCTGTCGGGCTCTTGCCGGGCACCGTGCGGGTGACGGGCACAACGCTGGAATTTACGGATGCGCCATTGGGCTTTGGGGGCGATAACAACCTCATCGTGACGGCGCTGGGCTCGACCCTGCTGATCGAGGACACGCAAAATAATTTAATTGCGGGAGCGGGCACCACTGCCGTCAGCGGCAATCAGGTCAGCGTCGATCTGGCGGGTATCACCCGCATTGCCCTAGATGGTGGCACCGGGGAAGACCGCATCACCATTGCCAGCAATTTGTCGCTAGGGGTGGCGAACCTGAGCCTCACCGCCGAAACCCTGCGGGTAAATGACGGGGTTATCATCAATACCCTGGGGGATATTGTCTTTAGCGCCACGGAGACAGGCACGGAACTCGACGAAGTGCGGTCGCCGGTGAATGTGGAGCAAAAGACGGCCACCATCGCGATCGGGCAAAATGTCAGCTTAAATGCGGACGACATCTCCCTCCGGGCCAGGGCGGCTGACACCACATTTTTGACGCAGCTCGGCACTAATCGCCTCATCAACGACTTCATCATTGGGCCGATCGCAAGTCGCATTACTGATTTAGCGGCGTTGCCGGTGAAGGTACTCTTTAAGCAATCGGATGCGGCGATTACCGTCGGTAGCAACACTCAATTGTTTGGCACGGGGGATGTCACGCTGGATGCCGTGGCGACCGCGAATGCAACGGGTTCCGCCATTAGCAGCCTGTTTAGCATTGGCTATGCCGAAGCAGAGGCGTCCGCGATTGTGGATCTGGCGACGGGGGTGAATATCAATGCGGGGGACGCGGTGGTAGTGCGCTCGGATGGCAGCGCGATCGCCAACCTCACGACGGAAACGGAGCGGGAATTTAACGTGACGTTTGACCCCACCCGCATTGCTTTGTCCCTGGGGGTGGCCAATGCCAACCTGGTGTCGAACGTCACGGTGGCCGAGGGAGTTAACATTACCTCCGGCAAAACCGCGAACATTGTGGCCGATGGCACCAGCGAAACGGAGGTAGAGTCGAAGGCGGGCAGCTATTTTGACGGTCGGGCTGGACTCTCTTTCGGCTTAGGCTTTTCGGACGCCGACATTAAGACCGAGGTGAACGGCAACGTCACGGCTAATCAAAACCCCGGCTCGATTGTGAAATGGGAGTTTGATCCGACGGCTCCGGGCGTGCTGGACACCGACAACAACCGCATTAACTTGGCCACGGCATTTGGTCTGACCCTGGCACCGGGAGAGCAGCCCCACGCCCTCAAAACGGGAGACAAAGTCAGCTATAGCAACCGCCGGGGCACCAGCATCGGCGGCATTGGCCTCGGTCAATTGCAGGGGGGGCTGGTCGATGGCGCTGACTATTACATCATCGTGGACCCCAACGCGCCCCAATTCGTCTATCTGGCGGAGACGCGGGATAAGGCTCTCGCCGCCGAGACCAAACTGCTCAATGGTCAATCGTTGAGCTTTAATGCGGGCGCGGGCGATGCGATCGCCCTGAATGCGTTCGGTGGCCTCAACGTTAAATCCTTCAATCCGGCTACCGACGTGGATGAGGAAGGCAACATTACGGTGGAGAATCCCCCTTTTAGCGGCAGTGGGGAAAATTTCTCAGTCTTTGGCTCCACCTTTGAATATGGCCAAGCGGTGAAATACAGCAGTGGCGATGGCAATGCGATCGGGGGGCTAGAAGACGGCAAGACCTATTACGTGATCACCTCCACCAGTGAAACCAATCTCGACGGCGATAGTCGATTAGTGTTTGGGCAATCCTTTCAATTGGCGGAAACGGAAAATAAAGCGCGGGCTGGAGTGGCGATCGCGATCGACCCCAGTCAGGCCACGGGCAATAACCACAGCTTTAGTGCCCTCCATGTGTTGGATTCCGGTTTAACCACGGGGTTGGGCGTGCGCGCGGGGCTGGAGGTCACAGACAAGATTTCTACCGAGGCGGGGTTCAAAGGCCCAGGCACTTCGGGCAATAGCCCGCTAGAGCAATATCGCGATTTTGTCTCTACCCAGTTTGCCGATCGCATCTTCCAGGCGTTTTCTAAAGACTATCAGGCCAATGCCAACGCCGGGGGTAGCGGTGCTCAGCAAACCTTGCAGGTGGCGGCGGCGTTCAGCTTTTCCCAGAGTGACCATCGGGTGCTCTCCATTGCTGGGGACTTGGCGGATGGCGTCAACCTGATCGATGGCTTCAGCGATACGGACGAGACCGCGTTTGAAACGGCTTTCGACTCAGTGGAAGCGGACAACTCCCCCAGCTCAGTGGTGTTGAAGTCCAAAGAAGACCTGGAAGTAACCGCCAACATTACGGAGTCGATTCAACTATCGGCGGTGAGTGATGTCAGCCCCCCCAAGGACACCAAAGACCAAAAGTTCTCACCGCCGGAGAACGCGGTCAGTGCCGCTGTGATTGTGGGGCTGAATGATAACCAGGCGAAGGCGATCGTGCAGGCTGACTCTGACCTGGATGCCTATGCCGCTACGCGGGTCGTGTCGGATGTATCGTACCCCTTCCTGACGCGACCGGATGAGGCGATTCCGGGCAACGTGGGCGAACTGATCGATCGCCTCAAAACCGACGGTCCCCAGTTTGTCGAAACCTATTTGGATGGCTCGCTCGGTCTTGCCTCACTGCTGAATACCTGGGCGCGGAGTAACGCCCAAGCAGACAATCTCAGCATTGCCGGATCGGTTAATTTCTTGGACTTTGATAACGTTTCCCGTGCCATTCTCAAGACGGGCACGCAGATCAACCAGGACCCGGCTTTCCGCAGTCCGAATGGGAACGAAACCGTGTCGGTGGCCGCCACGAACTACATGCAGTTCCTCAATATGACGGGGGTGTTTGACTTTGTCCTGCCGTCGTTGAGTACCAGTCTGCTCGATCTCAAAATTGACGCGAATAAAGGCAGTTATGGCTTGGCGGGTTCTTCGAGTAAGTCGGGGGGCTTTGGCGGGGCGCTGTTCCTCAAGTTTCTCAACAACTCGACCCAAGGCATTGTGGAAGAGGGCGTCTCCATCTACAGCGGCGATCGCGGCGGCTTTGACATGTATGTGGAAGAAGCCATCCTCAGCTTTGCCTTTACCCAATCGGGCACCAGTGCCGGCCAGTATGGCATCGCGGGCACCTTTGCTTTTAACCAACAAGACAGCGACACCCTGGCCTATATCGGCAGCGGGGTGAACATTACCGGGCAATCTGTCAGCCTATACAGCGGCAGTCGCTCGACCCACATCAACTGGGCGGGCAGTGTGGCGACGGGCAGCAACCTGGGCTTTGGAGCCACCGTCTCGATCAATGATCTGAACCGCAACACCGGGGCGATTATCGGGGCGATACCGGCGGATACGGGCTCGTCAGAGGCTGGGGAACAGCCCTTTGGCTTGCCGACGGGCATCAACTACACCACCCCAGCAGACCTGGCGACCAGCCGCACCAAGATTGATGTGGCGGGCGATATCAGTATCGATACTCTGGCCGATGGGCAAAATTGGGCCTTTTCGGTGGCGGCATCCGTCGTGCGCGACAAGGCGACGACGGCTCAGGTCGGGGATGGCTCCGGTGTGGCCACTGATGATGCACTCGATGGCAAGTCGCTGCCCGCGGCGGCGGGAGCGGGCGACAATAAAGCCATCGCCAATGATCAAGGCCAGCAGGGCAAATTTGGCATCGGCATTTCTGGCGACGTGTCGCTCAACACCCTGACGGAAAACGTCTACGGCTTCATCTTTGATGCGGGGGTGATTCACGGCAATCGCTTCGACATTGCCAGCATGAACGAAACCGAGGTGCGATCGCTCTCGGGGGCGGCGGCCTTTGTCAGCAGCAAGAACAGCACGTCCGGCGGCTTGGCGGGTTCCTTTAGCAGCATCGAGCTGAATGGGGAAACCAAAGCCTTTATCGCCAGTGTGGCACTCAATGATTTGCCCGGCTTGGATATTGATGCGACGGACGTGAGCGTCATGGCTGAGCGCACCGGGGATATTTTTGCCATCAGTGCGGGGGGCACGGGGGCACCCCGGCAAAACAGCGTGGCGATCGCCGGTTCCGTGGCGCTCAACACCATCAACCAGCAGACCACCGCCTACCTGGAGCAGGTCGATCTCACCGCCGAGTTGATTGAGGTGATGGCGGATGATGATAGCGACATT
>Ga0081520_100414_pt1 | contig 18011 bp, 16 predicted proteins | sample HotLakmasection1_FD_70988 | JGI IMG/M metagenome (GOLD analysis project Ga0081520, IMG submission 70988) | Hypersaline microbial mat communities from Hot Lake, Washington, USA - Section #1 (SPADES assembly) (version 2) | ecosystem: Environmental > Aquatic > Non-marine Saline and Alkaline >... | reverse complement strand
TAGCGTTGGCAGCGAAACCCAGGGTTCTATCCTCAGACCAGCGGCCACCAACGACATCGTGGGGATGAAACCCACCCACGGCCTGGTCAGCGGCGACTACGTGATCCCCCTGGTGGACTGGATGGACGTGCCGGGGCCGATGGGCCGCACCGTGACCGATGTGGCGACGCTGCTCGGTGCCCTCACCCACACCGACGAAGGAGCCGAAGAAAGCCCTGATCCCGATGTGGCGAGGCTGCAAAGCGAAGACTTTACCCGGTTTTTGAATTTGGATCAGGCCCAGCAACGGCGGGTCGGCGTAGTGGTCATCCCAGAGGCAGCGATCACCGAAATTGAAGCCCTGGTGGCCAACCCACCCGCAGACATGACACCAGACGTTCAGGCGGCCTTACCACTCCTCCTGGGCCAATACAAAAGGGCCAGTCAATCCGCCAACGCCGCCATGGCCGCCCTCACCCAGCAGGGCATTACCGTCGTTGAACTGGATGCCGCCACCGTACCCGAAGCACCGGATGCCAACGCCGCCCTGCCCCCCGGCTTCAAAGCCTCTCTGAATGCCTTTTTGCCTACCCTGCCCAACCCGCCCGTCGCCGCCCTGATCGATGTGGTGTCTTTTAATCATGCCGACCCTGCCAACCGCATTCCCTACGGGCAAGACCATCTCACCACCGCCCAGCGCAGCGACAGCCCCTCTGCCGCCTACACCACCCTGCGCGACACCCACCAAACCACCGCCCGCAATGACCTCGATCAAGTCTTTGCTGATGCGGGCATTGATGTGCTGATCGCCGACACCCAGGCCTACGCCGCCGCTGGCTATCCCGCCCTCACCGTGCCCATCGGCTACGTCGAGACAGGCGAACCCCTCGGCGCAACCCTGATCGGCAAAGCCCTCAGCGAACCCGATCTACTGGCCGTGGGCTATGCGATCGAGCAAGCCACCCAGGCTCGTCAAGCCCCCGATTTGGATAAGACCCTGGCCACCTTCACCACTCTCCACCACGCCATCCCCAGCCCCCAATAATTCCCTCCCATTCTTAACCCATCCACTCAAAATAATCTACACAAAGATCATCCAGGACATTACCTAAAGCTACTCCATCATTGGTGAAAATTCTGTTTTTCTCATAATGCCGGACACGATCCTTGCCTATGTTTCATCTGCTGAGAGAACTGTAATGACACTACGACCCTTATCAATACCTCTCTGCAAGATTAAGGACACAGTCCTAAGGTGATCTACACCTGAAAACTCCATGCCAACTTCTTCTCGAATTTCCAGGTCAAGACGACGAATCTCTAGCAGTCCAGTCTTAATCCCTTCAAGATTTGAATACAGATCATTTAATGAGCTGATTTCTTCAATCGAGAAAGACTCGGATATCACAAGAGAGTCCATAAACAGAAAACGGTCTCTAAAAATGAAGAATGAATCGAGTGCTCTAAAAAAAGAAGCAATTCCTATGCCGCTATCCACGTCGGCAATTTCCATCTGCTTTATTTCGTCTTCAAAGCTTTTTTTGACGGCTTCAAGTGTTTTTATATTGTGGGTAATCTCCAGGCAAATCACTAATCGAATCGATTTTTTGCGTTCACTTCGATCTTTTTCTTCTATATGTTTCTTCCTTCCCTCTTCGCGCCTAAAGCTCCACTGACTAAGTAGAAAGGCTAGTGTAGGACCTAATGAAAATTTGATCAAACTTCCGACAAATACAGGAATATTCTCAGGAGTTGATAATGCAGTCCAGAGAGCTTGAATGCCAATAAAAGCATAAGAGAGTATGTTTTGGAGGCTACTTTTTAAAGCCTCTTCGGTAGCTTCGATCATGAGCAGAATCAAATTGGATTCTGTTATTCTGGCCTATTTTTCTTCCACCCACTTATCCATCCATCTAACCATGCGATCCATCACCCTTCCCCTCCTCACCCTCGCCGCTGCCCTCGCCACCCAAATTCCCGCCCAGGCCCAGGCTCCCCGTAACCCGCTCACCGTCATCCCCTGCCCCACGGTGCTGCCCCCCAACGAAATCGAGGGCGAAACCGTCACCTGTGGCGTGTTCACCGTGCCGGAAAACTACGCCGAGCCCAACGGTCGCCAGATTGAACTGACCTACGCCGTGCTGCACAGCCACAGCCTATCCCCTGCGCCCGACCCGATTATGGATCTGCGCGGCGGGCCAGGGGGCAGCACCCTACAGGCAGGATCCCTAGAGACCCGCGCCATCATCTATGAATCTCTGCGCCAAACCCGCGACATCATCGTGTTGGATCAGCGGGGCACGCAATTTTCCAATCGGTTGGGCTGTGCTCCGGTGGGGCTGTTCGCCTTTGGCGTGTTGATGGAGCCTGACAGCCCCTACGCAGGTACGCTGGAGCCCTTACTCACGCAGATGCGTTCACGCTTTCCCAATGCCAACGACGACGCCATTCAGCAATATGCCTTCTACGACCTCTGTGCTCGGGTGCTCGAAAACCACGGCAACGACCTGAGCCACTACAACTCCCCCAACAGCGCCCAGGATGTGGTGAACCTGACCGCCGCCCTGGGCTACGGCCCGATCAACCTCTACGGCATTTCCTACGGCACCTACCTGGCCCAGCGGATTATGGCCAATCACCCCGACCGGGTGCGCAGCGTGGTGCTCGACTCAACGGTGCCCCTCCAGGCCAACAAGTATGAGCTGATCATCCGAGATTTTGAGATCAGCTTCCTCAACCTGGTCGAAGACTGCGAAGCCGATGCCGCCTGTGCCGCCGCCTACCCCAACCTGACGGAGCGCACCCAAGCCCTGCTGGACAAGCTGGATCAAGCCCCGATTCCCCTGGCCGAACCCATCACCCCCCAGGGGAAACCCACTCCCATCGACCGCATCACCTCAGCAGATTTTGCCAACCTGATCCAGTCGATGAACGGGCGACCCCGCCAGATTGCCCCCTACCTGCCGCTGATTGTCCATGAACTAGAGCAAGGCATCACAACGACCATAGCTGGGGGCATCACTGGGGCGCTGTTTGCTAACCAGCCCACTCCGCCCACCCTAGAGCCATCGCCAGAGTTCTATCGTCTGCAAGCCCGCGATTTTGAGGCCCAGGCCGAGAATATTCTGCGCGCCCAGGCCACCGCCGCCGAAACCAGCCGCCCCGCCAGCCGGTGGGTGCAACAGGTGCAGGCCGTGGCCGACACCCTGCCTGAAGACGAGAAAACCCTGCTGCTGGCCAACTTATATGGGGTTGGTTACTTAGATACCCCCCGCAACCGGGAGACCCTACTCGCCTTTGTGGCAGAAGAATTTGAGGGCGACACCGTCGCCACCCTCACCGCCGCCGTTACCGCCATGTCCGAGGTGGAGGTGCGCCATGTGTACGATGTGGTGTCTGCCCTCACCGATTCCGTCTTGCCCCTCGACCGAGACATCACCATAGGCATGTTCCGCAGCGTAGACTGCCGCGAAATGGTGTCCGTTAGCAACCCCGGCCAAACCCAGGCCCTCTACGACGCCATGCTCATCCCCCAACTGGGGCAGGGTCGTTTGTTGGCAGCCCAACAGGCCTACGATATCTGCTCCTTCTGGCCGGTGGAGCCCGCCCCCGCCAGCGAACATCGACCTGTGAATAGTACGATTCCCACCCTGGTACTCCAAGGTCGCTATGACGTGCAAACCAATAGCGAGATGGGCATTCAGGTGATGGAAGGCTTGCGCAACGGCACCTTTGTGGAGCTTTCCAGCACGGGTCACGGGGCGATCGTCGCCTCCCAGTGCGCTAAAGACATCGGTGTGGCCTTTGTGAATAACCCCGATCGCACCCCCGATACGCGCTGCACCACCGACCTGTTCCCAGAGTTCGTATTGTCCCCCGTGGAATAGCTTGGTGGGTTAAATTCATCGCTGCGGGCAACACCGACAATGTGTTTAACCACCGATCGGGCGTTGCTGAATCCAGGAATGAATCAGTGCAGCCGATAGATTCTGCCAGCCCCCTAAACCCCCCAGAATTGGGGGATTTCAGAGATCGATTCCTCCCCAGAATTGGGGGGGCAGAAGGGCAAAATCATACCGCTATTCAGCAACGCCCCTTGTAGGAGAAAACCAGATGGATTGGGTACGTGATTTAGCCGCCGATCCCTTACCTGGATCAATCGGACTTCGATAGTTGGAGTCCCGTTTGAATAGACGCGGGTCGCAGGCTGATTCCGTCCTCAAACGGTTTAATTTTGCCGCCAGCGGAATGGGGGTTTGGGAAAGCACCAATCTGAATCCATTGGGTGATGTCGAACGTTGTGCCAGTTAACTTAATCATTTTGCCATCAGCATCAAACAGGGGACCGCCTCGAGCATTGATGTACCGCACTTCTCCATCATTAGCCCGAATAATTCGTAAGTTAGTTTCAAAGGATTCCCCTCGCATGGCTGGGCCACGAATGGCTTCCTCATGTAGTTGCCGGTCATCCGGATGAATCAAGGCCAAAGATTCTTCGTAACTGGGTACTGCCCCATGGGGCGGCAAACCATGGATCAGGAATAATTCCTCAGTCCAGTAGATTTGCCGCGTGTGCACATCAACCTCCCAACAGCCAATGTGAGCCACATGCTGAGCCGTGCGTAGCATTAATTCAGACCGTCGAAGCTGGGCTTCAACTTGCTTGCGTTGCTCAATTTCCTGATGGAGGCGAGCATTGGCCGTCATCAGCTCTTGCCAGATATTAGCCGTAATGCTGTCCATCATCAGCTCTGGCATAGGGGGGGCACCTTTTGGCGGTTTGGTGCCGGGGTCATAAGCGGGATTTAAGCGATATCCCTGGCCATAGTGAGTCTGAATTAAATCGCCAGCCCCACCGGCTTGTTCTAGCTTGCGGCGCAGGCTGCGGATATGGCTTTTGATCGTAGCGTCGCTGGGTATTTCGTCATCTAAGGTCCACAAGCGATCGCCCATTTCGCTGCGGGAAAACATCTGCCGGGGATGGCCCAGCAGTAGCTCCAGCACTTGATACTCTTTGCGGTTGAGTTTGACTTCTTGGCCCTGGCAGGTGACCCGGCGGGCCGTGGGGTCAAGCAGCAACGCCCCCCAGGAAAGTTGGGGACTGGCGCGACGCATGCCCCGCCGGGCCAGCGCCTGCAGGTGGGCCAGCAGGTTGGACGCTTGAATGGGTTTGACCAGGCAGGCATCGGCCCCCATCTCCAGGCCTTGAATGCACGTTGCCGCATCATCTGGCTCCAGCATCAGCAACACCAGGACCGGGTTACCCAACTCCCGCAGGCGACGGCACAAGGTCAGTCCATCCAGCTGCGGCAACAGCGCTTCTAGCAGGACGACATCGTACATGAAAGCTTGCAATAATCCCCAAGCTTCTTCCCCGTCAACCGCGACATCTACTATCAAACTTTGGCGAGATAACTCCTGATACAGCTGATTTCTTAAGCCGTGGTCAGAAGAAACTAACAAGACTTTCATAATTCAGGAGTTGAGGTTAAGAAGATTGTTGAGAATATGCCTCAAGATTACACGAACTTTTCACCTTTTGTTGCCATGATGATTTCCACAGAGTTATTAAACGACTCAATGGGAAGAAAAATTAATGGTTTTTGTCTCACACCACGCCCATGATCTCATTAAGAAAGATGCCTTAATTAGTGGCCTAGCAAATGCCGTGATTAACGGTTTGATTGGCTGGCTGATGTTTCGGGAAAAGGCCACCTTGCCCCTCACGGTAGACACCATATCAGCCCATGAAAAGACGGTCTTTTCAACTGGGGTAATGACGGCGTTTATTCTGTCGGTTATTTTGGGTGTTATTGCATTTTTCACCTTTGGTAAGAAAGCCCGTAGCCTGCAACTGGCATCTCCAGAGCTATTAGATCGTCCCTTCTTTTTCTTTGGGATGAGAACGATTTTGTTCTATTCCCTGTTTGCGTTTGGTGCGGCAGCCTTAGTTGCGCTTTTCTTGCAAAAGTTTGCCGGAACGATTCTGGTGACGCCTGGGGTTGGAGCCATTTTATTAGGCATGATCGCCGGTCTGGCTGCCTGGTTTATTAATGCCGCCGTAATGAAAGCCATGCTGCGTCCAGAGTAAATAACACGACGAAAGCGCTCTAGACATATCGATCAAGTTGGGGTGCATCCCAGTTTTGCAGCCCTCACCCTAAATCCCTCTCCCGAAGGGCGAGGGACTTGGAAAGGTTTGCCCCCCTTCTCCCAATGTTGGGAGAAGGGGTTGGGGGATGAGGGCCGATCACGTGGAATTGAAAAGTCGGGATGCACCCATCAATCTGCGCCTGGACAACTTCAGAATTTTGCATTTCATTCTTAGGGAGAAATCAATAATGACTGTTTTAGATGCCTTTAAGCTGGATGGCCAGGTGGCCATCGTGACCGGCGGTGGGGCTGGTATTGGTCGCGGCATTGCGGAAATGTTTGCTCAGGCTGGAGCGGCAGTTGTGGTCAGCGACTTGAAGAAAGCCACCGCGGCGGCGGTGGCCGATAGCATCAATGCCAATGGCGGCAAAGCGGTGGCGGTAGCCTGCGATGTCACGAACGATGATGACCTCAAAAATCTGATTGATGTTGCCATCTCCACCTTCGGCCAAATCACTATTTTGATTAACAATGCCGGGGGCGGGGGGCCAAAGCCGTTTGATATGCCGATGGACACCTTCATTTGGGCCTACAAACTCAATGTGTTTTCGGTGTTTCACCTGTGCCAACTCTGCGCTCCCCACATGGAATCTGCCGGGGGCGGGGCAATTTTGAACATCTCTTCCATGGCGGGAGACAACAAGAACAAAAATATGGCCTCCTACAGTTCCTCGAAGGCAGCAGAGAGCCATCTGACTCGCAATATTGCCTTTGATTTGGGACCGAAAGGGATTCGGGTGAATGCGATCGCCCCCGGTGCTATCAAAACCGATGCCCTGGCCACGGTGCTCACCCCCGACATCGAAACAGCCATGCTGAAGCACACTCCCTTAGCCCGGTTAGGGGCACCCAGCGACATTGCCTATGCGGCCCTGTTCCTCTGCTCTCCGGCCTCCAGTTGGGTGAGTGGGCAGGTGCTCACCGTCAGCGGCGGCGGCGTGCAAGAGCTGGATTAGGCATCTTACCTTTCATTAGCTCGCCCACCATTCTCACCTCGCATTGACAGGCATAATTCGCTGGTGCTTTTACCAGCAACAGTTTGTGGTGGGCGGTGGCCCCTACAACTACACCTTTTAGCAATTACAAGGAAAACCAACCATGGCACTCGATATTTTTTCCCTCAAAGACTACGTTGTGATTATCACTGGAGCGGGTGGAGCCATCGGCGGTGCTACCGCTGAAGTACTGGCAGAAGCCGGGGCCAATGTGGTGCTCTCGGACCTGAACTTCGACGCGGCCCAGGCCAAAGCCGACGAAATCACCCAAGCTACCAAGCAGGCCACCCTGGCCCTCAAAACTGATGTCACTGACGAATCACAGCTACAGGAATTGATCGATGCCACGCTCAACAAATTCGGCAAAATCACGGCACTGGTCAACAACGTCGGTTGGGGCGAATATACTCCCCTCTGGGGCGTCAGCACCGACTACATGGTGAAGTCCTACATGCTCAACACCGTCAGCAGCTACAACCTGACCAAGCTGTGCATGCCCCATCTCAAAAAAGAGCCCAACGCCTCCGTCACCTTCTCCGGCTCAATGGTTGGGGTGACGCCTTCACCGGAATTCATCTCCTACAGCAATGCCAAGGCCGCCCTGGTCAACATGGTGCGCAGTATCGCCGCCATGAGTGGGCCGGAAGTGCGCTGCAACACTATCGTCATCGGTTCGGTGGATAACGGGGTCGCCACCCTGGATGCGGGCTATGACGAAGCCATGCTGAAGCGCCTGGCCGATGCCTTTGTGATGAAGCGCCGAGGCGTGCCCCGCGACATTGCCCATGCCTTTAACTACCTGATTTCCCCTGCGGCTAGTTGGGTCACCGGCATTGAACTGCGGGTCGATGGCGGTGGTTCCTTCAAAAGCAAGATGCCCACCAGCGATGACTAAGGAATGGAAATTCAATCAGTTGGGCTAGCCGTCTCGGCTGTCCCTGGTCCGGTCAGGTCTATTCTTCGCGGAAATTGGCTGTTAAATGATCCCCATCACTAATTACTCACTACTGGCTGTCGGACTGGGGGCGGCGCTAGGGGCAGCGCTCCCGGTTGCTGCAGCGGAAACCCTCTATTTTGACTACGGCTATCTATCGCGATCGCTGCCCGTCAGTGCCCTGGAAAGCTTCGCCCAAACGGGGGACATCAGCCCGGAACTGGAGTCCTACTTCACCCTACTCAAAGCGACCCCCGAGACCCAGGAGCAGTTTCGGCAGGCTCTCACCCTCCGGAGGGAGTTCGCCGTTAGTGATTTGGGGCAGCTACTCTACACCGATCTGGGAGAGCGGTTTCTATACCAGTTTGGCAGCTACATCCAGACGGGTGCCCGCCAGAACGGACAGCGGGCCATGCGGGCAGCGCTGTTGGCGGCGGCGTCTGACCCCGAGGGCTTGAGCCTGCTGGCAGTGCTGCAACAATATCCTACCGACCTCCGCATTGATGTGGAGGCCACCCTGAAGCTCGCCCAATCCCTGGGCATTGTGGTGGATGCTACCGAGTTTTTTAGTACGGCCCTGGCCCAACTCTCACAGCAGGAAGCCGCCGCCGAAGGCACGCCAGACTTTGCGGCCCTGGCCGACTTGACCCAACCGGGGGCCTATGAGGTCCAGCAGCAGCGCTGGCAATTACATGATGCCGGTCGCGATCGCCACTTTTACGTCGATCTCTATCAGCCCCAACCGCTACCGGCGGCAACCACGCCCGTCATCGTGATTTCCCATGGGCTGGGTTCGCAGCCCGAGGCTTTTGCCGAGCGGGCACAGCATCTAGCGTCCTATGGCTATGTGGTCGCGGTTCCCCAGCACCCTAGCAGCGATCAGGTCTATGTCCAGGAGATGCTGCAGGGGTTACATGCCGAGATCTTTGCCCTCCAGGAGTTTGTCGATCGCCCGTTGGATGTGAGTTACGTCCTGGACGAATTGGAGCGACGGAATGCCGCCGAGTTTTCCGGTCGGCTCAATCTCGCCGCCGTCGGCGTGATGGGACATTCCTTTGGGGGCTATACCGCGATCGCCCTGGCGGGTGCATCCATCGACTTTGAGCACCTGCAGAAGACCTGCGACAACGACCTGGAATACCTGGCGATCTCGCTGTTCTTGCAGTGTCGCGCCCTGGCCCTTCCCCGCGAACCCGACAACTTTCGGGATCCTCGGGTCGCTGCCGTGTTTGCCATTAACCCGGTCAACAACAGTATTTTTGGCCCTCAGGGGTTAGGCGAAATTCAGATTCCCCTGCTGTTAGCGGCGGGCACCTACGACCCGGCTACCCCTGCCGTCTTTGAACAGGTGCGCTCCTTCACCATGCTGACTACGCCGGACAAGTATCTGGCGGTATTGCAGGGGCAAGCCCATGTGGATTTTTCCAATCTGGATGCCGGATTCACCCAATTCTTCACCTCGCTGACCTCGCTGACCCTGCCGCCGCCGACCCTGCTGGAGGACTACATCGATGCCCTAACGGTGGCCTTTTTTGCCGTGGAGCTAGCACAGCAGGAAAGCTACCAACCCTATCTACAGGCGGCATACACCGATTATCTGAGCCGCGATCAACCGTTCGACGTGTTTCTCATTAGTGCGGTTTCCAATGCCGGAATCTTAGAAGCTAGTCAAGAATTTCGGTCAAGGCTGTAGGCGAAGTATGGCAAATCAGTACAAGGTTTCTATCAATAGATCCCCCCAACCTCTTGCGGTGAAAGCTTTATCCTGCCTTCCCCTTAGTCAGGTGAGCCGGAGGGAGCTTAACGAGGTCCTTCGATGTCTTAAAGCCCTCTATCGCCCCTGGCCAAGTTGTCTGGCAACCTCAATACTGGCTCTTTTGGGGATGGTATCCCCAGGTTGGGCACAGAAGGCCGTGACCGGTGCGCCGCAAACCGCGGCATCGTTAGATGCAATTCAGCCGTTATCTACCAACGCTCAGGATTTGGGATTTCTGGAGTTGGAATTTCCTCCACAGTCAGTGAATAGCCCCGAGCCAGGATTGGCGGACACTGCCCACCTGACTGTAGATCAAAAGTTTGGGCAGTTTGCCGGGACTGACTGGAGAGTCATTGCAGAAGCGGGAACGGCGGCTGAAAATGCTGCCGTCAAACCCACTGATGCAGAGCCAGCAACTGCCCCCTTGAGAGCCGAAAATGATTCAGTTTCACCTCCCTCGGAAGACCCGAATGCCGGGTTGCGGATTCCACCGGCTTTTGGGGAAGGGTTGCCCATTGAGCAGGTGTTTGTCTACCTCCGCACCCTGACGGGCGACCCGGCTCAGGATGAAGCCTTGCAGCAACAGATTGCCGATACCTTTGGCATGCGGGCGGGCGGCAACTTCAGTCCCCTGTTTGCCGATCAGGGGTTGAACCAGGTGCAGCGGTTGCCATTCGTGGACTCTGCGGAATATCGCCTGTACGAGTCGAATCGTCCCGGCACAGTGATGCTGGCCCTGCTGGTGACGCTCCAACCGGAGCAGCCTGAGACCACGCCCCCGGCCCAACCCCCGACGGGCATGGCGGTGAGCGGTCGCTTGGCGGATTTTCCGACCCTGTATCAGAGCGATCGCAGCCTGGTGAAGATCACCCTCAACGGCGGCCTGGGCATTTTCAGCGACTCTAATCCCTGGTTTGGCAATGCCGACGATTTTGTCTCGGGCTCCTACCAACCTACGGGAACCGTCACCTGGGGCGAGTTTTACCTGGAACCGGGGCTGGCGGGCATTACCCGGCTGGGAGACTGGCCCCTCTATGTCTACGGCGCAGGTTCTTATACCCTGTCTGGAACCGTGCAGCCCGACATTTTTCGCACCGATGACCGATTTTATGGCGCAGTGGAAGACCTCTACGGCGGGGTCCTGGTGGCGGCACCCGGTAGCCCCCTGGCCTTTAACCTGTCGGCAGGGCGGCAGATCTTTCAGCTCAACCAGGGATTTTTGTTTTCCCAATTCAGCGGGTCGGCCAATGCGCTGAATCGGGGTGCTAGCTACTCCAACCCCCGTACTGCCTATGACATGACGGTGCTGGCCAATCTGCGCTGGGGCGACTTTCGGCTGCAGGGGTTCTTTCTGGAACCCGACGAACTGCCCTTGGCCGATACCGGCACCCAGTACCTGGGCACCAGCCTGACCTACAACAACAACGAGGGGTTGGAGGCAGCTCTGTCCTACATCACCGTGCCCCAGTCGAACCGGGCTTACCTGCTCCCCAATGGGGAACGGTTCACCCGCGAAGGGCTGCAGGTGATCAACCCCCGAGTGCGTCAATCGACCTTATTTGGAGTCCCAGGGTTGTGGGCCGAGGCCGAATACGCCTACGAGTTCAGCACCCAGCGTCGTATGGCAGCCCAGGGGGGCTACATCTGGCTGGGCTACACCGCTGAAGAGGTTTCCTGGCAGCCGAGTATCAGCTATCGCTTTGCTGGCTTTAGTGGCGACGACCCCAATACCGGCACCTACGAACGCTTCGACCCACTCCAGGCCGGGGGGCTATCGGACTGGTTGCAGGGGATCAGCCTGGGCAAGGTTTACAACAACTCCAACAGCTTTTCCCATCGGGTTACCCTCGGTGCCCAGCCCAGCCAGAACCTATCGGTCTCGCTGGATTATTACTACCGCTTTGCCGATGAGCTGAACAATCTGGGCAGCAACCCAGCCCTTTCGTCTCTGAACTCTCGCTATATCGGCCAGGAATTTTTGCTGACGACCCGCTATTTTCTGTCTCAGAATTTCATGCTGCAGGGGGTGGGGGCGATCGCCTTGCCCGGCAGTGTCATTCGCGAGGCGGTAGACGGTTCCGCTGGTCCCTGGGTGACGCTGCAACTCTCGCTGTTTATGTTTTTCTAATCCCTACTGAATTCTCCGGAGACTGTGATCGATGAACTTGAGATTAATCCTGTTAACCCTACTGCTCATGGGGGGCAGCACAATGTCGCCCCTGCCGGTCAAAGCCGAATCAGCCACCCTGGCTCAAACCGAAAAGGCGGCTGCGAGCTCGTCATTACCCTGGCAGCTCTTCTCTTCCACCTCCGGTCGCTACATTGTGGACTTACCAGGCATCCCGGAGGCACAGACCAGCACCAGCATGCTGCTGGATCAGGAACTGTCCTGGCACATGAACGCCGTCACCTTGCCAGCCATCGATGCCGCCGACCGGTTTGAGTACTATCTGGTGGCGTATATCGATATCCCCCGGAGTTTGCGCTACGAGTACTCCCCAAAAGCGTTGTTAGATGCGGCGATCGCCACCATCGCGAGTGACATTCAGGATGCCCAACTGAGCGACACCCTGGAAATCGAGGCGATTGCTTACTGGGGAATGCCAGCCCGATTGCTGACAGGGGCAGGGGCAGGGCAATACGTCGTCATGACCCTCAGCATGACCGGCGATCGCCTGTATCTGCTCCTGGCCATTGATGATGATTTGGCTAGCTTCGAACACTTCTTCACCTCCTTTACCCCTATCCCTTAGGGATGAGGATCATTTAACAGCCAATTTCCGCGAAGCATAGACCTGACTGGACCAGGGACAGGCGAGACGGCCATCCCAACTGATTGAACTTCCATTCCTTAATCAAGATCTGACCATGAAACTCACTGCTGCGCTCGTTTTAACCCTTTTCCCGCTGTGCTTCATCAGCCCTGCGGCTCAAGCTGATGAAAGCCTGGGCAATGTCATTGGCGACACCCTCCGTGGTGAAATTCGGGACAGCGTTGTCGATAGCGTTCGGCGTGATGTTTGTCGGCGACGCGCCGAGGAAAATCGCGACGAAGAAAATCGCGATGAAGAAAACCGCAGTGCTGACTTCTGTGATACCTGGCAGGACCTCGATCGATTAGGAGATACGTTACGCCGGAGTCGCAATGGCATCCGGGCGATCGAGGCCATTTTTGATTAAGCGTCTGAAGCCAGGATGACACTACAGAATCCTCGCTCTCTCAGCTTTCGAGACTCCTGACAAAATCTCAAAATGCCCATTATTGTCGGCATGGCGGTAGATTACGGAGTCGAAACTCGGTCTGCGGGGATATGATTTATCGGCCAGCCCCTAACCACAACTTGTATTAAGAGAAAATCATGGCTTTGCTCAAAACCGTCGATTCCAAATTCTTTCACTCCGACATTCCCCATAAACCCATGGGCAAATATGTGAGCTTGACCCAAAAAAGTAGACAGTCGATTTAAACTGCGCTCTAGCTTTCTCAAGAAGATCGCAATGGTTCTCAAGCAGCATTTCAGTAGCGGTACGGTTGAGCCCGCGCCTAAGCCGTAGCTGAGGATGACGGATTGACTGTCCTTGACTGGGAAAGTTTCAGCCGATTGCCAGTTAGGGAAGCAGTGCGATCGCCGCCCTGTGCCTGCAAATTGTTGAGACGCTTGCAAATGGTCGCCCCACAGGAATAGGGGTTCTTGGCGCTTGCTGCCTGTGGCGAGGGCAACATCCACCTCAATCCCTCGCACCGCGTCCAGGCCAAGGGTTAGGCGAGGAATTCGAGTTGCCATAGTGCATCTCCAGAGAATTCTAGGAATGCGAAGCGAAAGCAGTTTCATGGGTTTGTATAAATCTGGATTTATACGCCACAAGTGAGCCTATAATTCTGGATGAATCTGGATTTATACTTCATGAGTCCAGGGTGATTTCTATCGTAAAAATCTAGATTTATACGCCAGGTGAGCCAGAATGAAGCAGAAACAACTTAGAGTTGCGATCATGAGCAGTGCTGGCGGCACGGGAAAGAGCACTGTAGCAGTAAATACGGCCTATCAATTGGCGCGAATGGGAAAGGCGACGGCGCTCGTAGACTGTGATCCGAATGGCTCCCTGGCGTTATTCACGGGATTGGAAGATCCTCCGACCGAAAAAACCTTAGCTCATGTCCTGTCTCCATCAAACTTCAAAGGAGATTGGCCCTTGTTTTCTATTTGGGAGGATAAGATTTCTGGAGTTTCGGCGTGTCTGGGAGGATTACCGCTGTACGAAGCGGTGAAGCGTATCGATCAGGAGCCAAGAGGAGTCTATCTTTTGTCGGATGCTCTCGAAGATTATCCCCTCAAACAGGATGTTCTGATTTTCGACTGTCCAGGAACCATTGAGCGATATCATGAATTAGCTTTGGCAGCCTGCACTCATGTTTTAATTGTTCTACACCCCAATACCAAAGCGATCAATGCCGGATTTAAGTTGATTGATTGGGTGTATCAATATCGCAGCAAGCTTAGATTACAGCCACCGCCTCAAATTTTGGGCATCGTCCCTAATGCCTATCAGAAGGATGCTGCGATGCACCGGAACCACATGGGCGAAGGTGTTGCCGACGAGTCAGAAACCTTGCCTAGTATTTTGCAAGGTCTGCCTGACCCGCTTAAATTATTTGAGCCCATCCGAGAAACCAGACTGCTCGGGAATGCTGCGGATTATGGCCTGCCACTGGGCATCTATCGCCCAGGAGAAGGGATAAACAGAGTTTTTGAGTCCATTGCACAAGAGATTGCTAGCAACCTTTCAGGAGAAGATTAAGATGGTGCGAGAAAAAAGGAAGATTTCCGCTTTGGCGGCTGGAGCTGTCGGCTCTCAAACACAAACTCTCTTGCAGGAAAAAGATGCCGAAATTGAGGCATTGAAGACTCAACTTGCAGGGGGGGCAAATAGTCACGGAGGCGGCGATGGATGGGTCGAGATTCCAATTAATGCCATTAAACCTCTATCTATTCGTTCCGGGAATCAATCAGTACAGCAACCGCGCAAATACTTTGACCCAGTAGCCCTGCAAGAATTGGCTGAGTCCATTAAAGAGGATGGGTTAAAAGAGCCAATTGTTGTGCGAGATACCCCAGAAGGCTACGAAATGATGGATGGGGCTAGGCGGCATGAAGCCCATAAAATCGCGGGATTATCTAAAATCAAAGCTTATATCAGGCTGAATATATCTGATGAGGAAGCTCTAGCGTATGCCCTAACGACAGATGCGTTAAAGGAGAAGATCAGTCCGTTAGAGCAGGCAATATCAGTCGTTGATTTGCTGCGCCTCAAATTGCATCTTAATGAAGCTGAGGTTAAGAGTCTCCTGTTTGCCATGCAAAATGATGCGATCGGCAAAACAAATGCTGATGATCGTGATGAGACGTATCCCCAAAAGGCTCAGATAGCCCACGGTGTCCTCAACTCAATTGGGGTCACGTTAGGGACAATGGTTAATAATCGACTGAAATTTCTAGACCTAGCTCCAAAAATCCGCAAGGCACTAGAAGTCGGAACCATCAGCCCCACGAATGCCCTCTTGATCAATAAGGTCGATAGTCGCGTTCACGATCGCTTGCTGAAGGAAGGCAGTCGCCTTAGTAAAAAAGACTTGCAAGCGCTCATTACAACACTCACAAAGGAGAACAGCGCCAAGGAGGTTGAGCTTGAAAACGCTTTTGCCCACAATCCAGTTTCAATTTACGAGCAGTCCATCATGAGGATGCAAGAACTGAGCCAGTCGCCTCTTGTTCAAGAGGATGCCCGTGCCCGCCGAATGTTTCTCGACATTTATGAAAAGTTAAATAAGCTTGGGAAGTATGTTGAATCGAAGCGCCGTTGATTATTGGTGAGGCCTAAAGGATTGGCGGGAAAATAACATCTCGGTTGACGGCAGTGGATGGGTGGGTGGGTCGGTACTTTTATTTCAAGCCGTCCCTAAGGGTGATTGGATCGGGGCTCCCGTTAATTGTTAGGGAATAGATGAGCTATGATAGCGGCAGTTATGTTCCCTAACACACCATGTCCTCGAAAACCCTGACCGACAAGCTTCTCCCCTCTCTTGCCACCTGGGAACTAGCGGACCTGCGGGAACTACAGGCCGCCCTAGGAGGCTTGATTGACGCGCTTGAATCTCCTCCGGAAAGCCCCCAAACAATAGACGATGACAGCAGTAGGGATGACTTTGATCAGCCCTCAATGACGGGCGCGAGGGGGCACATTGAGGCCAAATATATTCCCCGTGGCAATAAGAGGCATGGACCATATCTCTACTTGCGCTATTGGCAAGACGGAAAACTGCGCTCAAAATATTTAGGCAAGCCACAGGAGAAGTAACGCTGTTTTTTTGTGTAAATCGTAGTGTAAGTTATGTTTTTGTCGATGGAAATATCCCCCGATTCTGACTCCTTGCTACGGAGAAGAGGACGGTGAATGGATTTACGCAAAAACTTACACTACAATTTCTGACTAATGGTATGCTTGTCGATATCAATACATTAGAACTATCAAATAGGTGTCGTGCCGAGACGAATTAATCAAAAGTGTCTGCAGTGTGCGCAGCTTTCTGTGCCCCAAGCCCGTCAGCTACACGGGCCGGAAGGGGACGGGTGCTGGGATGAAAGTATCTGCCATCGTCGCCGATCGCACTACCGCCACCGACGCGACAATAACGCCTCTCGCCGCAGCCTTTATCGCCAGGAAGTGCAACAAAAACAGGCGGCCACGGCTCCTGAGTCAATCTCGTTTGAGATTGACTTGCAGCCGGTTGCTTATCTGTATCTCTACCGTCAAAAGCGCCAGGATGCGCCACTCCACGCGATCGCGATCGCGGTGTGGCAGGGTAACCAACGCCTACTTGAAGTCACCCCGATTCACTGTGCGGGCATGAGAACTCAGCAGATTCAGCGTTATCTCATGGACGTATTGACCATGCTGCGCGATCGCTACAGCATCACCAAATTTGAACCCGAAATTCGGTTAGAACCGGCTGAATGTCCCATTGCCGCCTGTCCGCTCAAGCTCCAAGCCCCGTCGGAGGTGATGGAATGAACTACCGACAACTTGAACTGGAATTTAATTGGGCTTTGGCAGAGGCCGCCGCCACCCCCGCGATCGCCGATCTGCATGGGCTATGGCAACAAATTGAGCCAGTGCTCGAACAGCTCCCGATACAGGAACAACTGCGCTTAGGCAGCGAAGTGATTGAACATCTCGCCGGGATCCATCAAGCCAAAGCCCATGATTTGCTGACCGCTTGGGAAAATGCCTACGATCCTCAAGACCCCGCCTTTTCCGGAGACTGGCTGCAAGGATTGGTCAGACAATCGCAACATTTAGATCTCTCCGAGTTAACCGCCCCGGTGCAGCGTCGTCCGCGTCAGTCTGCCGACCCTCAGCCCACTGAGCCGGATTCCGTCGTCGGGGAAGTGCCCAAAGCCCATGTCTTAAAAATGCTCGACCAGGTCGATTTAGAAGCCCAGAAAGCCACGGCTTTAGCGGTAGCCCATGAAGAACGCATTCAAGACTGGGTCACGGAGATTCACCACTGGTTTGACCAGCATCCTCAGCCCCTCACGTTGACACAACTGCAGCAGCAGCTCGGCTGGCCCTTGGTGCAGCTTTGGCTCAGCCTCTTACTCGGGGGATTTGGTCTGAAGCCGATGGACGCTCACTTTTATAGCGCTGGCATCTTAATCTCCCGCCCTGAAAGAGATTTCTAGCAATAAATATACCGCGCTCCGGTGCATTACGCTTTGCTTTAGCGGAGCCATGCCCATCGGGCTATGGTGGGTGACTTGAGATCAGAATGAGCATCTATCAAGCGGCATTATCCTGATAAACCTCATGCAGATTCAGAAGTGGAGTTTTGGCATCATGTGGGAAACCTCACCGCCTGCGGCACCTCTCCTTACCAAGGCTGCCGCTTATACATAAGTTCCTGACTGACTGCTTTCAGTGGTTTAGCCCCCTAAATCCCCCAATTCTGGGGGACTTCAAACTCCGGTCTCCCCCCAGAATTGGGGGGACTAAGGGGGGCGAATGCGCCTGTTGAGGTGGCAATCGAGATGTGTATAAGCGGTAGCCTTAACAAGGAGAGGAACCGGAGTCGGCTTAAACCTTTGTAAGTAGAGGTTAGGTGAGGCGTTGAGGTTCAGCCACCTTCTGCAAAACA
>Ga0081520_100413_pt1 | contig 18230 bp, 15 predicted proteins | sample HotLakmasection1_FD_70988 | JGI IMG/M metagenome (GOLD analysis project Ga0081520, IMG submission 70988) | Hypersaline microbial mat communities from Hot Lake, Washington, USA - Section #1 (SPADES assembly) (version 2) | ecosystem: Environmental > Aquatic > Non-marine Saline and Alkaline >... | reverse complement strand
TTGTTTAGCTATCATATTTAATAGATAGGTTGGGTGTACTAACTTCGACCTATCTTTTTTTGTCGGAGCAGTCTGCATCAACCGCTACATAACGCTTTTGACCACCGCTGTCTCCCTGTCAGACCACATGTATATAGTTTTTGATAGCCTAAAGAATGCTCCTGGAGCTGAGGATAACGCTCTTGCATGAATCTGAACAGAGTAATTGAAGAACATTAGTGTTCGAGAAAACGCTTATCCATATTCACTCACGCAAGCACTCGCGCATCCACTGGAATTCGGCTTCGGTAACAGGTGGAACAGGCTGTTGGTTGTAGTCAATTACCTGCTCCAATGATGCTTCTTCGTAAATGGCTTGCAGAACAGGCTCCAGCTCGATGTTGAGTTCTTCGTCATCGGATTGGAGGGGAAGCGGGAATATAGGGATCGGTTCCTGGAGGTCGAAAGGGTAAAGTTCTGCCTCGGGGCGGCGATCGCTCCGACTCACCAAAATGCGGTAATCCGACGCAACCCCTCCCGCCATGGGCAGCGGTTCACCCCCTCGCAACAGATCAATCTCGACCAGGTGGCTCTGGCTCTCCAATACCTTGTGGCGCTTAGCATTGTACTGATCGCGACCTTCTCCGGGGCGCTTGTTTTTGGGAGAGAGAACTTCAATGACGGTGACCACTTTGCCTGTACCAATTTGTCGAATTTCCAGGTAAGTCTCTTTGACTTCCTCTGGCATGGGAACGTTGACCTTGATCGGCTTGCTCAGGGTGCGGGTTGCTGCGGCTTGTCCTTTTCCCTGCTGGCTCTGGAAGATGGATACATCAGGAATACCAACCAGAAGCGCATCGGTATAGACCCTCTGTTCCACAGCCGCTCGATATTTAGGCTTGAGCAATGGATTGAGATGACGAGCCAACTGCACGATCAACCAGGCATGAACCTCTGGCCAGATGACAGGGTTTTCTAGATAAGGATTCATACCGGGAAAATTGGGTTGCATGAGCTTGCCAGAGATCAAAACACAATAGTTGGAAATGTCGAACTTGAAGCATCAAGCACGGCAGCCATGCCCTTGCAAGAGAGCCGCAACATGAGCTTATCGCAACGTAAACAGGTCAGCCTGAATCTACGGTAAAACACAACATGCTAGATGTTTTGTCCAGCAACTACCTAAACCCAAATACGTTTTAATGAGAGCGTAAATCCTGGCAAAATGGCTTCTCCTGACAACGTACTTGGGTTATCCAACACCTCCACTTTCCTACCCAAACGATAAACTTCTACCTGCCGATTCTGCGGATTAATCAGCCAGCCTAACTGTGCCCCATTATTCATATACTCTTGCATCTTCTCATGTAGATCTTTGAGGCTGTCAGTCTGCGATCGCAATTCAACAACAAAATCTGGGCAGAGGGGTACGAATCCTTCCTGTTCTTCCTGACTCAGTGCCTCCCAACGATCTCGTCTCACCCACGAGGCATCAGGTGAGCGATTCGCACCATTCGGCAATTTAAAGCCAGTTGATGAATCAAAAGCTTCACCTAAAGAGTCATTAGACTCAAACCAAACCCCGAGTTGAGTGCTGATGCTGAGATTTCGCTTTCCCGATTTGCCCCCTGTAGGTGGGTTCACAATCAACTCTCCTGTCGCAGTCCGTTCAAGTTTGAGGTCGCGATTTGCAGCAGCCAGAGCAGCAAACTGCTCTGACGTCACCTGCAGAGCAAGATCACTGGGAAGCGTGAGCAAGAGAGAATCAGTTTTGAGAGGAGTGGGTAGATTCATCATTCACGTCATGCGGCTGAATCGCGTTTTAATTCTCAAGTCTATCGAATACACTGCGACCGCAGTTAGCAAGGGTCGAAAGGGGCGATCGCAGTTACGGAATTGGAACGAATGGGGAGAGGGCGATCGCTGAACCGGAGGTTCTAGTGAGGAGTGTAAAGGTGGTTCTAATTTCCCACCAGCCCCACCTCTCTCAATAAGCTAATTGAGTTAAGAAATGCAACAATTTTCTTTGGGGTAATTTTGGGGTAAGGCTCTTGAAGGATACCTAAAAGCCTTACTCTGTCTAGGTTTACCAGAGGTCTGCAAAATCTCCACCCCCGGTTCGAATCCGGGTGCCGCCTTTTATGTACATTCGCACATTAAATGTCGCTTTTCGCACATTCATGTCGCAAGCCTTAGAATTCGAGGGTTTTCTGCCTAGATTCGCACATTCATGTCGCAAATCCTATTCGTCAAGGTTTCCGCACATTAAATGTCGTTAAACCGATAGCTCACAAAAAAAGCACCCAGATTCTGGGTGCTTTTTTTGGGGTTTTTCTCAAGAAGTTATGTGTTGGGCAAATTGACTACTCAGGCTCAAAGGGTGACAACCCCCTTCGAGGGCTTATCTGGCAGAGATTTGAGACAATGATAGGGTAAAAAAAATAGGGGACAGACTGCCCCCCAAAAAAAATATGTTGCCCTCATCATACCAAACCGTTCTGCGAAAGCATCTCAGCCAACAGCAATATCTGACCCTGGAGCTGCTGATACTTTTGATACAAGCTCATCGGCAGGTTCAACTCTCGATGTTAGCGAGTGTGTTTCCCCAACCGATTAAATACGAGAGTCGGATTCGCAATTTGCAGCGGTTTCTGCTTCTCCCTCAGCTGAGTGTGAAAGTGTTGTGGTTTCCGCTGATTAAATATTGGCTGCGACAAGCGCAAACCGGACACCGCTTAAACCGCTCCCAAAGGCGATATCTGCAAAAGCAGCATCTGCACTATGGTCAAAACCCTATCCCGTCTTAGTGCTGGGGAACCGGGAGTTCCATAGCCCGAAACTGGCGGATTGGTTGAAGCGTCAAGGGGTTGCCTTTGCCCTGCGGCAGAAGCAGGATCTCCACTTCCAGCAAAGCCCGGATGCGGACTATCAGGTGCTCAAGGCGCAGGGGTTTCAACCGGGAGCATCCAAGTTTTATAACGTTTTGCAAGCGCGTTAAGTACAGCACATGGGAGGGGCGGCGCGCCGCGCCGCCCCTCCCATGTGCTGAAGCAACTTGCACACCGCTATATGTGGGGGTGAACTGTAATAAAGGGGATGGGCTGGGTCCGTTCAATCTGGCGGTATATTGGAAACGCAAGTATCGCCAAAAAGGACCGAAAGAACCCTGGTACATTCTGACCAGCTTGCCCACCCTGAAGCAAGCTTTAGCCGTCTATCGCTGTCGTTGGGGCATCAAACAGTTCTTCAAAGATTGCAAAACCGGGGGGTACCACTTGGAGGATACCCGGGTGAATGAGACGCGATTTTTGGCGTTGGTTTTGGTTATTGTCCTGGCGTATAGTTTGGCGACGCTGCAGGGGCAACAGATGCAGAAATTAGGGATAGCGGACTACGCTGGGCGTATCCAAAAGCACCAGGATACCTATCCCCGGCACAGTGATTTTAGCTATGCCTTGTACGGTCAACGCTGGATCTATGGGATGGAGATCTGGGCAGAATGGGCCTTTTCTCTGATGGCATTGAAACCTCACAAACGCCTCTTTTTTCAGCGTGGGCTGCATGCCTTATCCCTGATGCAGCAAGCATCTTAGCTATGTTGTCATCCACTAAGCTTTTTTGGAGATCGCCCAAGTATGGATTTGAGCGCGCCGCTGAGCGGCGCGCTCAAATCCATACTTGGTGGGTTTTGGGAACGTCGCGCACCGCGCGGCGTTCCCAAAACCGATCATCCTGATTTTCGAACCTAGGCTAGGGGCAACGAAAAGCGGAATGTGCTGCCTTTGCCCAATTCGCTTTCTACTTGCATTTCGCCCTTGTGCAACTCCACCAGACGGCGACTGATGGCTAGCCCGATGCCTGTGCCGCCAGAGTTGCGATCGCGGCTACGATCGGAGCGCCAGAATCGCTCGAAAATATGGGGCAAATCCTCTGGGGCGATGCCCATGCCTGTGTCGCTCACGGCTGTCCAGAGGCGATCGCCCACCTGCCATGCCTTAACCACGATGGTTCCCCGGGAAGTGTAGCGCAGGGCATTGCCCACTAAGTTGACGAGAATCTGCTCGACTCGAATGGGATCAGCGGCAACGGGTGGCAGTTCTGCGGGTGCATCCAGGAGAATAGTCAACTGCTCGTTATCCAACACCTGGTCAGAAAACCGCTGCACCACCGAATCCAGAATGGGATAGAGGGCAGTTGGCTGAGTGTCGATAGGCAGATAACCCGCTTCAATTTTCGAGAGTTCCTGCAGGTCATTTACCAGGCGACGCATGCGCAGCGTTTCGCGGGATAGCAGTTGGTACAGTTCAGACGACGGTTCAAGGGTGCCATCCGACAACCCTTCCAGATAGCCCTCCACAATTGTCAGCGGCGTTCGCAGTTCGTGGGTCAGGTCGGTTACCAGGTCGCGTCGCCGTTGCTCTACATTTTGCAACTCGGCTGCCATGCGATTAAAGCTGTGGGCTAACTGGTCGAGTTCGGGGATTTCCTGGGGTGGCATTCGTTCCTGCAAATCCCCGGCAGCAAAATTTTTGGTGATGTCTTCCATCTGAATCAGGGGTTGCACGATGCGGCGGGACACCAGATAGCTCAGCACGCCCGCTGTAGAGGTGCCGACGACGACAGACCAGTATGCTCCCCGATTCCAGGCATGTTGAAAGGCTTGCATCAGATCCCGGCGCAACGGGCGAATGCTGACAATGCTGCGCCCTTCGATACTTTCCAAAAAGACGACGAAGTAGCGAGGGGAAAAGACTTTGCTGACGGTGATGAGCGTGATGGCTCCAAGCAACGTCACGATTAGATGGGAAAAAAATAAGCGCGATCGCAACCCCGGCTTTGACATAGTGCCGCCCTCATCTAGCCAATATCAACAAGAACAGTTTTTCTTTCTAAGCAATACCTTAGCTATTTTTCTAAACCCCTGGATTTTGCGTGTGCTCAGCGCACGCAAAATCCAGGGGTTTAGAAAAATGGGCGAGCATGTTGTTTCCCCAAAATGGGTTTTATTTTTTGCTTAGTTCTGAGGCAAGGCTATCTAATTGCGCTCAACCCGCTGGATACGGGCAGAGATACCCTGTTGCTGGAGGGTTTGGGACAAATCTCTGGCATGACCCTCTTCGCTAAACGCACCAAACTGCACCACCGCGCCGCTGTCCAAATTGCGCACATAGGCATCGGGGACGGCGTCCTGTGCCTCGCCCAAAGCCGCATCTCCGGTGTAGTCGGTGACGACGTAGTAGTAGACCTGCGGCGCATCGGGCGGGGCAGCAGCGACCGGGCTGGGAGAGGGCGCACTGCGCGGGGCAGGGGATGGAGTGGTGGTTTCGATGGAAGCGGGAACGCGAGGACTGGGGCGCGGGGCTGGGGCTGCCTGGGGACGGGGGGCAGGAGCCGCTGCCACGGGCGATCGCGCCGGAGCAGGAGCGGGCACAGGGGCAGGGGCAGGCGGTTGAGCTGCCGTTTGCGGAGATGTTGCGGGTAGGGATGGCGTTGATGCAGCCTCAGGGCTACTGTCCTGGCTTGCTGCTGGGTCTTCGGGGGAAGAGGCTGGGTCATCCAGGGGGTCGCTCGTCCCATCTACCTCATCTTCGGGCAGGGTGCTGAGGGTATCGAGATTGAGGTCGCGAAATTCCTGGCTCGAAAGGTCGGGAGTGAAGGGGGCATCGCCCACTGTGGTGTCTTCTTCGGGCAAGGTCAGGTTGCCGTCGGTTTCGGACGGGGCATCGTCGTTCTCTGCGCCCATGAAGGGCAGCCCATTGGGATGGGTGATGACATAGCCCAGGGTCACGCTGGATAGCAGGAGCAGCACCATTGAGCCAATGCCCAGGGGGGTGAGCAGGGTGTCGAGCATCCGGGGAGCGGGTTCTGCTCGCAGGTCGGCTTCGTCGTCTGCCAGACTGCGCAGCAAATGCTCGGATGACTCCATGTAGTCGTCGTAGTTTTCTGCCTCAGCCGGAGGAGCCATTGGGTCGAAGCCACCCGCCGATGCGGTAAAGGTTGTGGCAGGGTGTTCGCCCTCCAATGCCCCGGCAAAGCCAGGGGCGATCGCCAGCATTGCCGGATTGTCTACGGTTGCCTCGGGTGTGGCGGTGGCAACTTGGGCGGGAGTCGGTTGAGGGCGGATGGGCGATCGCCGCCGCTCCCGCCGATAGCGGGCTAGCTCATCCTCCAAACGCACATCCATACAGCGCAGGGTTGCCTGTAGGGATGGATGCAGATCCAGCAATTGAGGAGCCGAAGGATCGGTGGAAGGACGTTGAGGCATAAGGGGGTCACTCCTGCCGAAAGGGGCGTTATGAGCGAGAAACGGTTTAGTTAGCCAATCTCCTGTAAGGTAACAGGAAAATCAGGACTGATCGTTCTAAACCAGAACCAAATCAGAATGCACATTATAATAACGAATTCGTTGAAAAGTACGCGATAATCCTCTACGGATAGAGGAAATCATCGAGAAACATGGCGGGCTTCCCCTACATTTAGGTTACATTTAGGTTAGGTGAAGAGGCGAAGTATTCAGGTGAAGCATGATTGGGAGTTAATCCTCCTGAAGACGCATCTCCCCTGCGAAAGGTTCCTTATGCTACGGAAAATAAACCGGGCAGTTGGGGTGCTTTCTCCCGAATCTGGCTACCTGGCAACTGTCTCGCAAGCCAATCATCTTGAGGATGGAATGCGGTTGCCCAATTTTTTCACCGCATTTTTCACCGCATAGGATCACGTACGAAATAAAACCCGGAATTTTTGCAGAGAAGCGCGGCATTGCCGCGCTTCTCTGCAAAAATTCCGGGTTTTATTTTATTTTCGATCCATAGGATTTGAAAGTGGGGTAGAACCAACTTAGGACGCTCAAAGCTGTTCCCTGCATCTATAATTCTGTTTTTAATTCTGTTTTGACCTTTTGCTTTTACCTTTTGGGTCCTCTGGCTCTATTGTGTATGGCTTGCCCGTAACCCCCATCCGTTGCCCAAGGAGTTTCTTATGGCGATGCGATCGCTCCAACAGGTTCTCGGTGCTATCGAACATCAACCCAACTGGCAGCAACGTCAGCAGTTTCAGCATCTGCAAGTGCGATGGATGGAAGTGGTGGGTGCGGTCGTAGCCGCTCAAACGCGCCCCATTGCACTCCAGCGACAGGTGTTGCATGTGGCAACCTCCAGCTCGGTGTGGGCGCAAAATCTGATGTTTGAGCGCCAACGCATCCTCGATAAGCTCAATGCCCAACTGCCGTTTCGGATTTCTGATATTCGCTTTTCGACGGCTCGCTGGAATGATAAGTCGGCGGCAGTGGCGGCTTCTGAAACCACGGAATTGTGGGAACGCCATCCCAGTCGGATGGTTGCCCCTACTCAAGCCAATCGTCTGCCACCCGTCGAGCCAAAAACGCCCGATGATGCTTTCCAGCGCTGGGCAGAGCAGGTTAAGGCGCGATCGCACGCCCTACCCGCCTGTCCCCTTTGCCGCTGCCCCACGCCCAAAGGGGAGCTAGAGCGCTGGTCGATGTGTGCCCACTGCATTGCCAAAACCTGGAGACAATAACAACATGCTCGCCATTTTTCTAAAGCCTTTGATTTTGCGTGCGCTCCGCGCACGCAAAATCAAAGGCTTTAGAAAAATGGCGAAGGTATTGAATAAGGGTTTTATTTTCACTCCTTAGAAGGAAGATTCGTTGAGTTGGACGATAACGGTTTGGTCGTAGAGAGAAACGCGATCGCCCGTGACCAATTTCCGCCCGCGTCGTGTTTCAACTTCCCCATTAACCAGCACTTCCCCGGACAAAATCAGCATTTTCGCTTCTCCGCCCGTTTGCACTAACGCCTGCCATTTGAGAAATTGATCAAGCTTAATAACAAGCTCTGATGAATCAACCATGTTGCTGAGGAATATGTGGATAGTCCCTATCCTGAATGTACTGATCCTATGTTGCCAGGTTCTTGCCAGTTTCCTTACCATGATCTTTGCGCCTCATCTCCATAACACCACAGCCATTCTTTAGGGACTTGCCAGAAAAGAATATCCCCATTTTTTGAGAGAGGGCGCGTCTCAGACGCGCCCTCTCTCAAAAAATGGGGATATTCCTTTCTGGCGATCGCCTAATTTGGGATGAGGGGGAGCATGAGGGTCACAAAGTAGTAGACCAGAGGTGCCGTGAAGACATAGCTATCAGCGCGATCGAGAATGCCACCATGACCGGGGATGAGCTTACCTGAATCCTTTACGCCCGCATCGCGTTTCATCATGGATTCTGTTAAGTCGCCAAGCAGGCTGGCGATACCAATCAGCAAGCCCAGTGCCATGCCCGTCAGGGGAAAGCCATTCCAATCCAACCCCCAGGATCCCAGCGTTCCTACCAACACACTGCCCAATACGCCGAAGACTGCCCCTTCGACGGTCTTTTTGGGGCTGATTTGCGATAGGCGGGTGCGCCCAATCAGCTTACCGAACAGGTATGCGCCGATGTCTGCTGCCCAGATGCAGCCGAAGGCAAGTAGCGTAGCGGTGAGTCCGATTGGCATCTGGCGGAAATCCAGGGTATCGGGCAGGTAGCCCTGAAGGGGCAGGTTTGCCACATCCGTTTGCCCCAAAAAGCGTAGCCGCACCCAATAGCTTGGCAGATAGCCGCCATAGAACAAGCCCAAAATGGAGGTTGAAATGTCGGCGATCGTCGCAAGGTTGGGCTGGAATAGCAGGTAGAAACAGATAAAGGTTCCGGCAACGGGAAAAACGGCATCTGCTAGGGATGGGGCAAAACTACAAATGAAGAGTAATGCCTGGCTGACGACCAGGGTTGTTTTTGCAGCGGGTGCAATGTTGGTTGCCCGCACCAGTTGAAAAAACTCCTGTTGCCCCAGGAAGACAATGATGCACATGCCGACGGTAAAGTACCATCCGCCCAGGGTTGTCATACCCAGGGCAAGAATAATGGCGACGATGGCACTAAGGATGCGAGAGAGGGGCATAGGAAAGGTGCTCGGAGGTGCTAAAGATTAAGAACGGAATAAGTGAAGGTAAATAGGTCGATCAGCCTTGATGATACGCGGATCTGCATGGGAAACGGCAGCGTCACGATTGTAATAGAGGAATTTGCCAGGTCCAACATCATTAAGATTGGTTTATTGCTGCATGATGGGTAAACTTTTGAGAGCCGATTGGGCGATCGCTCGTCCTCATTTTGACCGCTTTCCTTAAGATTGGGTGAGAGAGCGAAGCACTTGCCTCAGTGCTTCTAGATGATTGCTGAATCCGATTTCAGGCTACTTTCCCATCCTGCCCCTACCTTGCCCCAAGGCGATCTCCAAGAAAGAATATCCCGATTTTTTGAAGGAGGGCGCGGCTAAGCCGCGCCCTCCTTCAAAAAATCGGGATATTCTTTCTCAGAAATGTCCTGAGTTACTGGCTTTTCCCGTCTGCAAGAAAAACGCAACCCGATATTATTCCTTAGGATTGAAAATAAAATAAAACCCGGAATTTTTGATGAGAAGCGCGGCCATGCCGCGCTTCTCATCAAAAATTCCGGGTTTTATTTCGTACGTGATCCTTGGATAGGGGGTTAGCAAATAAATAAAATCCCTGGGAGAGGGGGTACGGCGTCGCCGTACCCCCTCTCTCAAAAATGGGATCTCTTCTAAATAGGACTGACGTAGTTGAGGGATTTTTTTGGCGCTCTGCACCGGAAAAATCCCTCAACTGCCTGGGTTTTTGCACAAAGTGCGTAAGTCCTACTAAAAAAAGTGAGCCACTTTTAATAGGTTCGCTATGATGAATGACCAAAGTCAAGGGTTTAGTAATTTGGGGTTGAATCCCTGGCTGGTGGGGCGATCGCGCATCTCTCCACCGCAAAACTTGCCACAAAACTTTCATCCCTTTTGCCAGAAGTTCAGGTGTCCATTTCCGGCTTTTCCTCTTTCTGAGGTGGGTAGCCATAAATAAATGAGGTTATGGAGGGTGGCGCTCTCCGCTGGCTTTATTTATGACCATGTACTGATTCACGTCACTTCACTCTGTCCTATGGGTACTTTTCTACGCATTAATGGACTGAACTGGAAGGTCAACCAGGGCATTCTGATGATGTCGATACTGGGGGGATGGGTTGGATTCGTTCCGGTCAGCTACGCCCTGGCTCCCGATTCCGCCCTACAAGCTGCCCCACAATCCACTACACAATCCGCCCCACAATCTGGTGTTCCCCAAAGCGATCGCAGTCGCGCAACTATTTACCTGGCTCAAGCCTCTGAGGCAGGCGCACAGACAAACTTTCAGCAAATGCTGTTTGTTAACCCAGTTTTGGGGAGTGATGAAACAGGTGACGGGACACTGCGATCGCCCTTCCGCTCGATTACCCGTGCTGTACAGTTTGCCGAATCTGACACGGTCATCATGCTGGCAGGCGGAACCTACAGTCAGCGGACAGGAGAGCGCTTTCCGATTGGCTTGCCGCCAGGGGTAAGGTTACTGGACATGCCAAATGTCACCGTGACGATTCAAGGAGAAGTTTTAGAAGGACAAGCCGTAGCCGTTGCACCCGCCCCAGTTCCCGATCCAGTTCCCGCCTCAGTTCCAGAGGGAGCGGAAATAGAAGGGCGATCGGCTCCCGTTCCCCAACCGAGGTCATTGCCTGCCCCAGAAGCGGTGCCTGCCCCAGTTTCCTTCGCGCCGCCCGTCGAAATTCCAGTTGCACCCGCTCCAGAACCAACGGCGATCGAGATTCCTGTGCTGCCACCTGCGGTGGAGGTTGCTCCTGCAATTCCTCGCCCCGCCCCTGCCCCATCCCGCCTGCCCACGGCTGATGCCCCCATCGAAATCCCGGTTCCTCCACCGGAGAACCCAATGCCCCTGGCAGTTGGGCGATCGGCACAGCCTGTAACGTCGCGACCTACGCCTCCCCCTCAGCCTATCCTCCAGGCAGCGTCGCCGCCTCAGGTCAATGCCGTGTTGCCAACGCCAGCACCAACGGCTAACCCAAATCTACTTCCGGTTCCAGACCCCAATGCACCCCTGGGGTATGTGGGCGATTTTCCAACGGTTTCCCTTGAAAATTTTGATGTTCCCAGTACTCCGACCACCTTACCCACGGCTCCAATGAGGACAGCGGCGCGATCGCCCGACCCCAGCCTGCGCTACCGTGTCATCGTGCGCCTGGACAATGACGCGCTGGGGGGATGGATTCGTTCAGTCGTACCCGAGGCGTTTGAAACCATAGTTAATGGCGAACCTGTTATGCAGATTGGAGCCTTTCAGACTGTTGAAAATGCGGAAGCGGCTGCCGAGTTCTTGAACCAGAACGGAGTTCGCGCCATCATTCAGGAACTATAAGGAGCAGTACCTTTGCCAATTTTCCCAAAGCCTTACTTTTGCGTGCGAGACGCCCACGCAAAGGTAAGGCTTTGGGAAAATTGGCGAAGGAAAATCATGACTTTTTGAGGTCTACCGGATTGCTTTTCGTGCGGATTTTGCTCAGAATGCCGCAATGCAGACGGGCGAGGTGTAAGGTAAAACAAGGTGGTGGGTAGGACTTACGGCACTGGGGAGCGTTCGTGGGTCTCCGCCCATCGCCGCCTAAGACTCCCCCAATTACAGCGCTTTGCGCTTGAATCAGCCACAGTTGTTTTTGTGAAAGCCGCGCTCTGCGCGGCTTTCACAAAAACAACCTGGTTTTAAGCGCTTGCAAAGCGCTGTAATGCAGCGCTTTGCGCCAGTTTTCAAAAAACCTGCCAAAAACTCCTGCTTCTAGCTGTGCTGAGCGCACGCAGAAGCAGGGGTTTTTGGCAGGGATTTTTGAAAAACGGTGAAGATACTGGTTGCAGTAGGAGGAGTGATGCCCACAACCCACCCATGCAGGCGGGGCTGAGCCTGGGGGCTGCGGAATGGTGAAGGCGATCGCCCCTGACAAATCGAACTGGCACTGTCCCAAAACTCTATCTATGGATAGGGGAAGAAATACTCCTTCGAACGACGCGAGATCGCATGAGGAGTGCAGTACAACTCCTGGATATATCGAAGGATAGAGCTCTACAAAGCCACTTGTTTGCCCTTTGAATACAAGTCAGCCTGGGGTTGGAGAAATCGATTTTTCCCGCTAGTCCTTCTGTACTTCCTGATACCAAAGCCATTCTTTGGACTTTCCGCAAACAAGCGATCTCTACGACAAAAATCCTTCCTGCCGATCGAGCTATCCCAAATTGTGACTGCGATCGCGCCATTTCCCTCACGGATGGAAGCTAAGAAGCAAAAAGGAAAAATATTGAAGTATGAATAAATGTAGACTTCAAACTTTGGCTGAATTACTTGATAGAAATAACTTTATTTATGCAAAACAGAAGAATCTTTTGGCGAGACTAAAAGTTATTTTCTAATAAAAATGTCTTGTTTTATTCAAGTCACTATTATTGAAGGACTTATCGTAGAAGGCTAATCCATTTTTGAGGTAACGTCCAACTGGGAAATTTTCAAAACTTGAAGCTCAGATCTAAAATCTCCCTTAAAAAGCCTGATCTATCAACATAAATATTGCTGTAAACCCTTGTAAGACAAGGCATATAAGCACTTTTTTTAATATTCTTTTAGGTGCATTACATGCTTCAGATTTTGCGAAATGCCGCAATCGAAGACGAAGAAGCTATTTCCTGCGCTTCTGATAACTATTTTTAGAAATGGCAATATTACTCAACACAGTCACTAGAAAAATGGCGGCTTATAATGTAATCTTATATTGCATGATTGATTAATTTCTCGTATTCTGAAGCCGCAGTCTGTCTTTAGCTGGTTATCTGATCGAGTCAAGGAGTGTGTGTTGCAGTCATGCAGTATCAGCACATCCTGAGATAAGCGATCGCCAGCTATTTTGGGGTGTCTGAACTTACTGAATGGAGTAAGCGATGTCAAGTTCACGACCAAAGGTTCGTATTGAGAACCTCATCAAGATTTATGGGGAAAATCCCCAGGAAGCCTTAAAAATGTTCCGCAATGGGGCGGATCGCTCCACCATCCTCGAAAAGACGGGGAATGTTCTTGGAGTTGCCGATGTCACCTTCGACATCATGGAAGGGGAATTGTTTGTCATCATGGGGCTGTCTGGCTCCGGGAAATCGACGCTGGTGCGCTGCATCAATCGCTTGATCAACCCCACCAGCGGTCACATCCTCATTGAGGATGAGGACGTGGCGCATGTCAGCAAAGAGCGGTTGCGGGAGATTCGTCGCACCAAGGTTTCGATGGTGTTTCAGCGCTTCGGGCTGTTTCCGCACAAGAGCGTGCTCGACAACGTGGAATATGGGTTGAAGATGCGGGGAGTTAACCCCAAATTGCGGCGAGACAAGGCATTGGAAACGCTGGATATCGTTGGCTTGGCAGAGTGGGCAAACTACCTGCCCTCTTCCCTCAGTGGTGGAATGCAACAACGGGTGGGCTTAGCCCGTGCCCTGGCAACGGATGCCCCTATTTTGTTGATGGATGAAGCCTTTAGCGCCCTCGACCCGCTGATTCGGCGGGGCATGCAGGATGAGCTGATTCGCCTGCAAGATGAGTTGCAAAAGACCATCATTTTTATCAGCCACGATATTCAAGAATCGCTGAAGATTGGCGATCGCGTCGCCATTATGAAAGATGGCTATGTGGTGCAAATTGGCACACCGGAAGACATTGTGACCAACCCTGTTGATGACTACATCCGCGAGTTCACTCAGGATGTTAACCGGGCGCAAGTGCTCCGTACAGGGTCTATCGTCAAGCACACTATTCCGTTCATCCTGGGCAAAGATTCGGCATTGGCGGCGCTGGAAACCCTGCACAGCCGGGAACGTTCCACGATGTATGTGGTTAACCACGAAAACAAACCTGTTGGGTTGTTGGAGCTTAACCGTTTGGAGCAAGCCGTGCAGGATGGGCATCAAGATGTCACCCACATCATGGAAACGGATTTTCCGGTGGTCTATTCCTCCAACACATTGGAAGACATTTTTCACGTTGCCCAATCAAACGTCCCCATGGCTGTGGTCAATCGGCAGGGCAAATTTACGGGCACGGTCGAACCTTGTGACATTCTCTCCAGCATTGGTCGCCTGACCAAAACCGGGGAGAGCCAACTGGATGCGCTGGAGTCGATTTCTTCCCGTGCGAAGGTTGCTGTCTAATGCTGTCTAAGTTCTGAAACGTCTGAGCCTTGCGTGGGCGATCGCCAGCCTTTGCTGCGATTGTGCCTGCGTTGACTCAGCCTGCAGCCCAACCGTTTCTATCGTTGTGATTTTTCATGATTTTGATGATTGATTGCACCGTCGTAAACTCTCTTTTCAATTCCTATGGAATGGTTTTCTGATTTAGTTAACTGGTTTTTCACAGGCGATCCCATCGAGCTGATTCCGCTCGGAGATTGGATCGCCGCCATTGTGGACTGGGTGGTGGATAACTTTCGCTGGATTTTCCAGGCGATTCGCGTACCCATCAGCCAGATGCTTAACGGCATCGAAAGCTTTTTGCAGTGGCTCTCGCCCAGCATTTTCCTGACTGTGTTGGGGCTGCTGGCATGGCAGTTTGGCGGGCGAGGGCTGGCAATTTTGAGCATCATCGCTATGGTTCTGGTTGCCATGATTGGAGCCTGGGCAGAGTCGATGACGACCCTGTCTCTGGTGATTACAGCGGTGGTGCTGTGTATGGCTGTGGGGTTACCCCTGGGCATTGCTTCGGCGCGGAGCGATCGCGTCGAAAGCTTTATCCGTCCGGTGCTCGACGCGATGCAAACTCTCCCCGCCTTCGTTTACCTCGTGCCTGTGGTGATGCTGTTTGGTACCGGAAAGGTGCCCGGCGTCATCGTTACCTTTGTGTTTGCAGTTCCTCCGCTGATCCGTCTGACCAACATTGGCATTCGTCAGGTATCTTCAGAAGCCATTGAAGCGGCTCTTGCCTTTGGTTCTACCCCCCGGCAAATGCTCTGGGACGTGCAGGTGCCCCTGGCGATGCCCACGATTTTGGCAGGGGTGAACCAGGCAATTATGCTGGCACTCTCGATGGTGGTGATTGCTTCGCTGATTGCGGTCGAAGGACTGGGGCAGATGGTGAACCGGGGCATTGGTCGGTTGGATGTGGGGTTGGCGGCGACGGGAGGCATTGGCATTGTGCTGATGGCGATCGTCCTCGATCGCCTGACCCAAGCCATTGGCAACCCACCCAAAGATGGACTGACCTGGCGCGAACGCGGACCCATTGGGCTGATTGGCAGCCTCCGGGGCGATCGCCGTAATCCCGCCGAAGTCTAGTAGTCATCCATGGCGTTTTACAACGGCGTTTAACAGCGACGTTTAACAGCTTGACCGTTTGATTTCACCTGATTTGACAGTTGATTTGACAGCTGATTTGACACCGTACTGACACCATTTCAAGAACACTATTTCAAGAAAAAAACGAAGTTCAGAAAAAAACGAAGTTCAGGAAAAAAACGAAGAAAGATGAAACCTCAATTCAATTTTGTATCAACTTCCCTCAAGCGCTTTGGAACGATGGCTGCATTAGGTGCTGTCCTCACAACGGCTGCTGCCTGTGGCACGGGCACAACACCCGAAGCCACCGCCCCAGAAGGCGCGGAAGAAGGCACAGAGGTTGCCGGAGCACTCCCCGGCGATGGGGTCACCGTAACCCCAGCCTATGGAACCCTGGAGGAACTGTTCCAGACCGAAATTGTCAACATGGGTCTAGAGCAGATGGGCTACGAGATTGGCAGTGCAAAAGAACTTGAGTATGCCACGATGCATGTGGACATTGCCAACGGCGGCATCGATTACACCGCTGTTCACTGGGAGCAACTGCACCAGGACTTTTTTGAGGAGAGCGGTGGCGAAGAAGCGATGCTGCGAGAAGGCATCATTGTCGCTGACGTGCTGCAAGGCTACCTGATCGACAAGGCAACCGCCGAAGAATACGACATCACTAATCTGGAGCAGTTGCAAGACCCCGAAATCGCGGCATTGTTTGACACCGATGGTGACGGACGTGCCAACCTGACGGGGTGTAACCCTGGCTGGGGATGCGAACTGGTGATTGAGCACCAACTGGATGAGTATGGTCTGCGCGACACCGTGCAGCATGACCAGGGGCAATACTTTGCGCTGATTGCCGATACCATCACCCGCTACAACCAGGGTGAACCCATCCTGTATTACACCTGGACGCCGCTGTGGGTGAGTGGTGTGCTAGCTCCCGGTGAAGAGGTGGAGTGGCTGAATGTTCCTTACACCTCTCTGCCAGATGCGCAGGGTGAGGTTGCCGAAGAAGACACCACCGTAGATGGCAAGAACCTGGGCTTTGCCCTCGACCAAATTCGGGTGCTGGCAAACCGAGACTTTGCAGAATCGAACCCCGCAGCATCCGCCTTCTTCGAACTGGTGCAAATCCCCATTGATGATGTGAGTGCCCAAAATCAACTGATCCAGGATGGTGAAGATTCCCCTGCGGATGTTCGCCGTCATGCGGAAGAGTGGATTGCAGAGAACCAGGAGCAGTTTGATAGCTGGGTCGCTGAGGCGATGGAAGTCGGTATGCAAGCTTCCAACTAAATCCGTAAGGGTTGAGCAAATAAATAAAATCCCAGAGAGAGGGGGTGCGGGCTTAGTCCGCACCCCCTCTCTCTGGGATTTTATTTTTAAGCGAGTCTCCAAGTGTTGTTTTTACTGGATAGATAATAACTCTGAATCAAAGTGATATGAAAGGGGCAAAGCGTCCCCTTTTTTTGACGCATCATGGAGGTAGTGATTTTGGGGTGTGTGGGCGCTGCCCACACACCCCAAAATCATTACCCTTTGAGGACTACCCTATGCCAGTCCCTACATAAGGTAGTAGCGATAATATTCAAAAAATGGTAGCTATTGAGAATCCTGTTCGTTTCGCGGGTTTAGAGGCTTTCTTTCAGCTATCAAAAAGGATTGAAGTATGACAACTCAACGGACTGTCCTGGTCATTGCTGCCTCAGAAGAAAGTGACGCCTCCTATCAGCAGCAATTACAGCAGGATAGAACTATGGTTTATAACATCCTCTTAGGGGGTAGTGGCATTCCCCTTCCAGGCTTATCTCAATCCGCTCTGAACCTTGATGGCATCCTTCTGGAGGTTGGCGCTTCCCGTAGCCTTCAGCTTCTCCGCTATTTAAGAGAGCAAACAAGTGCCCCCATTGTCGTTATTGATGATGGCGATATGGAGACGGCTGTTCAGGCGTTTAAGAATGGGGCGGTAGATTATCTGGTCAAAGACCGGGTGACCCCTGATGATTTGCGCCTTGCTATGCGGAGTGCGATCGAAAATGCGGAGTTGAAACGGGAACTGCACCGTAGTCAGGAAACATTTTGCACCTCGGTTGAAAACATGCTGGATTGCTTCGGTATATTTTCAGCTATGCGGGATGACATGGGACAGATTATGGACTTTCGCATTGATTACCTGAATGCGGCTGCCTGTGAAAATAACCAGATGCCCAAGGCTATGCAGATTGGGCGGGGGCTTTGCGAAATTCTGCCCACACATCGGGATTCCGGCTTGTTTAATGATTACTGCCAGGTGGTTGAAACGGGAGAACCTTTAATCAAAGATGCGTTGGTTTATGGGGATGTTTATGGCGATCGCCGCTTGGTTCGCGCTTTTGATATTCGTGCCACCCAATTGAATGATGGGTTCGTTGCTTCCTGGCGAGATGTGACCGATCGCAAACAACTGGAATTGCAACTAAACCAGACCGTAGCGGAGTTGCAGGCTAGCCAACAGCACAACCGCGACCTGACAGAAGCAATGTCTCAGATTGTGTGGACGGCGGACTGCACCGGGGCGGTGAACTACTGGAATCAAGCCTGGTATGAGTACACGGGCTTGAGCAAAGCAGAGTCTTTGGGGTTAGCAGGTGTTTTTACGGTTCATCCCGATGAGCGCGATCGCGTCCTCGCCCTGTGGAGCCACGCTATTACCCAGGGGCAATCCTTTGAGGTCGAGTACCGCATTCAGAACCGGGAGGGCGAATATCGCTGGTTCATTTGCCGAGCTATCCCAACGCGCGATCGCCAGAATCAGATCACCGGCTGGATTGGCACCATTACCGATATTGACCAGCAGAAGCAAACTGCCCTTGCCCTACAACGGAGTCAGGAGCGCCTAGACCTGGCGTAACTACTCAGGTTTAAGTTTTTAAGGATATTTTCAGGGTACGCAAGATGTGGCTATAGGATGTGGGGATTGTGCTTGACTAATTGCCCGCCCATGAGCCAGCCACCCCCTTCAAAATCCAT
>Ga0081520_100404_pt1 | contig 18572 bp, 18 predicted proteins | sample HotLakmasection1_FD_70988 | JGI IMG/M metagenome (GOLD analysis project Ga0081520, IMG submission 70988) | Hypersaline microbial mat communities from Hot Lake, Washington, USA - Section #1 (SPADES assembly) (version 2) | ecosystem: Environmental > Aquatic > Non-marine Saline and Alkaline >... | reverse complement strand
AAATCAACAAATCAACAAATACGCTTGAACTGTCCGATCGCTTCCTGTACTATCTTTTCCACGGGGAATGGTTCTAGGCGGGGAAGAGAGGAGGTAGGAACTCCTCAAATCCCCTGAACATCCCGACTTAGCGATGGTAAGACGAGATATCTGGGATCATTTTATGATCTAGCTTCTTTGTTGCGCCTCATTTGGGAAACGCTAGACACGTTCCCCGTTTTCCTTAAACCGAAAACGGAGATGCCCGTATGTTTCAACCCCCTAGCGGGGCGGCCCCAGCCGCTCCCCAGTTCAACCTACCCTCCTTTAACCAGGAGGCCGTTCGTCATCTCTTGATTGGCGACTATGGCGCGATCGCCGCCACCATCCACCGCTTAGAAGTGCTCGGTTACTGCGATCGACTCGCCTGGAGCGAACCCCTACCCACCGGACGCACCGGCGAATACATCAGCGTCATGACCCGCAAGCGCACCCTGTCGTAGCAGGTAACGCATAGAACCCCGGTTTCTGGTGCAGGTTTGACCTGTCGGGAGAACTGCGACCAAAGAAACCGGGATTCTGGGCCATCAGACGCGAACAGCCGCATCGAGCTCCGCAACATACTCCCCCAACGACAAACCTTTAAAGGTTTGCCGCTAATGCTGATGCCTTTGCTACAAATACTTAAGCCGTCGCGATGAATGCTGAAAGATTTGCCGCTAATACCAATTCTCCAAATTCAGGCTACAAAACCTGTGCCTTCAAAGCCCCTCTCCCAACCTTGGGAGAGGGGTTTGGGGTGAGGGCTAAGTGTAGCGGCGAAGTACAGAATTGGTATAAACCAGACGCCAAGCGCGGATTGGGCGACAAAGTTTGTGGTTAATTCTGAAGCGATCGCCATCAATCAGAGTATTAAGATACGCTCGAAAATGCTTTAAAGTCTTGACTTGAGGACAGGGTTATCTTTGCCAGACGCGGGGCACCGTGGTGAAGTCGCCGCCGTAGTGGGGCCGCAACAATTGCCAAACCGCGACAAACCAGCGCCGCACTTCACTGGTGGAATGGCCGCGATAGCGACACAGCAGTCCCCGTTGCAGGCGGGTCACCCCCACTTCTCCGCGCGGATTGGGAAGAGCGGCCCAAGCATCGCGGGCAGCGTGCACCAGATCTGGCGATGGTAGAGTGCCGACCCAGGCCAGGGTACCAATGACAGGACACTGCTTCAGCGCATGGGGACTGCGCCACAGGTCCTCGCTGCCGACGAGCCGCTGCGGGTCGACCCAAATGAGTTGGTCGTCATGCCAGACCTCGAAGCGCGATCGCACCTCCCCCCGACAAAACCGCTCGCCTCGCGCGGTGCGCCCCAGCCGCAAGATATCCCACCCGAGCCAGTGAGCACCAGCAGCGAGTTCTACCCGCCAAGTTTGGTGATACTGCGCCCCCTCAAATACGATCGCCTCCTGGGGCAACCATTCCAGACAAGCGCCCGACTCGACGCGGATATGACCGTTCACCGTCGCTGGTTCCGGATGATCGCTGTAGATTTTGGCGGCGGCAGCGGTCGTTACGAGGGCATGGGTGTTCGGCTCCAGATGCAGGTCGTAGCTAAGGCGATCGCCCCCGACCATGCCCCCCGCTGTGTGCAACAGCACTGACTGACAGACCCCTGGCCCTTCAGGATAGAACGGTCGCTGCACCTTGAGGGGAGCCTGGGTTTGCACCTGGGGCACCGTGCGATCGCCCCGCTGGTGAAACGTCAGGATGGCTTTTCCCTGCCACGATCGCCCGGCATTGATTTGAGCATTGGCTGCTGGCTCTAGCACTTCAGACCCCAAGGTAAACGCTCCCACTTGTGAACCTGGCTGCCAGAATACCGGAATCTGCCGCGTTCATCACCACTTCTAAACAGATCGGCGAGAACATCATCTGCGGATCGAGGTGGATGAGTGAATGAGTAGATGGGATGGGGTCGTTTCGAGTCGGGGAGCCGTCCGTGATGGCAGGCGGGTCGCTGAGAGTAATTTTGCCTGCATTTGCTCACGCCAGCTTTAGGCTACGCTGGAGCCAAGTTTCTTCACGGTTTACCCGCGTCACAACATGATGGTTCGTCCCCTGCGCTTTGCCATTATCAGCGATCCGCACATCGCCCGACCCCACACCATCGCCCCCACCCCCCAGCGGTTTCATCTGGTCGAGGTTAGCATTCCCGCCATGGAACAGATTTTGCGATCGCTAGAAACGCAAGCCCTCGACTTTTTGCTGCTGCCCGGCGACTTGACCCAGCACGGCGAACGCGAAAATCATGACTGGCTGGTCAACCGGCTACGGCAACTCCCCTTTCCCGCCTATGTGGTGCCGGGCAACCACGACATTATTACGCGGGACGGCAGCGATCGCACCATCGGTCTGGCGGAGTTTCCTCCGCTCTATCGCGACTTTGGCTACAGCGGTGATCGCCCCTACTACCACCAGGAACTGGCACCCGGCGCACATTTGATCGGCCTCAACTCCATTGCCTTTGATGACGAGGGGCAGCAACTTTTCTCGGGCTTTGTGGATGGGGCGCAACTCGACTGGCTCACGCAAATGCTGGAAAAGCTGAGATTGGAATGGGTGATGGTCGCCATTCATCACAACGTGTTGGAACACCTGCCCGGTCAGTCGCGCCATCCCATGGGTCGCCGCTACATCACCAAAAATCGCGACGAACTGATGCGCCGACTGCGGCAGGGGGGCGTCAAGCTGCTGTTCACGGGGCATCTGCATGTGCAGGATATCGCCCAAGCCGGCGACCTCTGGGAAATCACCACGGGCTCTCTAGTCAGCTATCCCCACCCTTACCGCATTTTGACCCTCACGCCCCAACCGACTGGGGCCATGCAGCTCGCGATCGAGAGCCAGCGCGTTCAAGCAGTGCCCGACTGGCCCGACTTGCAAACCACCTCGCGCCAGTGGATGCGCGATCGCTCCCAGCATTTCATGGTCAAGTTTCTCACCAGTCCGCCGTTCAACCTGCCGGTGGAGAAGGCGGAATTTTATGCCCCCGAGCTGCAAGACTTTTGGGCAACGGTTTCCGCTGGGGATGGTCTGTTTGACTATGCCCACTTGCCCCCTGAGCTCAATCGCGTGTTCCAAGCCTTTGGGGCAGTGGATGCCGCCGGGCGGCATCGCCCCATCGATAACCAGGCCACCCTGCGGTTTTCCGCTGCCCATGCTTAGCTAAACCACGTCCAAATTGAAAACTGGAGTTGTGCTTGCTCGGGAAAACCTCACCTCACCTCTCCTTGCCAAGGAGAGGCACCAGAATCTAATTAAACCTCTCCTTGGGAAGGAGAGGTGCCGCAGGCGGTGAGGTCGGGCCAGATGGCAAAGCTCCACTTCTGAAACTGGATGAGGTTTAGCCGCCGGGTGGTCTGTCAGTCAACGCCTCAAGCCCCCGCTCGCCATCACCGCAACGACTCCTGACAAGCGATTGGTCGAACGCCCCAGCCGTCATCCTCACTCGGGCGATCGCGATAGCTGAATCTCGTACTCCAGCGTCGATTGAGCGAAATAGCCGGGTTGGAGGGTGCCGGAAACGGGAGCGGCATCTTTTGGATGGGCGGCGGCGGCCAGGGGCACATGGCGATCGCTCACCGCCAGGCCGTGGGTAGGGTCAAACCCCCGCCACCCCCCACCGGGAATGTAAACCTCAGGCCAGGCATGGAGTTCGCGACTCTCCTGGGCCTCGTCCCCTTCCTGATAACCGCTGACAAACCGGGCCGCCAACCCCACCGCCTGACAGGCTTCCATAAACAGCACCGCAAAATCGCGACAGGACCCCGCTTGCTGACGCATTGTGATCCCCGCCGGTTGCGAATCCCCATCAGGCCGATGAAAGTACTGGAAATCCTGATAAATGGTCTGGGTGAGCTGCGCCAGAAATAACCCCACATTCCCCTGCACATCATGCAGCAGGGTTTGCGCCATCTCCACCACCGCAGGACTCGGCAACGTAGAGAGCGCCGGGTGCAAATAGGGGGCCAGGTGCGTCGCGATCGCCTGCGGATATTCCACCGGGGCCGTCATCGCCCAGGGCTCGCTGAAATAGTCAAAGGGATTGTCGCGAAAGGTCTTGACCGCCGCTTCGGTGTGAATTTTGAGTTCTGTGACTTCAGCATCGGGAAACCACAGCCGCAGGCAAACATTGCCCTCCATGTCCAAAATTTCGGAGAGCTTGTCGGGCGGCGGCAAAATCGTCACCGAAAACTGCTGCAGGTGTTGGCTACCGTCACTGCGAGGCCGCAACCGCACCGTTTGTGGCCCCAACTTGACGGGTTGCGGATAGTGATAGCGGGTCGTATGGGAAATGTGATAAAGCACAGCGATCGTCCTTTCAAGAGGCCAGTGGCACCGCCATAAAGTCTTCGTAGATGTGCTCACCTACCGTGTTTAGACGGGTTTGCAGCTTGTCGAGAAACTCATGCAGCCCCATGTCGAACACTTCGTCCAGGGTCATGTATTCTAACTCCGATCGCAGCCGTCCTAACGTGCGCTCACTGCTGTTGCACCAGCTCCCGATGGTTGTCCCCGTAATTTGGTGGAGCGATCGCTCCGCCTGCAACAGGCAGAACTGAATGGACCGGGGAAACTCCGGATCGAGAATCAAAAACTTGGTGATGCCCTCTGGTGTCACCCGCCGCTGCCGCTTTCGGTACATTTCGTAAGCACTCGCCGACTTCAGCAGCGCAATCCACTGCAACTCGTCCAACGGCGTACCCACATCCCTCACCGAGGGCAGCAAAATGTAGTATTTCACGTCGAGAATGCGAGCGGTTTTGTCGGCCCGCTCTAGCAGCCGCCCCAACCGGCCAAAATTCCAGCCCTCATTATGGGCCATCGTCGCCTCCATCACCCCAGCAAATAAGTGACTAGCCGTTTTGACCTCGGGGTAAAAGCTGTAAAGCTGTTCGGCGGAGATTTCCGTGTTGGCCGCCTCTTTCACCCAGAGATAAAAGGAATTGACCTGCTCCCACATCTCTGACGAAATGGTCTCGCGCACCGCCCGCGCATTCTCCCGCGCCGATTTCACACAAGACAGGATGGAATTGGAATACTCACTATCAAAGGTGAGGAATTTGAGTACGTTGTGGGCACTGGCGTCACCGTAACGCGCTTTGAATCGATCGCGATCGCCCGTCGTTGTCACTAATGGTTCCCACTGTTCGGTCATGCCCGCCACCGACGTATCCAGCAGCAAGTTCAAGTTCACCTCGACAAACCGAGCGACATTTTCCGCCCGCTCAACGTAGCGATTCATCCAATAAATCGAATCGGCAACTCGGCTTAGCATGTGCCCTCCTTCACTACCCAGGTATCTTTACTACCGCCGCCCTGCGACGAGTTGACCACCAGCGACCCCCGCCGCAGCGCCACTCGGGTCAGCCCCCCCGGATTCACATAAACGTCGCGACCGTAGAGAATGAACGGACGTAAATCAACATGACAGCCTTCAAACTGACCATCGATCAGGGTCGGTACGCGGGACAGCTTCAGCGTCGGCTGGGCAATGTAATTGCGCGGATCGGCCTGAATTTTTTCGGCAAATACCGCCCGCTCTGCCGCTGTTGCGTGTGGCCCCATCAACATACCGTAGCCCCCCGAAGCGTTGGTCGCTTTGACCACCAACTCATCCAGGTGAGCCAGCACATACTCCCGCTGTTTCGGATCTTCGCAGAGATAGGTCGGCACATTGGGCAGGATTTGCTCTTCGCCGAGATAATAGCGAATCATCTCTGGCACATAGGCATAAATCATTTTGTCGTCGGCGACGCCCGTGCCCGGAGCATTGGCGATCGCCACCCGGCCTTTGCGATACACCTCCATCAGTCCCGAGACGCCCAGCATCGAGTCCGCCCGAAATGCCTGCGGATCCAAAAAATCATCATCAATGCGGCGATAGATCACATCGACCCGGCGCAATCCTTTGGTCGTCCGCATTTGCAAATAGCCATCGGTGACCACCAAGTCACGCCCCTCGACCAGTTCCGTCCCCATCTGCTGCGCCAAAAAGGAATGCTCAAAATAGGCCGAGTTGTAAATCCCCGGACTCAGCACCACCACACAGGGATCCGACAAATTCGACGGAGCGAGATTGAGCAACGCTTCCAGCAATTGACTGGCGTAGTCGTCCACCGGCTGAATATCTAGCGCATCAAAAAAGCCGGGAAAGGAGCTTTTCATCACCCGCCGATTTTCTAACACGTAGGAAACGCCGGAGGGGCAGCGCAAATTATCTTCTAAGACGTACCATCGACCGTCTTGATCTTTGACCAGATCAGTCCCCGTAATGTGGCACCAAATGCCTTTAGGCGGCTGCAACCCCATGCAGGGCCGCAAATAGCCAGGAGCCGTCTCGATCGCCTCCCGCGCAATTACCTGATCCTTAATGATTTTTTGGTCGTTATAGATGTCGTGAATAAAGCAGTTCAGCGCCTCAATGCGCTGCTTCAAGCCTTTTTCGAGCCATTCCCACTCACTGTAGGGCACGAACCGGGGAATCACATCGAAGGGAAAAATCCGCTCGGTGCCCTGATTGTCGCTGTAAACGTTAAACGTCACCCCGAGCTTAAAGAGCATTTTTTGCGCCGCTTCCTGTCGCCGCTGCAGTTCTTTGAGCGGCAGCGACTGGATGCGTCGAACCAGTTCGGCTGCTGCCGGGCGAGGGGTGCCCTTCGCCTGAAACAGTTCGTCATAAAAATCGCCGGGATCGTAAGTATCCAAGCAGGCCATGCATTCTCTCCAAGCCAATCGAATAACTCATACTGGGTTACACGACCTGTATACCGTAACAGCGGATACCCTCGGGGAAAGCTTAATGCCGATACAAGAATGTGTCGGGAGCGGTGGATCGATGCAGTATGGCGGCAAAGAACAATTTATGCCGATGCTTTAGAGTCGCGCTACCGAATCGGGGCTCCCCGCTGTCGCCGCCCCCTTGTCAGAGGCTAATCCTGTAGGGGATTTAAATGCTGCTCTGATAAACCTCATCCAGATTCAGAAGTGGAGTTTTGGCATGTGGGAAACCTCACCGCCTGCGGCACCTCTCCTTCTCAAGGAGAGGTTTGACAAGACTCTAATTCCTCTCCTTGAGAAGGAGAGGTTAGGTGAGGTTCTGCCCGATCAAACAAAACTCCAGTTCTCAACTTAGACGTGGTTTAATGCGCTCTTGTTGGCTGGCCCTGCTGGCCGTCCTGAGTGACTGAGCGTTTTGGAGCCGGTGAGAGTGAGGGGGGCAGGCTAGGAAGCCTACCCGACCGGTTATCTACTCGTGTTTGAGCGGCAGGACATCGCGATCGCCGCCCTGATGAGGCTGAAAGTTACGTGGCGTCAGGTTTCTGGAAAACCCTTACCGGATTAGGCCAGAGGGGCTCCACCTGGTCTGAATTGGTCGCTCAGGTATGGAAAATTGGGATTCAGGACCAGCCGTAGGGTGGCACTGCCCACCGGCCTTAACTCAGTGGCATTCGTCTAAGGTTCTGAAATATCGGTCAAATCGGGACCATCGGGTACCGCCGCCAAGTTCCATTCGATCGGAGGCATACCCGCCGCCGCCTCGCGCAGCGCTACTTCCCAGTGCTTGCGCATTTTGATCAGGTAAGGATCGCCAGCGTAAAACCGGGCTTTGTGCCCAATCTGAAAGCTGTCGGTGTGATACATGATCAAATTGACCGGTGGCCCCACCGACAAATTCGATCGCATCGTGGAGTCAATCGAGAGCAAGGCATACTTCGCCACATCTTCAATCGCCGATTCGTAGGTCAGGGTGCGATCGAGAATGGGCTTGCCGTACTTGGTTTCGCCAATTTGCAAAAACGGCGTTTCGGGGGTGCTGCGGATACAGTTGCCCTGACTGTAAATCAAGTAAAGTTGCGGTTCCTCACCTTTGACCTGACCGCCCAACAAAAAGCTGCACTGAAAGTCAATTTTGTCTTTTTGTAGCCAGGGGCGATCGACTTCCTGCAAGTTGCGGATGCAGTTGCCGATGTAGCGAGCAATGTCGTACATCGTCGGCAGGGAATGCAGGTTGATTTCGGCATTGACAATCAGGTCACGCTCTAAGGAATGCAACACTGACTGCGTGATCGAGAGATTGCCTGAGGTGCAGAGGATCAGCGTGCGATCGCCCGGCACCGAATAATCAAATAGCTTGCGGTAGGAGGAAATATAGTCGACCCCTGCATTGGTGCGAGAGTCAGCCGCAAGCAACACACCTTGCCGCACATGAATGCCTAAGCAATAAGTCATTGAGAAAGTAGGAGAGATTAAAACGGCTTTTAGGGCTACTCGACGGAGCTATCGATAAAGGGGGGGTGTTTAACGGTTGCTTAAGAATAAATCTAACCGTATTAGACCAAATTTTTCGTCAGATGAACGAAATTTCAGGGCATTCTTCACTTTGCGGGCGACACTGTCTAGAGGCGATCGCCGCCGCCCTAGTCCTGTAGCCACTGCTTGTGAAAGCGGACATCGCGCCGCCTGCTGGAAGATTGCCAAGCGGGACTGGGCAATCTTCAACAGCATGACCGACACCGCGATCGTCAGGTTTTGAAGCGGTATTCCGGCTTTGGCGATATTGTCACGCTGATCGGGCTAACACGCCGATACGGCAACCCGGTGTCTAGCCATACTGAACTTAGGGCTCTAGTCAGTTGCCGACCCGTCAACCGTGGTGATAAACCGTTCGAGTTCCTCGCTTTGGTTGCCATAAACCCCAGCAATTTGTTGCTCACAACAGTCGATCGCAAACTCATCCAGCTCGGCGGGCTCAATGCCAAACATGCGGCTAAAGGTGTCCGGCTGCACCCGGCAAAAATCGGGGCGTGTGTCATAAATGGTGCACAGCCGCTGCGACTGATCATAGTGAATGCACCAGCCATCTGCCCCCACCAGACTCAGATAATGAGCCAGTTCGTCGGGGGTGAGATAGTCGGCCAGATCGGGGCGATCGCCGGGGTCGAGGTGACAACAAGCGCCACAGCCTTGAATGCATTGCCAATGTGCCATGGGATAAAGGGGGTTCCTCCCTTAGAATTTTGTAAAGTTAGTTAAATATGCGTTCCCAACAGCGGATAAAATAGCGCAGTCAGGCTTTTGGAAAGGCCAAATTTGTTGTCTGGGAGGATCCATGGAGTTCATTTCAAATTTTTTCAGTGGTATTAGCTTTGAGTTGATTGCTCAGCTAACCATGCTAGCGATGATCGTGATTGCGGGTCCGGTCATTGTCTTCCTACTGGCGGCCCGAGGTGGCGACCTCTAAACCGTCCGGCGGGAGACCGAGGCTGTCATCAGCAGAGCCATAACCGCTTCGACGTTCTGCAGACATTCCATCGAAAGGGCGCGATCGCACTATTGGCTGCGATCGCGCCCTTTTTCATCGACCCACTACAGCTTGTAGCCAATTTGCCGCAAAAAATCCTGCCGCGCGGTGATATCTTCGGGACCCTCCACCCCTTGCGGCGCAGCCCCATCCACGACGCCTAAAATGCCGCGCCCCTGCTCCGTCTCTGCCACGATCACCTGCACCGGATTCGCCGTCGCGCAGTAGATACCACACACTTCCGGGCAGGCTTTGATGGCATTCAAAAAGTTAATGGGAAAAGCCTCCTTCAGCAAAATGTGGAATGTGTGTCCGGCGGCCACCAGACGAGCATTTTCGATCGCGTAGGATTCCAGTTCCGGGTCGTTACCCGCCCGACGGATCAAACAAGGCCCCGAGGCTTCGCTAAAGGCCAGACCAAATTTCACCTGGGTCGAGATGCCCACGATCGCCTCATACAAATCCTCAACGGTCTTGATAAAGTGCGACTGCCCCAAAATCAAATTTGTCCCCTCCGGCATCGTTAGGGGAATTGCTTTTAGTTCCATTCGGGTCTCTCCTGTCAGGCAACCGGGCCTGAAGTGCTAGTCTCCGCATGCCCGATTCGAATTCTAACGCTCCCAGACTGTTCACAGCTTACGCGCTGGTTTCGCGATCGCTCAGCACCTTGTCAGCAATCTTCAAATCCTCCGGGGTGGTCACTTTCAGGTTGGTTTCTTCCCCCGGCACCACTTTGACCGGCAACCCCACTTTTTCAAACAGCGCCGCATCATCCGTGACGGCCCAGTTTTCGGCCTTGCCCCGGTCGTGGGCAGCCTTGAGCGGGGCGACGTGAAATCCCTGGGGCGTCTGCGCGGCCCACAGACGACTGCGATCGGGGGTCGCCTCAATCACGCCATCGTCTCCCACGACCTTGATGGTGTCCTTCACGGGAATGGCGGCAATCAAGCCGGGGCAGGTTTGCAACGCGGCGGCACAGCGATCGAACAGAGCAGGGGTGGCTAAGCAGCGCGCCCCATCATGAATCAGCACCTGATCCGCCGAGGACGGCAGCGCTTGTAACCCGTTGTAGACCGATGCTTGTCGCGTACTGCCGCCGGGGATGAGCATCACGGGTTTAGACAACGCCGTGGTGGCCAAAATGTTGAGCAGGTCGGGCTGATCCACCGCCTGACAAATCAGCCCAATCCACTCGATGCTCCGACTAGCGGCGGCGGCTTGCAGAGTCCATGTCAAAATCGGTTGCCCGCGCAGCGGTAAGAGCAGCTTGTTGCGATCGCTGCCCATGCGACGCCCGACGCCAGCCGCAGGAATCAACAGATGCACCACACGCGCTCCTCTCAGCAATGTTCTCCCCTCACCCTACCCCGAAAATTCGCCCCGCATGACTGATAAGCAAAGCTGACCGTTAATTATTGAGGGATTGTTGGCAACAACGCATTCTTAACGGCCACGTTCCTCTAAAATGTGGGACGGATAAGCAAGACGGACAGCTATGCAAGTACTGGCTCTCGTTCCGGGTGGAATTAGCGATCAGCTTCTATTTTTTCCAACGCTTGAGCATCTCAAGCAGGCCTTTCCAAAGGCCGAAATTTCCGTGGTGGTAGAACCAACCGCAGCGACGGCCTACCGGGTGTCAAAAGTGGTCAAATCCACCATTCCTTATCCGTTTGGCAAAAATAACAGTCCGGCTGACTGGGCCAATCTGTTAGGCATTGTGCGCGATCGCGAGTACGAGGTCGTGCTCACCACGACCCAAGACTGGACCACGGCCCTGATGCTCTGGTTAAGCGGCGTTCCTACCCGTATCGGATATCAGAGCGCCGCCAACAATCTCTTGCTCACGGCGACCGTACCGGCTAAAGACCAGCAGTACGCCGCCTTCCGATACCATGATTTACTCGGGCCACTAGCCCTATTCGAGCCTTGCCCCGAGATTGCGATCAACGTTCCTCAGGGCGATATCGGTTGGGTGCAAAATCAGCTCCAAAGCCAGGACATTGGCGATCAGGGCTATGTCTTGATGTATCCCGGTCCGGCGGAGGGTCAGCCCCATGACCTCTATCCCGCCGCCAACTGGATCGCCATTGTCCAAGACTTTCAGCGCCGCCAACCGGGCTTGCCGCTGGTGTTACTGCAACAACCCGAAACCGCCGAAATCGTTAAAACGATTCAGCAGACGGTACCCAGTGCCAAGGTGATGCGCCCGGATAATGTAGGCCAAACCGCTGCCCTCGTGGCGGGAGCCAACTTGCTGCTCACCACCGACAGTTACGTTTCTGCCCTGGGCATCGCCCTCAGTGTCTTTACCTTGGTGCTATTTGGTCAGCATCAGCCCAGCGATCGCCTGCCCCCGGCAAGCGACTCTGAACAACGCTTTTTGGGCATAACCTCAGACACTAACCAGGTAGCTGACATTCCGGTCGATACCATTTTGAAAAAAGTCTGGGGAGAGGGCTAACCCAGCCATCGGCTCGTCGTTAACGGGTCTTAGAATAGAGTCAGTGCCCCCTTCGTAAGGAGCTCACAACTGTGGACAAAATTAAAACCCAGGCTGGCAAAGTCGGTGACATCATCTTTGATGCTGAGACGGGAGCCACTTACAAAAAGACGGTCACTCTGACGTGGGCAATCTTGCGCGAAACGGGCGTCCTCCTATGGCTGGTGGTTTGTCTCTTATTTGTCGGGGCCGAGTGGTTTTGGCAAAAATCCATCACATTGGGCCAATCGACCCGTGGCTGGTATGAAGGGTTGAACGAACCCCGCGACGAAGCGCCAAAGTCGCCAACTGAAATGGGTCAGTCAGCGCTGTCAGCCCTGGGAACAGGCACGGCAACGCTGCTCTATCAGGCGAAGAAGCAGTTGGGCATTGAGGCCCAAACCCCCGCCGCCCAACCCCCGCCGCCCCCAGTCAAAGCCGCACCCGCGCCGGAACCAGTCAAACCGACAGAAGCCGCGATCGCTGCTGCTGCCGCTCAAGCTAAAACCGAAACCGAATCGGTCGAGCCCATTGAGTCCGAAACGGAAACCGGCGATCGCGACGAAGATTAATCAATCAAGTCTGCCTCACGCCATCACTCGACGTTGTGGCTACCCGCGCAAGATGCACTCAAAGCCCTCACTGGCCTCTGGTCAGCGAGGGCTTTGAGTGTTTGCAGCGGAATCGCCAGGTTCAGCAGTCTATCGGCTGCACCCACCCACCAACAGGGAGCGATCGCCCCTCCCCAAAAGTAAACCCACTACACAGACAATCTCCCGGCATCCGTCTATGGTAAAACGCGACCACTTCAATACAGGGTTGCAAGTCGTACTCATAACGAGTATGATTTAGAAAAGAAAGGAGGCTGTTGCCGATCCCGCTGTCCGGTCAGTAGTTTCGTTTGCAGTGCCCATCTAACTTTATTAGGAGTATTTCCATGGTTACCACCCCGACCAAACCAGAAGCTCGGTTCTACCCGACCCGCAACGATTTATCCGCAGACATTCGTGAGCAAGTTGTAGCCATTTTGAATCACAGCTTGGCCGCTACCTTAGACCTCAAAACTCAGACCAAGCAGGCCCACTGGAATGTCAAAGGCAAAGACTTTTACCAGTTGCACGAGCTCTTTGACGCAATGGCAAGTGAAATCGAAGAATACGTTGATATGGTGGCAGAACGAGTCACCGCCCTGGGGGGTACGGCCCTGGGGACGGCTCGCCTGGCTGCCGATCGCTCCATCCTGCCTGAGTATCCGGTGGATGCGGTCAATGGGGAAGATCACGTCACCGCTTTAGCCGATCGCTATGCTACTTATGCCAAGCACGTCCGCGCAGCGATTGACCAAACCGATGCGCTAGGTGACGCTGACACCGCCGACTTGTACACAGAAATCTCTCGCACGATCGACAAGCGATTGTGGTTCTTAGAAGCTCACCTGATCAATCAGTAAGAGTATTCCAACTAAAAAAGCATCCGATTGGTGCCCTCACCCTAAATCCCTCTCCCAGAGCGGGCTACTGTGTACACACATCTCGGCCCTCACCCCCTCAGTCCCCCTCGCCCAATCTTGGGCGAGGGGGAGGCCAGACAAGGCTTTCCGGCTCCCCTTCTCCCAAAGCGGGAGAAGGGGTTGGGAGATGAGGGAAAAGCCCTGACAACAAGGGTTTCAGGACTTATGTGTACACAGTAGCCTTTGAAAGGAGAGGTTAGGTGAGGTTCTGCCCGATCATACAAAACTCCAGGTCTCAACTTAGACGGGGTTTATTAGCCAATCAATCCCTTAGTCAGAGTGCTTAGGGTGCTGAATCCGCTCAATGATACAAAGTTCATCCGGGCTGGCGAACTGATTGAGAAATATCAATGAAGGTTTTGATCGATACCAATATTGCTTTAGATGTGATTCTGGAGCGAGAACCCTTCACAGAACCAGCAACCGAAATCTTTGGCTTCATTGAAGCCGGTAAACTGCAGGGCTTTACCGACGGCAGCCTGCGGTACTTCCCGCCGATTGGGCTAAGTTTGGGGCTCTGGTAACTTCAGCGTCCCAAACTTGGGGGACCAAAACTCGCCTCGGCTTTGGAAAAAAGCCACTTCCTTACACTTGCCGCGCCGATGCTCCAGAATCGAACAGCGCAGCATCACCTTGTCTTGCCCGTCTTTGGTGTAGGTATAGCGCTCCAGCATCGCGCCGCAGACCGGGCAAGGGTGATCGACAAACAGCTCAGGATGGTGAGCCTGTCGTTGAGCATAGGGCAGTTCATAGCGCTTGGCTTTGGCGTTCCAAAACATGACGGTGCTGCAGCCAACCCCTGAGCACTTGAGGAAATGCTTGGCTTTCATCTTTTGGGAACGGGAAGGGACTTTGGTCATCGCCTCCCCGCAGGTGGGGCACTGGGTTTTGGTGAGTTTTCCGTTGGCGGATTTGGGTTTAGATGCTGGCGATCGCCCAGCAGTATCTGCTGGGGTTGGCAAATGCTCAGCGAATGCGGGCAGAGAGAGCAGTTGAGATTTGGCTTTAGCGATCGCGGGGGCAAAATACGCTTGGTTCCAGCCAATCAGATACGTCTGCCAGTCTTGTTCGCCAGCCGCGATCGCATCCAGCGCCGTCTCCATCTGCGCCGTAAACTCCGGCTGAATGAGGTCCGGCAGCAGTTTCTCCAATGCGCCGTCCAGTTCTAGCCCCAACGCTGTCGGCTGCAACTTTCCTTGCAGCAGGCTCACGTACTCTCGCTGGCGCAGCGTTTTGAGGGTGGGGGCATAGGTACTGGGGCGGCCAATCCCCTTTTGCTCCATCAACTTCACCAGTTTGGGTTCGCTGTAGCGGGACGGGGGCTGGGTTTGCTTTTGATCTGCCTGGGCCTGGTTCAGATTTAGGGCTTCTCCCTGAGTTACCGCAGGCAGCACCGAGTCGGCGCTGATGTTGTTCCAGTAGCGGATATATCCGGCAAATTCCAGCACCTGGCCTCGGGCTTCCCAATAGGCATCGCCGGACTGGGTAACAATGCGAGTTTTGCGGAGTCGCGCCGGAGCACATTGAGAGGCGACGGCTCGATTCCAGATCAGGTCGTAGAGGCGAGCTGCATCGGCGGCAAGTTCTTGGTGCAGCTGCTGAGGCAGATGGTTCACCTGGGTAGGGCGAATGGCTTCATGGGCTTCCTGCGATCCTTTTACCGCTTTGTGTCGAGTGGTTTTGCTGGGAATATTTGTCGGATCATGCTGCTGCAAATACTGGCGCACCGACGCACAGAAGGGGGCGGAGAGAATCACCGAATCCGTGCGCATGTAGGTAATGTGGCCTTTCTCATAAAGGGACTGGGCCACTTTCATGGTCTGCTCAGGGCTGAAGCGGAGTTTAGCGCCAGCGGCCTGCTGCAAGGTCGAGGTGACAAACGGCGGCGGCGGTGATTGCGAAGTCTGTTTGCCTTCGATTTGAAGCACCTGATGAGGATGGTTTTGGGCGATCGCCACCAGTTCATCGGCCCGTTTCTGAGAGGTAACTTTTTCGGATTCTTTATCAGCGCTTTTGTCTTCTGAGTCTTTGGACTTGCGTTGGGGCTTGGGGCTACTGCGATAAAAGGCTTTGAATCCTTCCCGATAGGTCACCCAAACGCTCCAGTAGTCCTGGGGCACAAATGCCTGAATTTCTCGCTCCCGCACGCAGAGCAGATGCAGCGTGGCACTCTGGACTCGGCCCATGGATTTTGCGCCATTCTTGAGGGGCCAGACGACGTGACGACTCCCCGTGTAGCCCACCAGCTTATCGAGGCAGTCCCGCGCCCGCCCGGCAGCCACAAGGTCTTGGTTCAGCGTGCGGGGATGAGCGATCGCAGCCCGCACGGCCTGGGGCGTAATCTCGCTGTAGACGACCCGCTGCGGATTTTTGAGGCGCAGGGCTTCTTGCAGATGCCAGCCAATGGTTTCCCCTTCGCGATCCGGGTCGGTGGCAATATAGATGCGATCAGCCTTTTTGACCGCTTGTCGCAGTTCCGAGAGCACTTTCTGGGAGCGCGCATCGCGGGGTTGGTAGCGACAGGCGATCGCGGTTGCCCCCAGGTCAAACCCCAGGGCATCGTCGCCATCGTTCGCCAACTCTCGCACATGCCCCATACTGGCTTTGACAATCCAGCCCGACCCCAGAATCTGCCCCAGTTTCTTCAATTTTCCGGGACTCTCAATCAATAGTAAATTCGGCATGGTCACCCCAGCATCGACCGCTTAAGGTAATAGTACACAAGAACCAGGGGGCGGAGCGGAGCTGAAGAAAATTGTTACCTGTCGAAGGGTTAAATGTTGCACTTGGCTAGCGATCGCGCCTAACCAGTGGCGTTCCTGACATCAAACTCAGCCGAGCATGGTGAGGGCATACCTGCAAGCCCAAAGACCAGCGCCGCCAATGCCAGTAACCCTGAGGCCAAGGGCGATCGCCGTCCATCGTTCCGAGAGATATCCTCATGCGTCATCTCTATGGGTGACCGATGGGAAGAACTCACCGGAGTCCCTGTAGGGTTACACTATGATTTCGCAGTTTTAAGTCTGAGATGCTTGGGCCAAACATGCAGCAACCTTCGGTGATTAATCAGCGATACCGAGTCATTGACTTTCTCGGTTCGGGTGGCTTCGGCGAAACCTACCGAGTCGAAGACCTGGAAATGCCCTCCAAGCGGTGGTGTGTGCTCAAGTGCCTCAAGCCCATCGTGGACGATGCGGCGACCTACGAGTTGATTCAACAGCGATTTCTGCGGGAAGCGACTATCTTAGAAACCCTGGGCAGCCAGCATCCGCAAATTCCGACGCTCTACGCCTACTTTCAAAAAGCGGGGCGATTTTACCTGGTACAGGAGTGGATTGACGGCAGAACCCTGCTGGAATTGGTGCAGACGGCAGGACCGATGCCCCCAGAGCAAGTGCGGGCTATGCTCGATCGCCTCTTGGCCATCCTAGAGTACGTTCACAGCCAGCGCATCATTCATCGCGACATCAAACCCGACAACATCATTCTGCGGACCGGAGACTTTGCCCCGGTACTCCTGGACTTTGGTGCGGTCAAAGAAGCCATGAGCACCGTGATCCGTCATCCCCAGGCGTCTCAAAGCACCCTGGTGGTGGGCACTCCCGGCTTTATGCCCAGCGAACAATCGGTGGGTCGCCCTGTCTATAGCAGCGACCTTTATGCCCTGGGACTGACCGCCCTGTATGCCCTCACGCAAAAACTGCCGGATAGTTTCGCTAGCGATCCAGCTACTGGCAAGCTGCTCTGGCGTCACGCAGTGCCCAACCTTGACCCTGGTCTAGCAGCCGTCATTGATCAGGCGATCGAGCCCTACCCCCCCCATCGGTTTGCCACAGCTCAGCAAATGCGGACCGCTTTAGCGCAGCCATCTCCCGCCGCTCTTCCCGCATCGCCAGGGATACCCTCGCAAGTGGCGACTGTGGTGGCCGCTCCCCGCTATGTTTCCACTGACCTCTATCCCCCCGCCGATCCGGACGCCCCTAAAACTCAGCGGGTGCGGCGGGCCACTCGTCGCCCGCGATCAGATTGGCGAAAAGCCGCTTTAACGGGTGGCATCGTTGGCGGTTTCATCTTCGCGGGGCTGGTCGTGACTCGGTTGGCGTTCTTCAGTGGCAATCAGAGCGACCCGGCTGAAGAGGTCCCGCAAACGACGGCGACAACTCCCCGGTCTGAGGGTGCAGCGCCCCCTGAGGTGGCCCCGGTTGATGAGGTATCTCCTGACCTAGAGGCAGTGCCAGAGGAAGAGGAGGAGCCGATTGAGCCTTCGCAATCTGCGAGTCCTCAAGAGCCTGATCCGGATGAAGCGTCACCAGCCGATGCGCCGCCTGCGGCAGAGCCGCCTCCATCAGAGAATGGTGAACTCGATGCCAGCACCTCAGCAGCCGTGGTAGGAAATCTCTATAGTGCAATTTCTGCCCAAAATTGGGATACAGCCGCTGCCTACTTCTCACCTGATGCTAGCCCACCTTTTGACCCTGGCTTTTTCCAGCAGTTTGATCAGGTCACGGTGTCCAATTTGCGGGTGACTTCCCAAACCGACTCGACGATGACTCTCGTGGGCGAGAACACCTATGTCTGGCCCGATGGCAGCACCCAACGAGAAGAGCGATCGTACACCATCCGGAGCGAAGCGGGTCAGGCGTTGATCAGCGACTCAGCCTTTATCCGGATGATTCAAGCCCGAAATTGATGCGATCGGCGCAGATAGCGGCAGCGTGGACAATAAAGCTTGTCTTGGATCTTCGCAATTAATTGCCATTGAGTCCCTCGTAGTAGAGGGATTGCGGCCCTCAATGGCCCCGTGGCAGTGTTTGCGGCTCTGGCGTTTCGATCTCCTCCGCAACCAGCTGCCGTTTATACATAAGTTTTTGGCTGACTGCTTCCAGTGGTTTAGCCCCCTTTTCTGGTATGCCCAGAGGGCTTTAAGCCCCCAATTCTGGGGGACTTCAAACTCCGGTCTCCCCCCAGAATTGGGGGGACTAAGGGGGGCGAATGCGCCGGTTGAGGTGGCAATCGAGATGTGTATAAGCGGCAGCCGCAACCAGTGGTGGGGGAGAACGTCACTCTCATTTATGTTAGGGTATACTGCTCAAGAGATTCCTTTGAAGCGTTCCCTAACAATCAAAAAGGGAGTTTGAGCCATCACGGCTGCTCTGATGCCCCATCCATCCACCTTCTGGATGGCGAATTCCCAAGTGAGTTGGCTGCTCCGAGACTAGTCTGCTGAACTCACTGAAAGCCTTGCA
>Ga0081520_100403_pt1 | contig 18574 bp, 9 predicted proteins | sample HotLakmasection1_FD_70988 | JGI IMG/M metagenome (GOLD analysis project Ga0081520, IMG submission 70988) | Hypersaline microbial mat communities from Hot Lake, Washington, USA - Section #1 (SPADES assembly) (version 2) | ecosystem: Environmental > Aquatic > Non-marine Saline and Alkaline >... | reverse complement strand
CGATAATCTGCTTAATTTCTGCTTCGCTAAAGGGAAGACTTTGAGCGGTGGCACTGGGTGACACATCTCTGTCAGCCCGGTAAACGGGTTTTCCCAGCCCGCGTCCACCCGATTATGCTGCTGCACCCAATTGCCAAAATCATTCAGGATGATCACCTGTTTCTTAATGGTGGCGGGAGAAGCACTTTGCAGCATAAACGTGACGAACTCTTGGGCTTCACGGCAGCCAATGATCTTGCGCCCGAAATTACGCACCTTTTTGGGGATCGGGTTGTACATGCCCACGATGGTGAAGGGGTTGTCTAGCCGCTGCCCCTTATCTTCCACAAACTCATCCCAATGCTGCTTAAAAACGTCGGTATAAGTCTGAGTTTTCTCAGACCCAACCGCAACCATCGGTAATGGATCCTCAGGCTTGTATTTCTGCAAAGTGGGATCAAAATTACCACTGAGCATGTCCAGTTCAATCTGCTGGGCTTTTTGCGCCGCGACTTTACGATTAATGATGCTGTCCGGCAACCCGATTGACAAACAATAACGCTTGCTCCGATAGCTCCATCTCAAGCGTAAGCGTTCGGCGTAAGCTTCAACCTTGACTTGTCCTTTGGCCATAGTTCGGAAGGGGGGTAAAGTACATCGCCTGCACCCTCACTGTTAGTCACGGTTACTTCTGACCCACTCCATCCGCTTTTCGTGCCCGGTGTTTTATACCAATTTCGTACCAGTTTTTACACCCAAACTGGCCCAAAGTGACCTAACCTCTCCACCATTCTTCTGGAAATCAATCAACACCATGATGGCTGAAGCTGTTCCCTGAAGGGCATTTGAGGCTGCAATGCTTAAAAGCGGGTGAACGGACTCGAACCGTCGACATTCAGCTTGGGAAGCTGACGTTCTACCACTGAACTACACCCGCGAAGAAGTTAAGAGTGTTGAGTTTTTAGTTGTGAGTTGAGAAGACAGGTCTGAATTCAAAACTCAACATTGAACACTCAAAACTTATGAAGCTTTATTATACGGCTATTTGCCCGTCGGAGTTTTGTAGGGTTCTAAAACTTTGTGAAGCGGCTCAGAGTCATCGGGGCCTTTGAAGCGGCGAAATAACCGCCCGATCGCCCCCTGGAACTGATCAAGATAGGTAAAGAACACCGGCACCACCACCAGCGTTAGCAGCGTTGAGGTCGTGAAACCGCCAATCACCGCGATCGCCATTGGACTGCGGGTTTCTGAGCCCGCACCTAGCTCCAGCGCAATGGGCACCATCCCGGCCATCGTCGAAATTGAGGTCATGAGAATCGGGCGGAGGCGCGTGGTGCCCGCTTCCATCACCGCTTGGCGGCGATTCTTACCTTGCTGTCTCGCCATCAGGGCGTAGTCCACCAGCAGAATAGCGTTTTTGGTCACCAGCCCCATGAGCAGCACGATACCAATGAGGGCAAAGAGTCCCAGAGGTTTCTGGGTAATCAGCAAGCCCATCAGAGCCCCGCCGATAGAAAGGGGCAGCGCCGCCATCACCGCAAAGGGATAGAGGAAGTTGTTGTAGAGCAGCACCAGTACCGCATAAATCATCAAGACCGCCGTCCCCAACGCGAGGAGGAAGCGGCTGAAGATTTCGACCATGATTTCGGCATCCCCCGCCGGCTGCTGCTGCACATCTGCCGGGAGGGTTTGCAGGGCCGGCAGTTCATCGACCAGGGCGATGCCCTGACCCAGGGTAAGCCCTTGGAGGTTGCCGCCGATGGTGACCTGACGGGCGCGATCGAAGCGGTCAATTTGGGCCGGACCACTGCCGAAGGCGATGTCAGCCACAGCGATGAGGGGCACCAGATTACCGTTTTGACCAGGGACTTTGAGCTGTTGCAGAGTATCGAGCTGGTCGCGGTACTTGGGGGCAAGCTGGACGCGGATGGGGATCTGGCGATCGCCCAGCGTAAACTCCGCCAGGTTCGACTCCGTATCGCCCAGAGTGGCGAGAAAAGCCGTTGTGGCGATCGCCTGCACCGATACGCCCAAGTCGGCTGCCCGTAGGGGATCAGGCGTAATCAAGATTTCGGGCTTCACCAGGCTAGCGCTGGAAGTGACTTCCACCAGCCCCGGCAATTCCCGCATTTGTTTAGTCAGCGCGTTCGAAGACTCCAACAGCGTCGTGGGATTATCACCCTTGAGGATAATGGTCAGGTCCTTACCTTCACCCCCAGCGCCCTGACTTTGAAAACTGATCCGCGCCCCTGGAATTGTCTGAAAAATTTGGCGCGCGTTCTGCTCAAAGACAGCTTGCGTAGCGGTGCGCTCGTCTTTGGGCTGCAGATTGACGAACAGCGTCGCTTTATTGACGCTATCCGTCCCTTCCGACGACAGCACACTGAGAACCGCTTCATTTTCCAGGAGTTCTGCCGTTAGGCGCTCGGTGACTTGACGGGTACTCTGCAGCGTCGAGCCGGGGGGCAGTTCCACATTGATGGTAGAGAGGCCCGTGTCGCCCGATTCAAACAGGCTGGTGGGAATGTAGGGCACCAGCATCAAACTGCCGATGAAAAACACGAGCGCGAGGGCGATCGTCAGCAACCGATGGCGCAATCCCGCCTTCAGCAACGTTTGATAAGGATGGAAGCGACGGCGCGGAGCGCGGCCATAACCATTGAGGTTGCCGTTACCGTCACCGTTGCCATTGCTGCTTGCAACAGACTGCGCGATCGCGGGTTTCGATTTAAGCAGGTAGGCCGCCATCATGGGGGTCATCAGGCGGGCAACCAGCGTGGAGAACAGGGTCGCAGTCGCCACGGTGACGCCAAACGGCTTGAAGAATTGACCAGGAATACCGCCCATGAAGGCGACGGGTATAAACACCGCGACGATGGTGGCAGTCGTCGTAATCACGGCCAAGCCGACTTCTGAGGTGGAGTCCAGCGCCGCCTGGAACGGGGGCTTGCCCATGTGGATGTGGCGCTCGACGTTCTCGATTTCCACGATCGCGTCATCCACCAGGTTCCCCACGGCTAGCGTCAGGCCCAGCAACGACATGCTGTTGAGGGTGTAGCCAAACCAGTCCAGGACTAAAAAGGTGGGGATAATAGATAAGGGCAACGCGGTGGCGGTGACCAGCGTGGCTCGCCAGTCGCGCAAGAAGAGGCCAACGACCACCACGGCGAGAATGCAGCCCACGATCAGCGCCTCAATCGACGCTTGATAGGAGTCGCGAATGTCCGTAGCGCGGGTAAAAACCAGTTGAAATTCGATATCTTCGGGGAGGGTGGCTTCGAGCTGGGCGATCTGGGCCGTCACCCCTTCTTCGACGGAAACCAACACACTGCCGGTGCTCCGCAGCACCGAAAACGCCACCACCCCCTGATTGTTGAAATAGGCCGCTTGTCGGGCTTCGGCGTAGCCCCGTTCCACGGTGCCCAAACTCTGGAGGGGCACGGCGGTGCCATTGGGCAACTGAATCCGATAATTTGCCAGCGCTTCCACGGTGGGGGCGCTGCCCAGGGTGCGGATGCCCTGCTCCTGTTGGCCCAGGTTGGTTCGACCACTGGGCAGATTGATATTGAGGGCGCGAATCTGGTCGTTGACTTGGGTCGCCGTGATGCCGAGCGCATCTAACTGTTGGGGGTCAAGGTCAACGCGAATTTCGGGATCGACGCCGCCGACGCGATCGACCTGAGCAACGCCGGGAACGGCTAGCAAACTGCGGCTAATTTCTTGATCCACCAGGTCACTCAGGGCTTCGACCGATCGCTGATCTGACGTGACCGCATAGGTCAGAATCGGTCCACCTTCGAAGTCCAGCCGTCGCACAACGGGGTCTTGGGCCGCACCCGGCAGATCAGAGCGAATGCGGGCGATCGCGTCGCGCACATCATTGGTGGCGCGATCGCTATCCGTGCCCAGCACAAAACTAATCACCGTTTGCGAACTGCCATCCGTAATGGTGGACCGCAGTTCGTCGATATTCCCGAGTCCTGCAACGGCATCCTCTACCTTTTTGGTCACCTGGGTTTCCAGTTCCTCAGGCCCCGCCCCGGTCTGATTCACCGTGACGATGACGGCGGGAAAGTCGATGTTGGGGTTAAGGTCAACGCCTAAACGCCCAAACGACACCAACCCCGCCAGGGTCAGCACCAGGAATAACACCAGGGTGGGAATGGGGCGTCGAATGGACCAGCCGGAAACGTTGAAAGACATAGATGAGTGGATGGGTGATTGGGTGTGTTGGCGGAGCCTGCCCGGAGGGCTTGGGTGGTTGGGGGTGTTGGCGAAGCCTGCCCGGAGGGCTTGGGTGGTTGGGTTGCGCCTAAAGAATGTGTTGGGTCAACCCGATCGCGCTAGGTCAACCCGATCGCGCCCCGACGGCATGGGGCAGTGGTAGCGGGCGATCCGATCGCCCTCATTCCGCCACGGTGACGGTATCGCCTTCTTGTACGTAGCTAGCCCCCGCGACGATGACCTGTTCGCCAGCTGCCAGTCCCTGAAGAATTTCGACGCGATCGCTCTCATCCCCACTACCAGGAACTCGCGCCCCAATTTCGACGGTGCGGGCGACGGCAGTTTGGTCGGCATCTAAGACATAAACCCGAACTGAACCGTCCGGTTGCGGCAACAGAGCCGTCGCGGGGACTGTCAGCCCAGAGCGCTGTCCTGACTGGATTGCCGCCGTGAGAAACATGCCCGAGCGCAGGCGATCGCTCACCGGCAGGCGCACCAGCACTTTGGCGGTGCGAGTTTCGGGGTCTACTAATGGTTGGATCTCTTGCACCGCACCTTCTACCAGCACCTCCGAATCCGTGCTGGAAGTGACCCGCACCGGGGCTCCCACCTGCACCTGTGACAGTTGTGCCTGGGGCACTTCGGCCAGCAGTTCTAGTTGATTCCCTTGAATCAGCGACACCACAGCGTTGCTTGTAGAAGACACATTGCCGACACTGGCCGGACGCTCCGCCACAATGCCCGCTAGAGGCGCGACGACGGTAGTGCGGTTCAGTTGGGTTTGCAGACTTGCCAGCGCCGATCGCTGACTACGGATATTCGCCTCGGCACTGGCGACCGTGGCCCTCGCGACTCCCACGTCTTCACGGGTGGTCAGGGCTTGAGTGGCACGACTGTCCAATTCTTCCCGACTCACCGCCCCCTGATTGGCGAGAGATTGATATCGCTGGCGGTTGCTTTCCGCCTCGGCTAACCGGGCTTGGGCCTGCGACAGCGTCGCCTGCTGTTGCTGCAACTGGGCTTGAGCCACCTCAATCTGCGCTTGAGCCTGCTGAATCTGGGTCCGCAACTCGGTGTCATCGAGAATGACCAGAGGTTGACCCGCCGCGACGCGATCGCCCTCCCTCACCAACACCTCCCGAATCTGCAACCCACTGATTTGAGGGGTCACTGCCAGCAAATCCGCCGCTTGCACCGTTCCGGTCACGGTTAGGCGCTCGCTCACCTGCCCCGTTTGCACCGGGGCCACCGTCACGGTTTGCGCACTTACCTGAGCGGGGGCGGCGGGGGCGTCGTCGGTGGCAGGGGGCGCTAAACCAGACAGTAGGCGTGAACCGCCCAGGGCGATCGCGACCCCAATGCCCACACCGACCAGCAGTTTGCCATAACCTTTGGCAGACTTACCCGACTCTTTAGGAAACGACGGGGGGGATTGACTGGGAACCATCAAATCTGAATCTTGCAGTGGTGTCACGATAAAAACCGGCGAGCGTAAATTGGCCTCTAAAAGAAACCTGAGCGTCATATTAAGAAGTGTAAATCCATTATGGCTTAAGATTTCTCCGCTGCGGGCAACTGCTACGGGAAACCTGTCAGCTAGGCAAGTCTACGGTTAAGCAAATGACAGACCATTTGCGGCGCTGAGTGCCATGCAGGCAAGTTGCCGTTGAGACGATATCAGTAGTCGGGCAACATCAACTACAAAGATTCGAGGCTGAAACTATCACGCTGCCGTGATGGACTGTGTAATGTTCATTTTGCATGTACTTATGGGACTCGTTTTGAGCTGAGACCATCCTCCATTTTGCTTCCGCATCTGCCCCTTGACGCTGACATCATGCCGCTTTTCCAGGCGTCACTATTGAGTAGCGTCTGGGTAGCGACGAGGATCGATCAATGCGATTGACCGCGTGCCAACCCTTGCAAACGCCACCGCCGCTCGACAACGCATCACTTTACGCCAATTACGCAAAAAGGGAAGGAGATAACATATCCCCTTCCCTTGATCACCAATATTGGGTGGCATCACAAAAATGAGATAGCCCTCAAACCGACAGCTCAAGCTTATGCGATCGCATTCTTATCCTGGTTGGCCTCTGAGACCTGCAATGACTTTTCCAGGCGCATGATTTGCTTTTCTTTGAGAGACAAAGAAGCGCTGTCCAATAGATTGGCAATCAGGGCATCAAAGGAGAACAGTCCGGCACCGTTGATCAAGAAGTAGAAGAAGGAGGCCGCGTAAATCGCTGAAAGCTCCAGGTAAGGCAGGCTCAAACCAGCGACCGAAATGTGGTGATACATCGCAACACACATCGTGCCAAACAAACCCAGCGAGGCAAACCGAGTGAACAAGCCCATCGCCAACAGGGGCGCACCGATCAACTCAGTGTAAGCCGCGACGTAGCTCAGGAAAATTGGGAACGGCAAACCCAAATATTCCACATAAGCGCGAGCGAAGTTTTCGATGTCGGCCAGCTTGTCGAGACCGTTATGGACCATCATCACCCCCAGCGTGACTCTCAGAATTGCCAGAGTTGCCTGAGAAAGGGTATTCGCCGAGACATTAGGCCTGAAAAGCTTGGCAGCAGTAGAAGTAAGTTGCATGTCGAGTCAGATAGTTAAGGAATAATTTGCAGTGGTATATTTATAACTTAACAATATTTTTTAAGAATCGTAAATAAAAATGATCGGTTTTTGACAAGTTTGAGGTAAGTCTATCCATTGGCAGCGAGTCAACCCTGCATGGTAGGTATGGAGATGATCGGGTGGCGGTCCAAAAGGTTCGTCCCGTGGAAGTCGCCAAGCAACTGTCGATGCTTTGAACCGTCTGGATTCTACCAGTTGCCTAGAGGGTGCGAGGGCAGCGATCGCACTCACTTCTCAAAAATCCAGGCGGGCAGCGCTAGTTGTCTTTAAACTGCTAGTTTCAAAAAAATGTCTGAGTTTAGCCAATTAAACCCCGTCTAAGTTGAGAACTGGAGTTTTGTATGATCGGGCAGAACCTCACCTAACCTCTCCTTTCAAAGGCTACGGTGTACACATAAGTCCTGAAACCCTTGTTGTCAGGGCTTTTCCCTCATCCCCCAACCCCTTCTCCCAAGGCGGGAGAAGGGGGGCCGGAAAGCCTTGTCTGGCCTCCCCCTCTCCCAAAATTGGGAGAGGGGGACTGAGGGGGTGAGGGCCGAGATGTGTGTACACGGTAGCTCCCTAGGGAAAGGGATTTAGGGTGAGGGTTACATAACTGAGATGCACCCGATCCCTTTAACTTTCCTGCTCATCCCATTTCAAAAGACGAACAATTTGCGCGGGCAAAGTGGATGGATTAAAGGGCTTACTAATGGCTCCAGCAAACCCCATTTGACGTAGCTGTTGCTCAGTAAACAAAGTGGCCCTAGACGAAATTAGGAGGATCGGAATGGCCTGCTCCACGGAATAAGACTTGAGCTGCTCAACAAAGAGCAATGCATCTACTTCCGAGGTCGAAGTATCCACCAAAATTGCCTGAGGATGAGCCTGTTGGCATAACTGTATGCCCTCTCGAATCGAGCTTGAAAGAGTCACTTGCCAGCCCCCAAATTCCTGTAGGGCAGCCCTCAAGATTTCTCGAAGACTGGGTTCATACTCAATCAATAAGATGGACTTGGTCGCCATAAGGTCACCCCTTTATGGCTAGACGTAACAAAGCCAGAACATTTGAATAACTCCCAACTCCCTCGTGTTCGTCAAGCCGAGTTTAGGATAAGAAAATATGAAATTGATGATAAGTAGGTGGACATAAATAAACGATATTGTAGGGTGCTGTTAGGCGAAGCCGTAACGCACGATTCCACAAGGATTTGATGCGTTACGCTGGGGCTAACACATCCTACAAATAATCAAGCCCATCTACTTAAGGCTGGTGGCTCAGGGCTGGTGGATTTAATTGAGGACGCGCCCTAAAAGGAGCCGGTTCTCAGCTCTCAGCCACCATTTGCTGCTTTTGGCGCTTGGCGGCTTGGCGGACATCTTGTAAGCGCAGCAGCACAATACAAATCATCAGCCACAAAACCCCACTGGCCATACCCGCCAACACATCAAAGGGCCATTGAATGCCCAAATATAGACGGCTTAGCCCGATCGCTCCGACCCAGAGCGCCGCCCCGACATAAAACCAGCGGGCTAGTTGGGGAAACCGTTGCGCCAGCAAATAGGCCATCAACCCATACAGCACCGTCCCCTGCAAATAGTTGCCATGAAAAGAGAGCGCTGAGGCCGCTTCTGTCACCAATGGCGGCTGAATGGGGGGACGAGCAACCTCTAGCAGCAGCCCGAGCTGATAATTGATTAGTCGGGTACCCATAAAGGCCACAAGGCCCATCAAGAGTTTCCAGTAGTCGCGCTGCCACCATAGCAACCCCAACAGCATGAGGAAAATTGGTAACGCCACTTCCGGATTGCCAAATCGGGTGATCACCAGCATCACCTGGGTCCCAGCCGGGGTGGCAAACTGCTGGATAGCCTGCAAGATATTGGCTTCCAGGGTATCTGTCTGGGCCGGAATCCACACATCCGTAATTTGTCGCATTAGCCAGAAGGCGATGGGCAGACCAATGAGGCCAGTCAGGCCGAGGGCGGCAATCAGCGCCGAGACACTGGGAAAGACCCGCTGCACCCAAAAGCCTGCCAGCTTTTCCACTGAGTTGGGTCGCCGCTTGGCCGGAGCCACCACCGTTAGAGCTGCTGGCAGACAGGACACCTCCAGGGGGGTGTCGCCGACCATCTCGCCGTCTACCACGATCGCTTCGGGAGTGTTCGTCGTCAGCTTCAGCCGGTCGGTTCTGAAATGGTACAGATTCGGCAAATCCGCTTTCGTTTTGACCAGGGCCGAGCCGTACAGATTCACCAGGTCGCGGGCGGCTTGCAGTTTGCCTCGCATGGTCGGCTGCTGGGCTGCCGGTTTAGTGATGATGGTGACGTCCAGCAGGCCATCATCAAAAATCACTTCGCCCACCCCTTGGGCCAGCACGGAGGTCGGGGGGGCGGCATTGGCAATGGTGACGGCAAACGCGGGGAACTGATGGATCTGTCCCCCCATCTCCACTTCGGCATTAAATAACGCTTGTTCGCCCAGTTGCTCCCAGCCAGCAATCAGGTAGGCCAGCACCCCCCACTGATTTTTGAGTTCGCGGGTGGCTTTGCCGACCATGCCGGCCTCTAGGCCGACCCCCGCCAGCAGCGTCATCAGGTGCTGGTTGCAATAAGCGGCATCCAGTTGGCGAGTGGTGCCCGCCAAGAGCAACTGGCAGGCTCCGGCGACGGTGGTGGGGATGCCCATCGCCACTGAGAGGGCGTTGGCGGTGCCGCGCGGAATCACCCCGAGGGGGATGCCGGTGCCCAACATCTGACTGGCGACGAGCGAAACGGTGCCATCGCCGCCGGAGGCAATGATCAGGTCAGGCTGAACCGCGATCGCTTGTTTGGCGAGTTCATCGGCATCGACCTCGCGGCTGGTGAAATGAATGTGCAGGTGCATCCAGGGACAAAGGTTCTGGCGAATTTGCAGGAGATCTTGAGTGGAGTCTCGCTGCCCCGCGACCGGATTGAAAATCAGATGGGCCACCCGTGTCTGCATCAAAGCGTTGATCACGGGATAGGCCGTCGCCAGATTGAACGCGAAGGGGACGTTATGCTCACTGCACAGGCGCGATAACGTGGTCACATCCGGTTTGGCTGAAGCTGACAGGGTGGGATCGATCAGAAAGATGACGGCCAGAACATTGCCAGTGGCCACCTCAGCCGTTAACTGGTCAAGCTCGGTGGGCTGAATGGGGCAGTGCGTCGGGTGATGCAATTGCTGGGCCATCGCGGCAGGTGCAACCAACCGATAGCGCTGGAGAATGTCAGCCCGCTCGTGCAGGAAGGCTTTGAGGCTAGCAATTTGGCGGTCATGGGCCAGCAGCCACACCGTGGCTGACAGGGGCGGGGTATCCCCAACGACATCGGGTATCGGGCGATCGCTCATTGATTTAGTTACCAACTCTCGATTCAGTCAGGATTACGAATTAATTGACAACCTCATTGCTTGGAGAGATGCACCGCTCTGCATTCGCCCCGAGCTTTTGGATTTTATTCGATCCTCGCGCTTAGGAATGAATGAGTTTTAAGTTCTTAAACCTCATCCAGAAACCTCATCCAGACTCAGAAGTGGAGTTTTGGCCTGTGGGACAACCTCACCGCCTGCTAAACCTCTCCTTTCAAAGGAGAGGTTTAGCAAGACTCTGATTCCTCTCCTTTCAAAGGAGAGGTGAGGTGAGGTTCTGCCCGATCACCCAAAACTCCAGTTCTCAACTTAGACGGGGTTTAGTTTTGAATTTTGCATTGACGGCTCAACTTAAAACTCAAAATTCACAATCTGGAACTTAATGAATTTTGATTCCTGAGAAGCGATGGCCTGAGGACTCCTATGCGGTTGTCTCATTTGATTAAAGCACCATCGTTGTCCGTTCGGATGCGAGATTGACCGGGCGGCGATCGCTTTCCTGAATGTCATGAAACTGACCAGCCGAGTAAATCAGCGACTTGTTGCCAAATGGTAAGGGGATTGAACGGTTTGGTGATCACGCCAGCAATGCTCAAGTTAGCAAATCGTTCGCGATCGCGCGCCAGCACCTTCGAGGTCAATAAAATTACCGGAATCGCCTGCGTCGCCACCTTTCCCTGGAGCTGCTCAAACATCTCAAATCCATCCATCACCGGCATCGAAACATCCAGCAAAATGGCGTCCAGAGTCTCGGATTGCGCAACCGTCAACCCTTCTTTCCCAGAATGGGCCAAAACCGTTTGCCAGCCCCCAAATTCTTCTAGGGACGCCTGCACCACCTGGCAAATGTCTACTTCATCATCGACAATCAGGATGCGTTTCATCGACAATCTCCAGAATCAAGACAAGACCAGGAAAGGGGACTGGGGAAGCGTTTAGGGCCTGGTTCTATATACCTTTAAAGCTGGCTGACTCGATAGCAGTTGCGCTGTTGTTTCGCCTGGTAAAGGGCTTCATCCGCTTGCTGAATGGCTTCCTTAGGCAAAATGTGAATGGCTTGGCTGACGATGGTAATGCCGATGCTGACCGTCACGCGATCGCTCACCGCCGAATCCGCATGGGGAATATTCGCCTCGTACAACGCTGCTTGAATCGTCCTGGCCACCTGCCCGGCTCCCTCCCGATCAGTTTGAGGCAGTACTAGAATAAATTCTTCCCCGCCGTAGCGGCCAACCAAATCACTGGCGCGACTAACGCAGTTCCGTAATATCTGAGCCAGTTGTTGCAAACATTCATCCCCTCGCAAATGGCCATAGTAGTCGTTAAAGGCTTTGAAATGATCCACATCAACCATGAGAATGGCAAGGGTCGATGTGGATTGCTGGCACCGTTGCCACTCCAGTTCTAAAAAAGTGTCCAACTGATAGCGGTTAGAGACCTGGGTCAGGCTGTCTACAGTCGCTTGAATCGTTAGCTGAGCCTGCAGTCTCAGCAATTCCAATTCGATCTGTTTACGTTCGGTAATGTCTGTCGCGGTACCCACCAACCGGATCACCTGCCCCTGGGCAGCCAAAACGGGTTCGCCCCGACTGATGAAGTACCGCAGTTCGCCATCGGCTCGAATGATCCGATGCTCCAGTTCGTAGGCTTGCCCCTGAGTCATGGCCTCGGCGACCGCCCGTTCTAAGTCCTGGCGATCGTCGGGATAAGTTATCTCCAGAATTTCCTGGAGGGTGGGGGCGGGCTGATCCGGGTGCCAACCGACCAATCGAAACATCTGCTGAGTCCAGATCATTTGCTGGGTGGCAAGATCAAATTCCCAACTACCCATCTGGGCAATGCGCTGGGCTTCTTCCAAGGCAGCGGTTTTGTAGGCTACCTCCCGCTCTAGTTCCTTCTGGTAAAGGGTGGTGAGGCGTTCGACTTCCCGCCGTTCACGGATATCTTGGAAGGCCACGATGGCATAAACGATATGGCCATCGGCGTCGAAAACCGGCGCACCATGGGCTTCCAGGGGTACCCGCTGCCCTGTTTTTGGGGAGACAATTTCGATATCATCTACGGTGATTGTTTCCCCATTCAGGGCTCGCATGGCCGGAAGCTGATCCACTGGGTACAACTGTTCGGTGTTGGCTTGATAGACCTGAAAGGTTTCTGATCGGCAGGCAACCTCAGCGCCCAGTCTGCCTTCTCCATACAACTGCCGAGATAAGGGATTTGACCAGATCAGCTTGCCGTCCTGGTCGAACACCGCTATTCCCACGGGCACGTTTTCCAGCAGAGTCGCAAACCGCTGTTCGCTGTTTTTTAGGGCTCTAAAGGAATCACCCAGCCGATGGGCCATCTGGTGAAAGGCCTGCCGGAGAGATTCCACCTCCAAAATTGCCGTGGGCTGAGTCTCGGGGGCCAGATCGCCATCGGCCAGCTTTTCGGTGGCTCGATTCAGATCCCAAATAGGTGTCACTAGGCGGCGCGTACCCCACACTCCCAAGGCAATAGAGCTGAGCAGGGCTACCAGGGAGATGACCATGGTCCGCTGTCGATTCGCCTCAATTTCGGCCATAAAGTCCGACTCTGGAATGATGGTCACAATCAACCAGTCCAGACCGTAGTCTTGCCGATAGGGAATGGCTTGCAGGAAATGGCGCTTGCCGTCAATGCGGATGGTATGCTGCTCGGGGCTTTGAATGGCTTCCCAGTGGCCCCGATAATGCTGCAACTGCTGGGCTCCACTGCGAATCAGCAGGTTAGAACTTTCATTCGCCGTCAGCCTGCGAAAATCGACATTTTCCGGGTGAGTAACCGGCAGACTGCCATCTTCACCATCCGGTTGGCTTTGCCCCCCGGCTACCGCAGCGATGTAGGCCGGATCTCTGGCTGAGTTGGCAATTAAGGCCCCGTTGCGCTCCAGGATGAAGCCTGCTCCCGTTTGCCCGATGACAATCTGCTCCAAAAAGTCATTCAACTGGTGCAAGCTGATATTCGCGAAAAACACCCCCTGGAGCTGGTTTTGCTCATCATAAAGGGGGGTGTGAGCATTGATGATGAGGTGATTGGTCCGCCCCATCTGATAGGGCTTCGTCCAGCCTGGTGTGCCGGTGGCGACCACCTGACGGTACCAGGGGCGAGTGCGCAGATCCATATTAGAAATAATTTCTACTGGCCGCAGTAGCTGACCGACTTCGTCAATGGTATATAAATTGAGCTGGCTAGGATCATCGGGGTTAGAACGCCCTACCTCGTAGGGTAAGTCGGTCGGAGTGAGACTGGTGGCCCCAGTTTCAAAGTCCACTGGGCTGACCCGGTTGCTGACCACAAAAGTCCCGTCGGGTTGCCCAAACCCCAGCGCCTTAATGGCAGAATTCTGCTGATGTTGCCCGATCAGATAACGGTGCAGGGCGTCAATGTCATCTAGGGTGATGGCACCCGTTTCGAGAGCCGCAATATGATTATTGTTGATCTGATGAGCCGTTTCCAGGTAGCTGTTCAATTTTTCGGTGATGTGGTAACCCGTTTCTGTCGTCAACTGCTGGGCCAGATCGGCGATCGCCTGTTGAGTGCTGCGGTAAGACAGATAGCCCACTAGAGACGTAATGCCTACTACCTGCAGCACAAAGGGGACAATCAGCAGGGTTCGCAGTGAAAGCTTCATGTTCTTTAAGACACATGGGTCTATCATCCCTTAGGATGCCCAGTTTTTAAGGTTTTCACGGAGAACTCATCGGTACGGTAAAGAAGAAGGTGCTGCCGTGGCCGAGCTTGCTTTCCACCCAGATCGCGCCCCCATGCTGCTCCACGATGCGTTTACTAATGGCCAGCCCCAGCCCGGTACCCCCCTTCTGGCGAGAGTCCGACACATCCACCTGCTGGAATTGCTCGAAAATACTCTCCCGCTTTTCGGCGGGGATACCGCGACCGCGATCGGTGACGGAGAAGAGGATGGCAGGTGAAGTGGGTGAATGAGATACAGCATTTTTCATCCCACCGACCCCACCGACCCCACCAACCCACTCCCTCGCTTCCAGCACCACCTTATTCCCCGGATTCGAGAACTTAATGGCGTTGCTGAGCAGGTTGGTGAGGACCTGGACGATGCTGTCAGGAGCGGCGTAGCAGGTGGCTTTGAGCAGATTGACTCTGAGGATCACGGCGGCTTGGTCCGCGAGGGACTGGACACTGTCTTCGCCCTGCCGCATCAGCTCTTCTACCTGGCACGGTTCCATCATCAACTTGACCTTGCCAGATTCGAGCCGTTCGAAGCTGAGGATGTCGTCTACCAGACGGACTAAGCGGTTGCTGTTTTTGATGGCGATATCGAGCATGGCCTGGGCTTTTGCCGGACGGGTGCTGTAGACGCCAGAACTCAGTAGCTGGAGCGCTCCTTCAATAGAGGTGATGGGGGTGCGGAGTTCGTGGCTGACGATGGAGACAAATTCGTCTTTCAGGCGTTCGACTTCCAGGCGATCGCGAATATCTTCTACATGACCAATGGAATATAGGGGTAGGCCATTGGCATCCCGGACACATGAGGAGCTGAGAAAGATGGGAATGATCGTACCGTCTTTGGCGATATAGCGTTTCTCCATCTGAAAAGTTGGCAGCTTACCCTCATTCATCTGATTGAAACCAGCCATATCAGCGGCTAAATCTTCGGGATGGGTGATGTCTTTAAAGTGCATTTGCAGCAGCTCTGCCGACGAGTAGCCCAGCAAATCGCAATAGCATTTATTAACCCGTAAATAGCGTCCTTCTGGCGACACTAAAGAAATGCCAATGGGGGCGTCATCAAAGGCGCGGCGAAACAGTTCTTCGTTGTCCTGGAGAGCCTGTTCTAGTCGTTTGCGATCGGTAATATTTTCTACCGTGCCGACAATGCGCACGATGTTGCCGGTTTCGTCTTCAATGGGAAATGCTTTAGACTGCAGCCAGAGCAGGCGACCATCGGGGTGCAGAAACCGATACTCGACATCGAAGGGATCGCCGTGGCGTTCTTCCTGAAGCTTAGCTTCAACCCAAGGGCGATCGTCGGGGTGAATGTGGTTTAACCAATGGGACATGCCTCTGGCGTAGGGCGGTTCTTCGGGCAAGGGGCCGTAAGGCCTCCCCGTCAGGTTAAGAATTGCCGGGTTCAGGTAGGAGTACTGAGCGGTATCGGTATCGAAAACGAAGAAGCCTTCCTTGACGGCTTCAGCAAGCTGGCGGAAACGGGCTTCACTTTTTTGGAGGGCAATTTCGGCCTGTTTGCGATCGGTGATGTCCAGGGCAGTGCCACATAGCTTCAGGCCCTGCTGATCGTCAATGATCTCGCCTCGGCTCACGATATCCCGCTGGGTACCATCCGGACGGTGAATCCGGTGTTCGATACGGTAGGGAATGTGGTCAGTAATGGCTTGTTCGATCGCCTTGCCCACCTCATCGCGGTCTACCGGTGGGATCATGGCCAAAATCTGTTCGTAGCTGGGTTCCAACTGATCAAGACTGCAGCCGAAGATGCTAAACATCTCCTCTGACCAGGTGATCAGGTAAGTTTGTAGATCCATTTCCCAACTGCCGACATGGGCAATGCGCTGGGCCTGACGCAGGTTTGCTTCGCTGTGGCGTAGGGCAATTTCCGCCTGTCGCCGCTGGGATAGGTCACGAATAATGATGACCACCTCTTCCTTGTTCAGCGGGAAAATTCTGACCTCTTCCCACAAAAATTGGCCCTCAACCTGTAGCGGCAACTCAAACACTTGCATCTGCCCGCACTGGAGAACTTTTTCTGCGGCCTCTAGACGCTGACGGGCAACGGCAGCGGGGAGGAGATCCCTAATATTACGACCCACATCCTCCGCTGAAATGATGAGCGGAAAAGCATCAGTGAGTTTGATGTCTAGATAGGTGCCATCCCGATGCATGCGAACGATTAAGTCAGGAATCGCGTCTAGAATCGCTCGATACTGGGCTTCCCGCTGCTGTAACTCAGCGATCGCCTGTTTGCGATCGGTAATGTCAACGACGACGCCGTACCAGGCAATGGTTCCATTCGGGCGGCGTTGGGGTTGGGAATTGCCCTGCACCCACTTGACTTTTCCCGAAGGCGTCTGGATGCGCCATTGTAAAGAAAAGGTTGCTAGGGTTTCGGCACTGGTGCGAACGGCGGCGCTGTAGGTCGGCAAGTCCTCCGGATGAATGGAATCAATAATGATATTGGCATCCTGAAGCACTTGCTCCACGGAAATTTCATGAATAACTTCGAAGGCAGAACTCATGAATTCGAACCAGATGTGGCCGTCTGGTTCCTGCACCAGGATGTAAAAGTTGCCGGGGGACAGTCGGCTGTATTGCTGTAGCCACCGCTCACGATTGTGCAGGGAAGTTTGGGTATCCCGATAGCGTTGCTCAAGGTCAGTGAGGTGTTTGTCGACTAACTGGGATGCCCGCCAGGCTAGCGCGATCGCGCCCAGCGAGGGGCTTAGGATCAGTAACGCCAGATTGCCCGCTATCATTTCCCGCTGGACTAGGAATCCGAGTAGCGCAGCGGCACCCAGGCCAGCCGTGATCGCTGGCAGCCTCACTAACCACAACCACGGTCGGGCCGCTAACGCCTGACGCCGCAACTTAAATAAGACGGAAGACATGATTGAAGAATGACCATTGGCAAGGCATCGTCGCAACCCCAAGCATCCACTCGCTCACTCATACCGTTAATCCTAAGCGCTCTCAGTCTTGAGGGCTTCCGTGGGCATGGATTCGGCAAGCTGAGACAATGCGGTCTTGAGCTCTGCCAGCATTGCCGTAAACTGATGGCCCCACTGAGTCTCCTGCTCTAGATGCTGCCGAAGGGAGGCTTCCATCATTTCGGCGGCGATCGCCGCCTGGTCATACCCAAACGTCCCCAAGCCGCCGACTAGCTTATGCACACTGGCTAACGCCGCATCTTTTTGCTCACGGGTACAGGTTCCCGTTTTGAGTGCCTGCTCGGTCGCGGCCAAAACCGCCAGCCGCTGTGCCCAAGAAGCGCGAAACTTGATATCCGCCTGTTGCATCACCGACCGGAACCGATGTTGTTTGGCCTCTTCTAAAGTCGCAGCACTCACCGCGATCGCCTGCGCTGATGACAACTCGGGCGAGGGCGTTGAGGCTGTCGGCAGCGGCTCTGGTTTCAGCCGATAACCCAGACCATACACCGTATCAATGGGATCCTGCTCCATGCCAGCCGCTTTGAGCCGTCGCCGCAAATCTTTGACCAGGGTCGTGACTGACCCTTCTACCGGAGCGTCATCAAAAGACCACAAGCGATCGATAATGTTGCTGCGGCTAAGCAATCGCTCAGGATTCCGCAAAAACAGCTCCAGCAAAGTATATTCTTTAGGGCGACAAGGGACGACCGTAGGCCCATACGTGACTTGCGCCGACGACGGATCGAGACACAGATCGCCCCACGTCAACTGCGGTGAGACGCTGACCTCACCACTCCGTCTGAGCAAAGCGCGCACCCGAGCCATGAGCTGATCGGGCTCGCCCGATTTCACGACATAATCATCGGCACCAGCATCTAACCCAGCAATCACGTCTTCATTTGCCCCTTGGGTGGTCAAAATCAGAATCGGAGTCTGGCAAGCACGGGCCCTTAACCGCCGACAAACCTCCCCCCCATCCAGCTTGGGTAACATCATATCCAGCAGGATCAAGTCATATGACCACTGGCAAGCCATGTCTAATCCGGCTTCCCCATCGGTCACCACATCCACGGCGTAATGATGGGCATTCAACGTCGCAGCAACGAGTTCGCAGGTGTGTTCATCATCTTCTACGTACAAAATTTTCACAACTGAACGATCTCCAAAACCAAAATTCCAGGGAATCGTATCATGGGTAAAACCATCAAAAAGTTGAGATTTTATTGGCCTTATTTATAACATAAACTAGTTGCTCAGTAGGGCTAAGAAACGTCTTATGTAGATGGGCTTAATTATTTGCAGGATGTGGGGGTGCCAGCGTAACGCATCAAATCTCTGTGGAATGGTGCGTCACAGCCTCGCCTAGCAGCATCCTACAGCACCGTTGATTGATGTCCACCTGCTTAATTACTGAGCCTCATGAAAATCAACCAATTTTTGCTACTTAAATTAGGAAATATACTCGTTTAAGATTAATGGCTCGTTTTAGGAGGCTATATAACAAGTCTTTTACAGTCTAACCAAAATTGAATCACACATTAAAAACGCCCTTCTGCAGAGAAGGGCGAGGCGCAAGCAGTTCGTTAATTCAACCTCTTCTGAAAGGATAAAGGTTACCCCTATCTTTTGAGAGGCTGTGTTTAACAAAGGGTTTAAGCTGCTTGCGCCTCACTGGTTTATTAATGACAAG
>Ga0081520_100402_pt1 | contig 18596 bp, 19 predicted proteins | sample HotLakmasection1_FD_70988 | JGI IMG/M metagenome (GOLD analysis project Ga0081520, IMG submission 70988) | Hypersaline microbial mat communities from Hot Lake, Washington, USA - Section #1 (SPADES assembly) (version 2) | ecosystem: Environmental > Aquatic > Non-marine Saline and Alkaline >... | reverse complement strand
GACGATCCATTCGATACGGAGACCACCGCGTCCATCGGTAAAGATGCGCGCGAGGCCGCCAGTTCCGCTGGCCATGCACCGGTCCATATAGGCCCGCAGCCAGTGCAGGCGCAGCCACAGAAGTGGCCAGAGCCAGATGGGTGTGGCCTGGTAGAAGCGGATAATGTCCTCGCGGTTCATGCGGAGGAGTATCGCGCACGGCTGAGGGGCGGGGACAAGTTTTCGCTTGCAGCACCCGCCGCGACGCTCTCCTCCCCCCGCATGGCGGGGGGATGATGAAAGTGTCATTGCAGGTCTCGCACCTTGCGCCCCCCTCCCGATCGCGGGAGGGGCCGGGGTGAGGGCGCGGAGGTCGGAGAATGTCGCTGGGTTCGGTCTTTGCTGCAACCTTGCCGCGCTCATCCCAGACCGACACCCTCAAAAGCGGAAGAGAGAGTACAAGAAAGCCCGACCTTTCGGCCGGGCTTTTCATCAATCAAGAAGACGACGCGACTTCAGTCGTCTTCGCCGCCGGCGCGCTGGGCGGCGGCTTCGGCGTTGGCCTCTTCGAGTTCAGCGGCCAGTTCGCGGTCATAGTCGGCCTGCTCGGTGCGCAGGCTCTCCACGATGTCCTCACCGGAGGCCTGGCGTTCGGCTTCGTCCTGGGTGCGGGCCACGTTGACGGTAACGGTCACGGCGACGTCGGCGTGAACCTTCACCGTGACCTCGTGCAGGCCGATGGTCTTGATCGGCTGGTTCAGCACGACGAAACGGCGCTCCACCGGATAGCCGGCTTCCTTTGCGGCGTCGGACACGTCGCGTGCGGTGACCGAGCCGTAGAGCTGGCCGGTGTCGCCGGCCTGGCGCAGCATGACGAAGCTCGCGCCGTCGATCTTTTCCGACACGTCGCGGGCTTCGGCCAGAAGGCGCTCATTACGGGCCTCGATGGCTTCGCGCTCGGCCTCGAACTTTGCCCGGTTGCGGGCATTGGCGATCAGCGCCTTGCCCTTTGGCAGGAGGAAGTTGCGAGCATAGCCGTTCTTCACCGTGACCTCTTCTCCGATGGAGCCGAGGTTCTCGATGCGCTCAAGAAGGATGATCTGCATGTCTCTTCCTCCTTATTTCACGACATAGGGAAGCAGGGCGAGTTCGCGGGCGCGAATGATCTCGCGGCGCAGAATGCGCTGCTTCTTCTGGCTGACAGCGGTGATCCGGGCAGGCACGATCTTGCCTTTCTCGGAAATGTAGCGCTGCAGGAGCTTGATGTCCTTGTAGTCGATCTTCGGCGCATTCTCGCCAGAGAAAGGGCACACCTTGCGGCGGCGTCCGAAGGGACGGCGCGCCGGAAGGTTGGAAATGTTGAGGTCGCCTTTGCGGGCCATGTTGGTCTCTCCCTAGTCCCGGTCGCGGCGCGGACGCCGCTCGTCGCTGCCACCCTTGCGCGACAGCATTGCCGAAGGCTCGTCATCATGAGCGTCGACCTTGTAGGTCTTCACCCGCAGGATGGAGTCGTGGATCGCCATGCGGCGCTCCAGTTCGGCGACCGCGGCGGCGGGCATTTCGATGTTGAGAAGGTTGTAATGGGCCTTCTTCAGCTTGTCGATCGGGTAGGAGAGGCTGCGCAGGCCCCAGTATTCGGTCTTGCCGACCTTGCCCGACAGGCTTTCCACCATGCCGGAAATTTCCGTGACAAGCTCCTCGGCCTGTTGCGGAGAGATATCGGGGCGCGACAGCACCACCTGTTCATAGAGTCTCATCTGTCATCCCAGTCTTGCGGCAGGCGGCACCTTCTCCGGCTGGGAGCCGGGGAGATGATGGACCGCACCTCGGAATGAGGCGGGCCGCCATACCCGTTTAAGCCGTCGCATAGAGCCGAAAACCGCTCGCGAATCAAGCAGAAACTGCGCAGGAGAGGGTGTGGCTTGCGCTGGGGGAACTTCGCCACTAGGCCTTGCGTCAAGTCTCCATCGTCAGGCAGGGAGCCGCCACTTGGCAGATTTCGCTTTCATTTTCCCCGGACAGGGATCCCAGTTCACCGGCATGGGCAAGGCGCTGGCCGAGACCTATCCGGCGGCGCGGGAGGTTTTCGAACAGGTCGATGCGGCGCTGTCGCAGAAGCTCTCGGAGCTGATGTGGTCGGGCAGCGAGGAAGAGCTCAGGCTCACCGCCAACACCCAGCCCGCGCTGATGGCGGTGTCCGTGGCGGCCATGGCGGTGCTCGCGCAGGAGTACAATGTCAGCGCCGAGAGCGCACGATTCGTGGCGGGACATTCGCTGGGCGAATATTCCGCGCTGTGTGCGGCCGGGGCAATCGGTGTGGAGGACTGCGCGAAGCTCCTGCGCATCCGTGGCGAGGCGATGCAGGCAGCAGTGCCGGCCGGAGAGGGGGCGATGGCGGCCCTGCTCGGGGCGAGCCTTGAACTCGCCGAAAGCCTCTGCCGCGCGGGCGAGGCCGCCGGCGGGACCTGTCAGGTCGCCAATGACAATGCGCCGGGACAGGTTGTGATCTCGGGCTCGAAGGCAGCGGTCGAACTTGCCATGGAGCAGGCGAAGGCCGAGGGCGTGAAGAAGGCCGTCGCCCTGCCGGTCAGTGCGCCTTTCCACTGCGCGCTGATGCAGCCGGCCGCCGAGGCCATGCAGGAAGCGCTGGCGGCGACGAACATCTCTGCGCCCATCACCCCCGTCATCGCCAATGTCACCGCCGCGCCGGTTACTGATCCTGAAGCGATCCGGGCGCAGCTCGCCGAGCAGGTGACAGGCCGGGTGCGATGGCGCGAGAGCGTGGTGGCGATGCATGAGGCCGGTGTCACGCTGATGGCGGAGGCCGGTGCGGGCAAGGTGCTGACGGTCATGAACCGGCGCACGGTGAAGGAGATCAATGGCGTGACGCTTGGCACGCCGGGGGAGCTTGAAGCCTTCGCGAAAGCGCTGAAGGGCTGAGACGGAAATCACGAAAGGAAACTCGCATGTTCAGTCTTGAGGGTAAGACCGCGCTCGTGACCGGGGCGTCCGGCGGCATCGGTTCGGCGATTGCGAGGACGCTGCACGGGCTTGGCGCGACGGTGGCGCTGTCGGGCACGCGGCAGGAGAGGCTGCAGGCGGTGGCGGCTGAGCTTGGCGGGGAGCGCACGGCGATCGTGGCAGCGAACCTTTCGGAGCCTGAAGCGGCCGACGAACTGCCCAGGCGGGTGATGGAGGCGATTGGCGGGCTCGACATTCTCGTCGCCAATGCCGGCGTGACGCGCGACAGGCTCCTGATGCAGATGAAGGATGATGACTGGGCGGACGTCCTGCGCATCAATCTGGAGAGCTATTTCCGTCTCTGCCGCGCGGTGGTGCGCCCGATGATGAAGGCGCGTTCGGGCCGGATCATCGGTATCACCTCGATTGTCGGTGCGACGGGCAATCCCGGACAGGCGAACTATGCCGCCTCAAAGGCCGGGATGATCGGCTTCACCAAGGCGCTCGCCCAGGAGGTCGCCTCGCGCGGGATCACGGTCAACTGCGTGGCGCCGGGCTTCATCGAATCGCCCATGACCGATGTGCTCAACGAGGCCCAGCATGAGGCCACACTGTCACGCATTCCGGCCGGCCGGCTCGGTACCGGAGCCGAGATTGCCGCGGGCGTGGCATATCTTGCCAGCGCAGAGGCCGGTTATGTCACCGGCCAGACCTTGCACATCAATGGCGGCATGGCGATGTTTTGATGAAGGTTTCGTGGCGAAATCCGGGCATGGTCAATTCAAAACCCTTGTGCTAACGGCCACAGATCAACTCGGAATCGGCCCGGTGACGGGCTTACCGGGCGGAAAAGGACGACAGGCAAAGGGCCTGTGAAGAACCAGAGAAAAGGAGCCGCCGATGGCTGACGTTTTCGAGCGCGTGAAGAAGATCGTTGTCGAAAATCTCGACGTTGAGGCCGATAAGGTGACCGAGCAGGCGAGCTTCATCGACGATCTTGGTGCCGATTCCCTCGACCTTGTCGAACTGGTCATGGCTTTCGAGGAAGAGTTCAACATCGAGATCCCGGACGAGATCCAGGAGAACATCCAGACCGTTGGTGACGCCGTCACCCACATCAAGGAACACGTTTCCTAAGGCGTCAGGAGAGAAATCGCCATGCGCCGTGTTGTCATCACCGGAATTGGCCTCGTCACGCCCCTCGCCAATGGTCGGGAGGCGACCTGGTCGCGCCTGATCGAGGGACGTTCGGGCCTTGGCCCCATCGACCTCTTCGACGCCTCCGACCTGACCTGCCAGATTGCTGGCCAGGTGCCATGGGTCGGAGAGGGCAATCGCGGGGGCGGAGAGGGCGACGAGCACGCCTTTGATCCGGATCGGGTCATGTCCGCCAAGGACCGCCGGCGTGTGGACGATTTCATCCTTTACGGCGTGGCAGCGGCCGACGAGGCCATTGCCGATTCCGGCTTTGCTGTGGAGACCGATGAACAGGCCCACCGTGCCGGCGTGCTGATCGGTTCCGGCATTGGCGGGCTGGAGACCATCTACCGCAATTCCGTGGTCCTGCACGAGAGCGGCCCGCGCAAGATCAGCCCCTTCTTCATTCCGGCTTCGCTCATCAACCTCGCCTCCGGGCATGTGTCGATCAAGCATGGCCTGAAAGGGCCGAATCACGCCGTCGTGACGGCCTGCGCCACCGGTGCTCACGCCATAGGTGATTCAGCGAGGCTGATCGCTTTTGGCGACGCCGACATCATGGTCGCCGGAGGATCGGAAGCCTCGATCTGCAAGCTCGGCATTGGCGGCTTCTGTGCCATGAAGGCGATGTCGACGAAGTACAATGACACGCCGGAAAAGGCCTCGCGCCCCTATGATGCCGACCGTGATGGCTTCGTCATGGGCGAGGGCGGTGCGGTGTTCGTTCTCGAAGAATATGACCACGCAAAGGCGCGCGGCGCGAAAATCTATGCCGAAGTGGTGGGCTATGGCCTGTCCGGCGATGCCCATCACATCACCGCGCCGGCCGAGAATGCCGAGGGCGGCTACCGGGCCATGTCCATGGCGCTGGCGCGCTCGGGGCTCGACGTCTCCGACATCGGTTATGTCAACACGCATGGCACCTCGACGCCTGCAGGTGATGAGGGCGAAGTACGCGCGGTCGAGAAGCTCTTTGGCGACACGTCGAAGGACTTGCACCTCTCATCCACGAAATCGGCCATCGGCCACCTGCTCGGTGCCGCCGGTGCGGTGGAGGCGGCGTTCTGTGCACTCGCGATCCGCGACGGCGTGCTGCCGCCGACGCTCAATCTCGACAATCAGGATTTCGAGACGCCGATCAATCTGTGTGCCCACAAGGCGGTGAAGAAGCCGATCAGGGCTGCGCTGTCGAACAGTTTCGGCTTTGGCGGCACGAATGCAGCGCTGATCCTGAAGGCGGTCGAAGGCTGAGGCGACAACTGGCGCTTTGTGCGCCACTGTCCTAGCCTTCCGACATGATTCCGGTCCGGGAGCGCCATCGGCCATGAAATTCATCAAGACCCTTTTCATGCTGGCTGTCACGCTTGCGCTGCTTGGTGCGACGGCGGCGGCCGGCGGATATTTCTGGCTGAAGAACGAGATTGCGAAACCCGGTCCCTCGACGGAGGAGCAGTCGGTGACGGTCGGTTCCGGAGAGACGCTCAATGCACTGAGCACGCGGCTTGAGGCCAAGGGCCTGGTGAGTGACGCCCGGCTTCTCAGGCTTGCCGCACGGCTCGAACTGATCCCGACAAACATCAGGCAGGGTGAATATGTCATTCCGGCGGGTGCCAGCGTGACCGAGATTGCCCAAACGCTCATCTCCGACGATGTCATTCTTTACCGCATCACCATCCCTGAGGGCCTGACCACCGCGCAGATCCTGCGCCGCATCGAGGCCGATCCGGTGCTGATCGGTGACCTGCCCGATCCGTTGCCGGGGGAGGGCACGCTCCTGCCGGACACCTATTCCTTCTCACGCGGCACGTCGCGAGCCGAACTCATTGCGCTGATGCAGGAGGCGCAGGCGGAACTGCTTGCCGAGCTCTGGCCGCAGCGCACTCAGGATGCGCAGGTCGCCACGCCTCAGGAGGCGGTGATTCTCGCCAGCGTCGTGCAGGAGGAAGCGGCCAATCTCGAGGAGATCGACCTGATCTCGGGTGTCTTCACCACACGGCTGAAGCGCGGCATGAAGCTCGAAAGCGATCCGACGGTGATCTATGGCGTGAGCGGGGGCGAGCCGCTGGTCAACAGGAAGGGCGAGCGGCGCACGCTTTACCGCTCCGAACTCGACCGGCAGACGCCGTGGAACACCTACATCATTGCCGGGCTGCCGGAGACGCCGATCTGCAATCCCGGCAAGGAAGCCATCGCTGCCGTACTCGCCCCGCCGGAAACCGAATACCTCTTCTTCGTCGCTGACGGCCAGGGCGGGCATAGATTCAGCGACAATTATGCCGAGCACCGAAGGAATGTCGAAGCCTATCGCGCCTATGAGCGTGCTGAGATTGCAAGGGAGCGCGCCGAATGACCAGCACTGCAGAGGGCCAGGACAAGGCGCCAAGACAGGGCATGACGGGCTTTGGCCGAGCCAGCGGACAGGCCGAGTGGGGCCACTGGGCAGTCGAGGCGAAATCGGTAAATGGCCGCGGGCTTGATGTGCGGGTCAATGTGCCGCCGGGTTTTGACCGGCTGGAAGCCTTCATCCGCGAACAGGCGCGGGCAAGGTTCCATCGCGGCTCGCTGCAGGTCGCGCTGCGCATCGACCTGGCTGAGACCTCTGCGCTTTCGGTGAACCGGGCCGCGCTTGATGAACTGATGGATGTCTGGCGGGAACTGACAGGGCGCGAGAAGGGCCAGCCGGGCGGGCCGGCTGTCGCGTCGCTGCTGGGTGTGCGTGGCATTGTCGAGGCGAGCTCTGGCACCGGCTCGCTGCGCGATCTGGTAGAGCGCGATGATGTCCTGGAGATGCTGAGCGGCGGGATAGCGCAGGCGCTCGACGGTCTGCGCACGGCGCGCCAGGCGGAGGGCGCCTCACTGCACGGCCTCCTGTCGGGCCTGCTCGACGAAATGATGATGCACCTGCGCGCCGCAGCGCAGGCCTCGCAGGCGGCTCCGTCGGATCTGAAGCAGAAGCTCGAAACCCGCATCGCCGATCTTGGCGGCGTGAGCAGTCTCGATCCCGGACGCCTGGAGGCCGAGATTGTGCTGGCGGCGGCAAAAGCCGACGTGCGCGAGGAAATTGACCGACTCGCAGCGCATTTCCAGTCGGCGCATGAACTGCTCGGATCGGAGGGTGCGGTGGGTCGCAAGCTTGATTTTCTGGCGCAGGAGCTGATGCGTGAGGCCAATACGCTCTGCTCCAAATCGACAAGCCTTGCGCTCACCAATGCCGGTCTCGGGCTCAAGACCCTGATCGACCAGTTCAAGGAGCAGGCCGCCAATGTCGAATGAGGCGGCGACGATTGCGCGCAAGCGACGCGGGCTGATGCTGGTCATTTCCTCGCCCTCCGGCGCAGGCAAGACAACGCTCGCCCGCCGGCTGATGGACGAGTTTTCCGATGTGAAGCTCTCGGTCTCGGCGACGACGCGCGCGCCCCGCCCCAATGAGGTGGACGGCGTGGACTATACCTTCCTGTCCGAGCGGCAGTTTCTCGACATGATCGAGCGCCGGGAGTTTCTCGAATGGGCGAAGGTGTTCGACAGGTTCTACGGCACGCCGCGCGCCGATGTGGAGGCGCGGCTGACCCGCGGCGAGGATGTGATCTTCGATGTCGACTGGCAGGGGGCCGACGCCCTGCACGACCAGATGCCGAATGATACCGTCTCTGTCTTCGTGCTGCCGCCCTCGCTGGAAGCGCTGGAAAAACGGCTCTCGGCGCGCGAGGGATCGTCTGCGGAGATGGTCGCCCGGCGCATGCGCGACGCCCGGGCAGAAATGCTGCACTGGCGCCGCTATGATTATTGCATCGTCAATGATGATCTCAATGACGCCTATGAACGCCTGCGCCGGATCCTGCTGGTGGAGCGCATGAAGCGGCTGCGCGAGCTCCACCTTGAGGATCACATGCGCCGACTGATCGGCGATCTCTAGGCGCTGGTTTGTGCCAGCCGACCTGCAAGGCAGCGGAATTCTTCCTGGGTCAGGTTTTCCGGGCGCTCCCTCGGGTCGATCTCGCAGGCATGCAGCCAGGCATCAGCCCCCATGCCATGCTTCTGGGCGAGTTTTTTCAGGCTCGTGCGCAGCATTTTCCGCCTCTGTGTGAAGGCGGCGGTGGTGACGGTCTCCAGAAGGTCCAGACGATCAAAGCGCGCTTCCGCCGGCAGGGGCTCAAGCACGGCGACGGCGCTTTCGACCTTGGGCGGCGGCTTGAACGCGCCCGGCGGCAGGGTGAAGGCGATGCGCGCCTTGGTGGTGGCCTGGGCCAGCACGGCGAGGCGTCCGTACTCGTCGCTGCCGGGCTTCGCAACGATCCGCTCGGCAACTTCCTTCTGGAACATGAGCGACATCGGGCCCCGCCACTCACCGGCCTTCAGCCACTCCACCAGCAGGACGGTCCCGACATTGTAGGGCAGGTTTGCGACGATCATGGCCGGTGTCTCGCCGTGGAATTCCCGGATGAGAAGTGGCCAGTTGGCGCGCCGGGCGTCACCTGCCACGACGCAGAGGCGTCCTTCTTCAAAGGCGGGCCAGGACTTCAGCGCATCGGCAAAATAGCGGTCGGCCTCCACCGCGATCACCTTCTTCGCACCCTCCTCCAAGACGGCACGGGTCAGCCCGCCGGGTCCGGGACCGACTTCGATCACGGTGCGCCCCTCCACGGGACCTGCGGCGAGCGCCGTGCGGCGCAGAATATCGGGATCGTGCAGGAAGTGCTGACCCAGCGACTTTCGCGCGGTGCCTTCTGTGAGGGCCTGACGATCAGACACGGGCGGTCTCCGCATGGGCGCGGCGACGGGCGGCCATTTCTCCGGCGAGGCGGATCGCGCTGATCAGGCTGTCGGGTCGGGCACCTCCCCTTGCGGCGATGTCGAAAGCGGTGCCGTGATCGGGCGAGGTCCGGATCACCGGAAGGCCGAGCGTGGTGTTCACACCGCCCCAGAAATCGAGCGTCTTGACCGGAATCAGGCCCTGATCGTGCGTCATTGCGATGACGGCATCGAAACGGCCCGCAAGCGCTTCAGCGAAGATCGTGTCTGCGGGGCGGGCGTCGGAAATGTCGACCCCTCGACCGCGCAGCGTGTCGGCCGCCGGGTTGATGATCTCGATCTCCTCGCGGCCGAGCGCGCCCTCCTCACCGGCATGCGGATTGAGGCCTGTGAAGGCGATGCGTGGCGACGGCAGGCCGAAATCGACCTGCAAGGCGCGGTGGACGATCTCTGCGAGGCGTTCCAGACGGTCGGCCCGCAACGCCTCCACGGCTTCGCGCAGCGGCATGTGGATGGTCGCGAGCGCGACGCGCAGGCCGCCGCCGACCAGCATCATCACAGGCTCTGGTGCCGCAACGCCGGGGGCGGCGACGAGCTGGGCGAGGTATTCTGTGTGGCCCGGATGGGGAAAGCCGGCCTTGTAGAGGACCGATTTCGCAATCGGGTTCGTGACAATTGCGGCGGTCTCACCCTCGCGCGTCAGCCTCACAGCGGTCGCGATGCTGTCGAGAATGGCTTCGGCGTGGGCGGTGTCGGGCTCGCCTGGTGTCGGAAGTGTTGGCGCGTTCAGCGGGCGCGGCAGGATGGGCAGCGCCTTTGGAAAGGTGTGGCGGGCAATGGCAGCGCTTGCGACCTGCTCGATGGCGGCGTCCATGCCGAGGCGGCGAAGCGCGGCGTCGAACACTTCCGGTGGCCCGACCATCATGAAGGCAGGGCCTTCATCTCTCAGCGCGGCCCAGGCGCGCAGCGCGATTTCCGGACCAACGCCGGCCGGATCGCCCATGCTCAGGGCGAGTGGCGGAAGGGGAAGGTTCCAGTTGTCTGTCGCGGCCATGCGCCTGTCATGCGCAAAGCCCTTGCGGGCGGCAAGCCTGAAAGCGCCTGTGTTGCGAAAGTTTCGCGTTACCGGCGGACGATGAAGGCCTCGCGCTTCAGGTCGCGCAGTTCCCGGTCTGAGATCATGGCGAGCTGCTGGGCATAGAGCTGGTTCTCGATCTGCTCGCGCGAGGGGATGGCGTCGCCGCCAGTCTCCTGTCCGCAGACAAAGGTGATGGCAAGGCCGGCGCGGGTCTCGAAGGCTTCGGAGGTTTCGCCGACATCGGTCGAGGCGACGCGGTTGCGGTTCTCCTCGTTCAGGCCGTTCGGATCGATCAGGCCGAGATCGACGGCGGTGAAATTCTCGCGGGTCTCGGCATATTCCTCCAGCGTGTCGCAGCTGGCACCGGCAGCCAGTGCAGCATCGAGTGCGTCGCGCGAACCATCGCGCGCGATGAGCTGCTTGACCGCAACGAGCTGCGTCAGCTCCTGCGGGTCCTGGCGGTTGCGCACGACGTAGAGGTAGATGCCTTCGGCGGTTTCGACCGGCGGGGTGAAGCCGGGTTCGGCCATGGTCTCGATGGCGGCGCGCGCTTCGGGTTCGAGCTCGGCGAGCGTGACCCAGCCCATGTCACCGCCGGTCGCCGCGGTGGCGGAGGCGGAGAAGCGCTGTGCCAGCGCCGGGAAGGAGGCTCCCTGATTGAACTGATCGACCAGCGTCACGGCTAGGTCGGCGGCCTGCTGGCGGCGTTCGGCGTCGGAGACGGGCGCGAAGAGGAAGATCTCCGACAGCTGGTAGCGCGTGCGGTTCACGTCGGCCTTCAGCTGGTTCAGAAGATCGTCGATCTGGTTGTCGGAAATCCGGATGTTGCGGCCATAAAGGCCCGACATCAGACGGCGCCAGGCAATGTCTGCGCGCATCTGCTCTTCCAGTGAACGCGGATTGATGCCGGCATTCAGGAGCTCGCGGTAGAGCCCGTCCACATCGAGCCCGCTGGACTGGGCCATTTCGCCGAGACGTGCGCGGATCGCGTCCTCTTCGACTTCAAGTTCGAATTCGGCAGTCTTCTGAAGCTGGAGGCGTTCCTCGATGAGTTGCTCCAGCGCCTGCTGCAGGATGCGCTGCTGGGTTGCCTCGTCGGGCTGGGTCTGAAGGCCGAGCAGCAGCAGGCGGGCGCGCTCACGGACGTCGGAATAGGAGATCGGCTCGTCATTCACCGTGGCGGCGACGCCTTCGATCGGGATGTCGGCCGAAGGCGCCGGCGCACCGGCCTGCGCACAAGCGATCGGCGCCGCCAGGGCGATGAGGGCAGACATGATGATGGCCAGTCTCGTCATCGTTTCGGGTGCTCCGTGCAGTCGAATCCTGTGAGCCGCCCCGGAGGCGGCGAATATGGCTCAGAACCATACTCATGAGACCGGCGCAAGCAATGCGCGGGCGCAGCCCGGCCAGAAACCTGACGGAAAATCAATCGAAGTCGCGATCGCCGACAGTGCCGAGCGAGAGCAGGAAAAAGCGGAACTTGATGGCGTCCTCGGCGTCGAGGGACCGATCAACGGCATCGGAGCGCTCGTAAGTGATTTCGAAGCGTGAACACTCGTCGGTCCATGCGATTCCAATGCTACGACGCAGGTCGCGTGGGCGTGATTCCGTCAACCGTTCGTTCGTCACCGGATTGCGGAGCACCTGGTCGGTCACCGGATCGCGCAGGATCACCGTGGCCCCGGCCACATCACGCAGCTGTTGGTAGGTCAGCGACCAGTTTCGCGTGAGGCGCAGTTCCGCAGAGGCATCAAATCCCTCATCCCTTCTCTCCAGCGGCGCAATGGTTTCGTCAATGGCGTAATATTTGATCGCGGCCCTGAGTCGCTCAGTGTTCAGCGAGGCCCGCAGATCAAGCTGGTTGAAGCCGAGATCGTCATCGTCGAGGCGAACGGCCGCCGATACGTTGAAGGTGCTGTTATAGTTAAGGCCGGCCGTGGCAATGTAGTCGGACCGGCTGCCGTCGATACCGGAAATCGGAACGAAGGCGTCGTCGGCCTCATCACGCCAGCGAACGCCTGCGGAAACCCTTGCCTGCAGCCCCCCCCGCCAGTTCGCGGTGCCGGAAACGCCGAACGCTGCCTTGCTGCCGCCATCGTAAAGATCATAACCCGGTGCCGCACTCGCCTCGAACAGCGCTGCTTCGTCCAGCTCGAACAGCTCATTGTCCTCGATCGGAAAGGCCTCATCATTGGGCCGAGGGGTGCCATAGGCGACCATGGCCGTCGGCTCGATCAGGAGATCGACACTTTCGCCACGCCTGACGAGAGGCCAGGACAGGCGCGCACCGACCGTTCCGACGGCGCGTGTCACGTCCGCCTCGCCGGAAATGTCCTCGTCGAGGCCGTAATAATCACCCCTGACCTCGGCGAAGGGTTCGGCGAGGAATCCGCCAGGCAGCACGCGGCTCGCCTGCCAGTCCGCGCCCAGGCTGAAGCGACGGCTGTCGGCACCCTCATCGCGGTTGAGGATCGCCGCAGAAATATTGACCGCGACCTGTCCGGTCCGTCCGAAGTCAAAGGAGCGTTCGGCAAAGGCCAGCGGGCTCAGAACAGGAAGGTTGGCATCATCGACGCCGCCCTGAAGGCTCTGAATCTTGAAGACGGCGGCGTCGGCGTAGAAGTTCTCGCGCTGGCCCTGGGTGTAGATCTGGGAGAGCAACTGGCGCGGCTGACTGCCATAAAGGCCGCGCAGCTCATTCTCTCCGGAAATGTCGTAGCGGCGGGTGTAGAGGTCGTCGCTGGCGTATTCCGCGCCGAAGCCCCAGTTCCACACGGAATTGATGGCGAAGCGGCCTTCTGCGAAGAGGTGGGAGCGCCAGGTCTTCTCGCCGAATTTTTCGCCGTCGCTGTCGAACTGCGCCTCGTTCGTGCCGCTGGCATTGATGCTGAGTCGTCCGGAATAGAAACGCTTGCGATAGTCGATCTCGAGCAGCGGATTGACATTGCCGTAGGCGGCCGGGGCGATGGTGAGATCGGATGACGGGGAGATCGCCCAGTAATAGGGCTGCTGATAGAAGGCACCGAGCTTGGAGGAGACCCCGAAACGCGGCACGAGCAAACCCGAACGCCGCTCCGAGGTCGGGTCAGGATGGGTGAAGTAGGGCAGGTAGAAGACCGGAATGCCCGCGACCTCCAGAACCGCGTCGCGGTAGGAGATCATCTGGGTTTCCTGGTTCAGCACCGCCCGGCGCGCACGCAGCGTCCAGGTCGGGGTCTGGCCGGCTTCCTCGCAGACCGGGCAGGCGGTGTAGATCACCTTTTCGAGCGCATTGACGCCGCTGGCCTCGCGCACTGCGCTGCGGGCGATGGCGGTCGCCCCGGTCGGCAGGCGCGTGGAAAAGTTCGAGGCGTAACCATCGACGAGGTTCTCATCCACCTCGATCTCGTCGGCGAAGCGCTGGGTGCCGTCCGGATCGAAGATCTGCACATTTCCGGTGGCATAGATGCGCCGCGCGGTCAGGTCATAGGTGAGCCGGTCGGCACGCAGGGAGCGTCCGTCATATTCGACGATGACATTGCCGGTCGCGATGATCTGGTTGTTGGCATCGTCATTCTCGATGTCGTCGGCTTCGACCACGAGATCGCGATGGCCGGGCAGGGACTGGCTTTCCTGGGCGACGGCCTCAGCGACAAGACCGAAGGCGCATAACAGGCCCAGAGCGTTCCACTTCGACATGGTTTGAAGCCTCCTCCCGGCCCGGTGCCGCCCCGTCCCACGTCATGGGTGTTAGTCAAGCGTGAGGAAACCGTCTACAGCAAGCATGTTCAGCAGGGGTTTAAGCTTTGTCATGTGGGCAACGCGCAACGCTTTTTCGTGTCATCGCTGCATTCATGCGATGGCAAGCGAAGCGAGCCCGCCGGCATGGGTGACCGCCTCGCCGGAAAGCTCAAGCTCGACAAGTATGGCCACGCATCTCGGCAAGCCGAGCCCGGCGGCGCGGGCGATCTCGTCGACCGGCATGGGATAGGGCGCGAGTGCCTCCAGCACGGCGCGGCGCTGGTCCGGTGAGGGCTCGTCCGCCGGTGCGCCGTCCCAGTCCGAAAGCCGTCCGCCCGCCACCCTGAGCGGGGAGAGGCCCGAGAGCACATCCAGCACATCGCCAGCGCCAGTGACGAGGTGGGCCCCTTCCTTCAGCAGGCGGTGCGTTCCGGCCGCGCGCGGGTCGAGCGGCGATCCGGGTACGGCCATCACCTCGCGGCCCTGCTCTCCAGCCATGCGAGCGGTGATGAGGGAGCCTGATCGTTCGCTGGCCTCGACCACGACGGTGCCGCGCGCAAGACCGGAGATGAACCGGTTGCGCCGGGGGAAGTCCTTTGCGGTGGCGCGGTGGCCCATGGGGCTTTCAGAGACGACAAGGCCCTCGGCCGCGATGGCGTGGTAGAGCGCTTCGTGCTGGGGCGGATAGATGTGGTCGATCCCGCCGCCAAGCACGGCGATGGTACCGGTTTTCAGGCTCGCCGCATGGGCTTCCCCGTCAATGCCGCGCGCCAGGCCGGAGACGATGACATGGCCCGCCTGACCGATCTCGCCGGCCATGTCGCGGGCGATCTTGCGCCCGGCTGCGGACGCGTTGCGCGCACCGACCATGGCGACCGAGGGACGGCTGAGCAGATCGGTCCGGCCCTTCACGATCAGGATGGGCGGCGGGGGATCGAGTGCGGCGAGGAGTTCCGGGAAGCGGGGTTCGCAGGAACACAGGAGTTCTGCGCCGTGGCGCTGCATGGCGGCGAGTTCGGCCTCGATCTGCTTTGGCGGCGGGAGGGTGATGGCGCGGCGTCGTCCGGCGGCGGTGGAGAGTTTCGGCAGGGCTGCGAGCGCGGCGCGGGCGGTGCCATAGCGCTCGATGAGGCTGGCAAAGGTGACCGGTCCGACGCCAACCGTACGCGCCAGCCGGAGCCAGTCGCGCCGCTCCTCGTCAGAAAGCGCCTTCCGCGTCATTCCTTCTTTGCACCGAAGCGCGGCTCGGTGCCCTTGAGAAGGCGGGAGATGTTGGCGCGGTGGGTCCAGAAGACGAGCAGCGAAAGAGCTGCCAGCGTGATGACGGCGAAATCGGTCTCGCCCCAGAGCCAGGCACCGACCGGCACCAGCAAGGCGGCTGTGAGGGCGGCCAGCGATGAGATGCGGGTGAGCGCAAAGATGCCGAGCCAGCACACGCCGCCAATGACGAGCGCCTTCCAGCTCGCAAAGGCGAGTAAGCCCGCATAGGTCGCCACACCCTTGCCGCCCCTGAAGTTCAGCCAGACAGGATAGCAGTGCCCGACAAAGGCCGCCGCGCCTGCCACGAGCCCGAAATCGCGTCCGGCCAGCAGGGTGAAGAGCAGGACCGCGAGCCCGGCCTTGAAACTGTCGAGCAGCAGCGTGGCGAGGGCGAGGTACTTGCGGCCGGTGCGCAGGACATTGGTCGCACCGATATTGCCGGAGCCGACCTTTCGCAGGTCGATGCCCGCAGGCTTCGTCAGCACGATGCCAAAGGGAATCGAGCCCATCAGATAACCGACAATCGCGGCAATGGCGTAGATGGCGGCGACGGGCAGATGTTCGAGCAGCATGGCCGGGAATTAGGCCGAAGCCCGCAGGCGACGCAAGCAAAAGCTCGCTGCTCTTTGCGTGACGGCAAAGGCAATCGCGCTAGGTCAGCCTCATGCGGCAATATCTGAGATACAGATGGTTCGAACGCGCAATCGGTTATGTGCTCCTCTTCGGCATGGCGGTGGTCATCCTTCTGGCGACGGCAGGGTTCCTCTATTCGCTGATCGACCCGGTACGCGACGGTGATCTCGGGCTCGACTATGGCGCCTTCCAGCAACTCTTCGACAAGGTTCTTGCCGCCGTCATCGCACTGGAGCTTGCCCATTCGGTGCAACAGATCGCGGCTGGCAAGCACGGGCTGATGCAGGTGCGAACCGTAGTGCTCATCGGTGTCCTGGCGGTGGTGCGAAAGCTGATCGTGATCGATGTGGAGACGACGTCCGGCCTGTTCCTGGCAGGGCTTGCGGCGGCGGTCGTGGCGCTGGGCAGCATCTATGCCCTGATCTTGTGGATCGAGACCCGCGTTATCGAGGAAGAGGGCGTCGGCATGCGCCGCGCTCTGAGGGATCCTGCGCCGGGCGCGCCGAGAGGCGATGCCTGAGCTTGCCTGCGGCCCGAAATGGCCTTAGCCAAGCCGCAACGGCGATTGAGGATGAGCGGTGCGCAACGAGCCCTATACCCACAGTTTCCGGCACCGCCATCTGCTCGGGATTGCCGGACTTTCGCGTCTCGACATCGAGATGCTGCTGGACCGGGCCGATGCGCTGGCCGAACTTGCCCGGCAGGCGATGCGACCCGAACCGCGCCTGGCCGGATACACGGTGATCAATCTCTTCTTCGAGAATTCCACGCGCACGCAGGGCTCTTTCGAGATCGCCGCGCGAAGGCTCGGTGCCGATGTCGTCAACATGGCGGTGCAGACCTCCAGCGTGAAGAAGGGCGAGACGCTGATCGACACGGCGATGACGCTGAACGCGATGAAGCCGGACGTGATCGTGATCCGCCATTCCGCTTCGGGTGCGGTGAAGCTGTTGTCGCGCAAGGTCGATTGCAGCGTGATCAATGCCGGAGACGGCACCCATGAACACCCGACACAGGCCCTGCTCGATGCCCTCACCATCCGCCGTCACAAGGGGACGCTGGAAGGGCTGAAGGTCGCGATCTGCGGCGATATCATGCATTCGCGCGTGGCGCGCTCGAATGCGATCCTGTTGCAGCAGATGGGCGCTCGGGTGCGTCTGGTCGGCCCGCCGACGCTCCTGCCGAGAGGCGCTGAAAGCTGGGGCGCTGAAAGCACCCATGCCGATCTGGATGAAGGCCTCCACGATGTCGATGTGGTGATGATGCTGCGGCTCCAGCTGGAACGCATGGACGGTGCCTACCTGCCGTCGCGGCGCGAGTATTTCCGTTTCTACGGACTGACGGCACAGCGGCTGAAGCGCGCCGCGCCCGATGCCATCGTCATGCATCCCGGACCGATGAACCGCGGCATCGAGATCGAGAGCGCGATTGCCGACGGCGAGCGCTCGGTGATCACCGAGCAGGTCGAGATGGGTGTTGCGGTGCGCGAGGCGGTGCTGGAACTGCTCGTGCATGGCGGGCAGGTGACCCCATGAGAACGCTCTTCCACAATGCGCGCCTGATCGATCCCGCTTCGGGCCATGACGGGCCAGGCGCGGTGCTGGTCGAGAACGGCCTGATCGCGGACTGGGGCGAGGCCCTTGCAGTGTCGGGCAACACCGCCACCGTCGACTGCAACGGGCTGGTTCTCGCGCCCGGCCTGATCGATCTGCGCGTGAAGACCGGCGAGCCAGGAGAGGAAAGCCGTGAGACGCTGGAGACCGCCTCGCGCGCTGCGATGGCGGGCGGGATCACCAGCATGGTCGTCATGCCGGACACCTCGCCGGTGGTCGATGATGTCGCGCTTCTGGAATTCATCCAGCGACGTGGCGGGGATGCGGGCGGTGCGCGCGTCATGGCTGCCGGTGCGCTGACACAGGCGCTGAAGGGCGAGGCGATGGCCGAGATCGGCCTGATGGGAGAGGCGGGGGCGGTTTTCTTCACCGATGTCGACCGGCCTGTGCGCGATGCGGGCGTCCTGAAGCGGGCCATGTCCTATGCCGCAGCGCGCGGGGCGGTCGTCTTCTCACGTCCGGATACCGAAGATCTGAGTGGGCGCGGCGTGATGAATGCCGGTGTCGAGGCCGCGCGAAAAGGTCTTTCCGGCATGCCGCACGAGGCCGAATGGATCGGCGCGGCACGTGACATCTTCCTGGCCGAGGCGACGGGGGTCCGGCTCGTCATTGACCTCGCCTCCACCGGGCGCACGCTGGAACTTGTGAGCGAGGCGAGGGCGCGCGGGGCCGATGTGCACGCCACGGTCGCAGCCTTCAGCCTGCATTTCAACGAGGTCGATGTCGGAGACTATCTGACCTACTGCAAGACCAGGCCGCCCTTCCGGCAGGAGGCGGAACGGCTCGCCTGCATCGAGGCGGTGGCGCGCGGCGAGGTGGCGGCGGTGGTGTCGGCCCACGATCCACAGCCGCCCGAAGCCAAGCGCCTGCCCTTCGGCGAGGCAGAGTTCGGCGCTGCGGGGCTTGAAACGCTGCTGGCCACCATGACCGGCCTTGTCGCGGACGGGCACATGGACCTGATCACGGCGCTCAGGCCGCTGACTTCCGGCCCGGCGGACCTGCTGGGCCTGCCGCAGGGGCGGCTCGCCGAGGGGGCGCCAGCGGACCTGACGTTGATCGATGTTCAGAAACCCTGGCTCTGCGCGCGTGAGGATCTTGTCTCCCGCTCGCTCAACTCCCCCTATGACGGGCGCAGGCTGACGGGCCGCGCGGTGCGCACGGTGGTCGGGGGAAGAACGGTGTTTGGGACCTGAAGCGCCGGTCTTCCGTTCCAATCCAGACCGTCGCTTGAGTTCGTTGATTTGGCGCGACTATCCGTTCGCAAACGATTCCGTTTGCTGCGAAGTTGCTTGTCTTATGACTTTTCCTGCCGATTGGGAGAGATTGGGACCGCCGGCGGGAGTTACCGCTCCCGGACCGGCGGCGAGGGTCGGGTCGGGAAGTTGCGGGAGGTTTGACGCTCCGAG
>Ga0081520_100399_pt1 | contig 18709 bp, 14 predicted proteins | sample HotLakmasection1_FD_70988 | JGI IMG/M metagenome (GOLD analysis project Ga0081520, IMG submission 70988) | Hypersaline microbial mat communities from Hot Lake, Washington, USA - Section #1 (SPADES assembly) (version 2) | ecosystem: Environmental > Aquatic > Non-marine Saline and Alkaline >... | reverse complement strand
GTGTATGGACTGTATTGGGCGATCTCGGTGCAAAAGAGCGTGCGCGATCGCAGCGAAAACATTCCCGTCACTGACTTGTATTACGGCATTTCCTGGCTATCGACCATCCTGTGTATCTCGTTGCTGTTCATCGGCTTGTGGAATGCCAATTGGCCCGTGAGTGAAAAGGGCTTTTACGCCATGGCCTTTTTGCTCAGCTTATTTGGGGCGATCGCGGTGCAAAAAAACACCCGCGATGTCGCTGGCCTCCACCGCCTCGCAGCCAATCTGCCCGTAGGCGATCGTCCGTTGCCAGAACGCAGCAAAAAACCCTGAATCGCGGTTGACTGCGGCCAATGAGGCGGCGATCGCTTGTGAGACGCCATTTCTCTGGGCAAGGGCCGTCAAGTCTCGTTTGAGATGCGCCCACCACCCTTGCCGTCGGTTGACCTCAATCCGCTCCCAACCCATCACTAGAGGATCGAAAAAGTCGATAACCCTTAAAAAGTGGAATTCAACGAGATCTATGAATACGGCAGAAGCGGTCGGGCACTCCTACGAAACCACAAAGTTAACAATGAATTTTGCGGCAATTCATAGCTGATTTTGTTGAAATCTCAATCAAAGCCCATGACGAGAATTGAACTCGTGACCTCACCCTTACCAAGGGTGTGCTCTACCGCTGAGCTACATGGGCAGGTGTGGATGGGCCGAGCTGGATTCGAACCAGCGTAGGCATAGCCAGCGGATTTACAGTCCGCCCCCATTAACCACTCGGGCATCGACCCGCCATCCACGATTGTTAATCCTAACATAGCAATGCCCCAAACTAGGGAAAAATCATGGAAGGATCGCTGCCGTTGGGGCAATGGGGCGTCGGTGCAGCGACCCAGGCGGGCACGTAGGGCTGCCGCAGTCCCCTGCCAGCCAGTCCAGAGGCGGGTTGTCAGCGATGGGCGATCGCGACTGGATTCTCCCGTCCCAAGGTAAATTCGTCGAACTTGACCACCTCGGAGTTGGGCTGGCGAGTGTCGAAGTAGTAGCTAGCAACCGTACCCGACTCCGTTGTCAAGATGCTGAAGGCGGTGATGTCGTTGCTGGCGAGGTAGGGGAGCGGCTGGTCCTGATCATCAACGAGGGGCGCGAGGGTCGGCACCACTGGCTCCAGGCCGTTAGGGTCGCCCTGAGCGGCGTAATAAATCTGCTGGTAGCCGTTGAACGGGGGCGCATCGGCGGCGGGGGGAACCTGCCGCGGGTCTCCTTGCCAAAAGGCTCCGTAGGTATTGCCAACATTTGAGGTTTCTAAAAAGTGCAGGCCGGTCGGGCTGACAAAGCGATTCCACAAATGGGAATGACCGTAGAGGACCAGATCGACCCCGGCGTTTTCCAGCAGGGGCACCAGGTCGCGCATGATGTAGTCGTCTTGAATCGGATACTCGTAGCGCACCGATCGCAGCGTGCCGTCGGGGTGGCGATCGTACAGGGCCACCGGATCCGTAAAAGGCGGCACGATGTTGTCGCCCAGGCTATGGGGCGGATGGTGCAGCATCACAATTTTGTACCGGGCCTGCTGAAACGCCTCACTGGCGAGTTCAGTCTGCAACCATTGGTACTGCGGGCTGCCCGCGCTAATCGGTTCAAAAATATGCTGACCGTGGCCCCAGGCAATGGGATTGCCATGATCCGCCAGGCGTTCTTGAAACCGTCCGCGCACGTCGGGTTCCACCCTGGGAAGACGCCAGATATTGGTGACAAATAGGGAAATCAGGCGAACCTCGCCGAAGGATGTGGCGTAGAAATGGCTGGTGGGGCGATCGCTGCCGGGCACAGTACTCTCGGGTAGCGTAAACAGCTCGTCGTAGGAGTCCGTGTTGAAGGAGTGATTAACAATCCACTGCTGGCGGATCGCCGGATCGCCCGTGGCATTGAATAGCTCTGGCCGCGAGTCATACACAGCGGTGGCCGCCGCCCGCGGCACCGGGTCATTGAACTGCTCGTTGAGCGGCGCGATGGGGGAATCGCGACCCATTACTTCATGGTTGCCGATCGCGGGAAACAGCGGTGCATGCTGAATTAACTCGCCCCCGTGGTAACGCTGATTCGCCAGGGTGTAGTCAGCGCGACCTTGCAACGCGGGGAAAAAAGCGGCTCCCACGGCATCATCAAACCATTCCGAGGCGCGATCGGGCACATTGACCAAATCCCCCGCCATGAACACGGCATCCACCTGCCCGACCGTTTCGGCGACCTTTTGCAGGTTGGCCGCCGTCATCGGTTTGGACTGGTGATCAGAGGTCAGCAATATTTTGAGCGGGGTATTCGGCGCTGGGGCTGCCGCCAGGGAAAACACGTCGCTGGTCATGACTGTGCCGTCAGCCGCGACGCTCTCAACGCGATAGGGGAACCGTTGCCCCGGTGGCAGTCCGGTAACTTCAGCTTCATGTCGCCAAATTGGGCGAGGGGTAGGCTCCTCTGGCGCTGTGCCCGTGGGCAAATTCGAGGCGCTGTCTTCCCGCAGGCGGGAAAGCTGGCGGGGGGTAGCGGGCACCGATGAGCTATCCCCTGTCAGTTCATCGGCGGCGGATTGGCCGTAAAAAACGGTGTGTCGCTGTCCAGCAAACTCGGTGAACCACACTACCCGCACCGAATCGGCGGTGGGCCGTTGTAAAAACGGATCGGTGAGTAAGCCAGTCATCGGCGAGTCTTCTGTACTCAGTGGCGAGAGTTGCGCCTCTAAGGTAACGACGATCAGCGCCGCCAGGGCCAGGAGGATGCCGGAAATGAGCAGGGTCAGATCTTCACGCCGGGTCATAGTAAGTAGTTGAGGACAGAAATAGGAATGTTTGAGGCAATTTTGGCAATTTTCAAACACATCGGGGCAGGCGTTCGGCGGCAATTGGGCGATCGCTGTGACCGCAGTCCAGCTTCAGCATGCCCGGATTTTTACGTTTTGATAAAGGTCACTGTGGGAACTGTCCAAAGCCCGATCGCACGGGAGGCTGGCTCGCTATCGTGGGGGAAGTCTTCCCCATTGGGGATGACTGAGCGATCGCTGGTGGTGTTTTGTAATGTAGGCAAGCAGTTTGAAACGTGAAGGCCGATCATCTCCCACTCATTTGAAGGCACTACCGCCGTCGGGGGTGTTTGTGGTGCTCATCGCCGCTTCGCTCTTGGCGCATGGGGTGGTGTTGGGTTTGCCGCTGCCCCAAAGGGATACCGTGCAGGAGCCGCCACCGTCTGAGTCAGCAGGTGAGGCCGCGATGGATGTGGCCATTTTGCCGAGGGGCACTTTGGCCCAGCCTACCCCGGCGGCTCCAACGCCCTCAACGACGGCCAAAGATCAGCATCCGCCAGCGGCGAAAGTGCCACCTCAAGCCGATGAGCGATCGCCCCAAACGGTTTCCCCGCGATCGCCCGTGCCGCCCGCCGAGGTGCCGCCCGTCCCCGATCCATCGCTGCCGCCTTTGCCAGAGGAGGCCCCTGAGAATGCTCCCCTGGTTGACCTGCCCATCGAGACGGGCACCCATTCCCCCACGCCGCCAACCTTAGACGAGCAACTCCAAGACGCCACCGCTTATCAATACGATGGCCGCAAAGCGCTCAAGCAGACTGAGGCTTATCAAGCATCGACTAACTGGGTGGCGGGGGGCCAAATCCTCCCCGAAAATATCGCCCCGCTCGAATTGCCCTATCAACTGGGCGAGCAGTGCCTGGATCCGCCTCCCGAGTCGGGGCTGCTGGCAGCAGTGCTTGATGCCGAGGGCAATTTTGTGCGCGGCCCCGAAGTGATTGATTCCACCGGCTATGCCCTGCTGGATGAACAGGCCATCGCGATCGTCCAAGAAGATGGGCACGTCTTTCCCGATCGCAGCGAAGTCCGGGGTTACGTCACTGAGATTGTCGTGCAGTATCCGGCTAGCTGTCCCTAACGACCGCTGGGCAATTACTGGGTCGCAGCCTTCAAGGTTCCTCCTCTGGGTGGGGACATGAAGAGGCTCTTTGACGTATCCTGTTCACTTTGAACAACGGGACAAGGCTTGATAACCCAAATTTAAGCTATAGCTCTTAATGTGCTAATCAAGTTAGAAACCGATTTCGATATTGATTGTGTGCATCAGGAGCGATTACTCGTTATGAGCTATGTGGGCTGGTGTTCAGCAGCGTTAGCACGCTCGCGGTTTAGCGTTTTGACGACGGTCTTGCAGCAGTGAGAAATCGGCGATCGCGGCTCGGTTTGGCATCTTGAGCATTGAGTTTAAATCTGTTTGGGTGGTTGACGTAGCGGGCGATCGCCGCCGCAATTTGTCCCCCTATGATGGATTGGTTATGAAAATTGCCTTCTTTAGCACTAAACCCTACGACCAAGTTTCGTTCAAAGCGGCTAATGCAGCTCACGATCATGAATTGGTCTTTTTTGAGCCCCGACTCACGCCTAAAACCGTCGCCCTTGCTGAAGATTTTCCGGTGGTTTGTGTCTTTATTAACGATGAGCTGAGTGCAGAAACCCTGGGGGCGATCGCCCGCATGGGAACCAAGGTGATTGCGCTGCGCTGCGCCGGATTCAACAACGTCGATCTCAAGGCCGCCGAGGAACTAGGGCTCACTGTGGTGCGCGTGCCCGCCTATTCGCCTTATGCCGTCGCCGAACATGCGGTGGGCTTAATTCTGACCCTTAACCGCAAGCTCTATCGGGCTTACAACCGTGTGCGCGATGACAACTTTGAGTTAAATGGCCTGCTGGGATTTGATATCCACGGCAAAACGGTGGGCGTTGTCGGCACCGGCAAAATTGGCCTCTGCTTTGCCAAAATCATCCACGGCTTTGGAGCCAAGCTGCTGGCCTACGACGTTTACGAAAATCCGGAGTGTCTGGAGTTGGGCGTACAATACGTGCCGCTGCACAAATTAATGGCGCAGTCCGACATCATTTCCCTCCACTGTCCGCTATTGCCCGCGACCCATCACATCATCAATGCCGAATCGCTGCAAAATCTCAAAGCGGGAGCCATGTTGGTTAACACTAGTCGGGGCGGGCTCGTCGATACCCGAGCCGTCATCAATGCCCTGAAAAGCGGGCAGCTCGGCTATTTCGGTGCGGATGTCTATGAGGAAGAAGAAAAACTGTTTTTCCAAGACTACTCCGATCGCATCATTCAGGACGAAACCTTTCAACTGTTGCAGTCATTCCCTAACGTAGTGATTACGGCGCACCAAGCTTTCTTTACGAAAGAAGCTTTGAGCAACATCGCCGAGACGACCCTGACCAATATTGACGATGTGGCAGCGGGACGCGCATGTACCAACACGTTGCGGGCCAAGGCTTAAGGCGATTTTCAGGAACAACAATAGCGGGCTGTGGTGTATGACACTGCGCTTTAGCGGAGCCATGCCCATCGGGTTATATAACCCCTACGACTAGAAAATTCTTGTCCAGAATTCTCCTCAGGTTTTGACAAGGCAACAGGATGGGCTTAATCTTGCAACTGATTGCCCCCATCGGGGAGAGAGGCCGGCAACCGATACGTGGCGACTCGGGAAGGGGCGACAAAGGGGTCTGGGCCTGCCCCGCGATCGCCCTTTAAGCCTACTAAGTACACATAAGTTGTCTGTCATGACTTGCCAGCAATCTAGCCCCCTTTTCTGGTATGCCCGGAGGGCTTTAAGCCCCCAAATTTGGGGGACTTTGAACTTCGGTCTTCCCCCAGAATGGGGGGGACAAAGGGGGCAAACGCAGCATTTTGAGGGAGCAATCGAGATGTGTGTACTGAGTAGCTCCTGAAGCTGGTCCACTCAAATCGCCCGATCCCCTCTAATGTTTTTGACCATACGGCACTGAATAGAATTTGTGAGTGCATGTTCAAGCCTGGAAGCGGCAGCTAATCATCGTTTCATCTCGATCCTGCAATCGCCGGAAGTTTTGCACTGACCGGGCCATTCAGTCTGTATTCCCCCTTCTGCATTCGCATTTCCCCCTCAGCAAAACGGCGGGTGAGCACTATCTCAAAACGGGCATTTTCAACCAATTGCGCGGTCGATCATTAAACTCATTTATTAAATAAATCAGTGTATGTCTATGCCCTTGATCCCTATCCAGATGTTAGAGATAAAACCTTAGCGATCGCTAAAATTCCTGACCGAGATTAAATCAGTTCTGCCGTTTTCGCAGGCGATCGCCGTCCTACTATCCAGAGGAATGAGAATCATTTAAAATCCAACTTCCGCAAAGAATAGACCTGACCGGGTAAGGGACAGCCGAGACGGCTATCCCAACTGATTGAATTTCCATTCCAGGGAGTGATGGCGATCGCGGCGGATCGATGACCAAACGATCTAGGACTCGCTTTGCCACCCCCTAGAAATCCCTCAACTGACCGTTTTTTGAAGGTCGCGGCCATGAGTTGAGGGCTGGCTAATAGCATTCTTCCTGCCGCATGAATTGCGCCCTAATGGGCTCAATCCCGCCCTGACGAAACTTCCTGCGCTAGGAATAATCACAGCGCCCAGGCACCTCTAACGGTCAACGGGGCGAAGAGGCAATGTCTTGACATGGGTAAACAAATGAACGAAGGCGATCGCTAATCAACGTCTGCCCCGAGCAAAATTATAGAGAAAATCTTAAAATCCCAAATCCATTAGGGCTCAAGATCGATGAAAAATTTAGCGATTAAGTCTCATGGAATACAGCCAAAGTCCTCTCAGTTAAGGAATCAATAGCGGATACTTATACTTGAAGCCAAGTTTTTCTGGTTTTAGGAGGATGTTTAGTCATCGAAATCACAGAACCCGACTTATGCAACCTGGATTTTAATAGAAATTTAACTTCTTGGCAGGTTGTTATGTTGGTAAACAGTTTAAGTTGACTTGGTTTCCAAAAAATGAAATTCCCCTGATTCAAAAACCATCGAAGTTGGCTGTATTGCTCATAACCAAAGCTTAAAATTATCGGTTTAGCCTCAGTTTTATTGAGATTGACCTAAATCGTTAGCCGCCAAGATTTTTTGACCTGATCAACTTGTTGGAGTGTAGAGAAATGGTAATGACATCTTCTCCCCAGACGAAACCCCTGTCTGATGAAGAGTTGCGCAAGATTGATGCCTACTGGCGAGCCTGCCACTACTTGGCCGTCGGCATGATTTACCTGCGAGACAATCCTTTGCTCAAAGAGCCCCTCAAGCCAGAGCACGTGAAGCACCGCCTACTGGGTCACTGGGGGGCGTCACCCGCTTTGAGCTTCACGTACATTCACTGTAATCGCCTGATCAAGAAGTACGACCTCGACATGATCTTCATGGCGGGACCCGGCCACGGTGCGCCGGGGGTGTTGGGGCCGGTCTACCTGGAAGGCACCTACTCGGAGATCTATCCCGATAAGAGCCTGGACGAGCTCGGGATGCAGAAGTTCTTTAAGCAATTCTCGTTCCCCGGTCACATTGGCAGCCACGTCACGCCAGAAACCCCCGGCTCAATTCATGAAGGGGGGGAGTTGGGCTACAGCCTGTCCCACGCCTACGGCAGCATTTTGGACAATCCGGACCTGATCACCTGCTGCGTCGTGGGGGATGGCGAGGCGGAGACCGGGCCACTGGCCACGGCCTGGCACTCCAACAAGTACATCAACCCCATTCGCGATGGGGCGGTGCTGCCGGTGCTGAACCTGAATGGGTACAAAATCGCCAACCCCACCATCCTGGCACGGATTTCGCACGAAGAGCTGGAAGCGCTGTTTCGGGGCTATGGCTATACGCCTTACATCGTGGAGGGTAGCGATCCGGCTGAGATGCACCAAAAGATGGCCGCCACGATGGAGCTGTGCATTAACGACATTCGCGGCATTCAGCAGGAGTGTCGCAACAGCGGGAATGCGGTGCGACCTCGCTGGCCCATGATCATCCTGCGGACGCCAAAAGGGTGGACGGGACCGCAGGAAGTCGATGGTCATAAAGTCGAAGGGTTTTGGCGGGCACACCAGGTGCCCATGGGAGGCATGCACAGCAACCCTGAGCATCTCCGCCGTTTGGAAGAGTGGATGAAGAGCTATCGCCCCGAAGAGCTGTTTGACGACAATGGCTCGCCCATGCCAGAACTGCTGGAGCTGTCTCCCACCGGCAATCGCCGGATGAGTGCCAATCCCCACGCCAATGGGGGACTGGTGCGACGGGAGCTGACGATGCCAGACTTTCGGCAGTATGCGATCGCCATTCCTGAGCACGGCACGGTGGAATTTGAGAACACCAAGGTGCTTGGTTATTTGATGCGCGACATCATGCGCGACAACCTCAACAACTTCCGGCTGATGGGGCCAGACGAAACCGCCTCCAACCGTTTGCAGGCCGTGTATGAAGTCACCAAAAAAGCCTGGATGGCCGACTTCTACCCCGAAGATTTAGACGGCAGTGAGCTGTCGCAGGATGGTCGGGTGATGGAGATGCTGTCGGAGCACACCCTACAGGGCTGGCTAGAGGGCTACTTGCTGACGGGTCGCCACGGCCTCTTCCACACTTACGAAGCGTTTGCCCACGTGGTGGATTCCATGTTCAACCAGCACGCTAAATGGCTGGATATTTGTAAAAACCATGTGCCCTGGCGGCGATCCGTTTCGTCGCTGAACATTCTGCTGTCCTCTTTGGTGTGGCGGCAAGACCACAACGGCTTTAGCCACCAAGACCCTGGCTATGTGGATCTGGCGACGAACAAGAGCCCGGACGTGGTGCGGGTGTACTTCCCACCGGATGCGAACTGCTTGCTGTCGGTGGCGGATCACTGTTTCCGCAGTGTGGACTACATCAATGTCATCGTGTCCGACAAGCAGAGCCACCTGCAATACTTGCCGATGGATGAAGCCATTCGCCACTGCACCAAGGGCATCGGCATTTGGGATTGGGCCAGCAATGACGATTGCGGCACTGAGCCGGACATTCCCGATATTGTGATGGCGTGCTGCGGCGACATTCCGACGAAGGAGTCACTGGCGGCGACGGCGATCCTGCGGGAAGAGTTTCCCTACCTGAAGGTGCGCTTTATCAATGTGGTAGATCTGTTTACCCTGGTGCCCGATACTGAGCACCCCCACGGGTTGAGCGATCGCGATTTCAACTCCCTCTTTACCACCGATAAGCCGATCATGTTCAACTTCCACGGCTATCCCTGGTTGATTCACAAGCTCACCTATCGCCGTCAGGGCCAAGAGCGCATTCACGTGCGCGGCTATAAGGAAGAAGGCAACATCAACACGCCGTTGGAACTGGCGATTCGCAACCAGATTGACCGCTTCAACCTGGTGATTGATGTGATCGATCGCGTACCCAAGCTGGGTTCCGCAGCGGCCCACGTCAAAGAGCGGATGAAGAACCGCATCATCGAATGTCTGACCTATGCCTTTGAGCAAGGCACCGACATCGAAGAGGTGACGAACTGGAAGTGGCCTTATAAGGGCAACGATTTCTGCCAGTAAATTCTGGCGGTCATGCCCCCTTGTCGCCGGGTCACGGCATGCCGTGACCCTGGGGGGATCGACGATGTAGATGACGCGATCGCACCTCACAGCAAGCTTCAGCAATCCTTCACACAGGAGTAGCAGACCGTATGAGTACGGCAATCAAAACGATTCACGCGCGCGAAATTTTGGATTCTCGCGGCAACCCAACGGTAGAAGTGGATGTCACCCTGGCGGATGGTAGCCTGGGGCGGGCGGCGGTGCCCTCTGGGGCGTCTACGGGCATTCGGGAGGCGAATGAATTGCGCGATGGTGACAAGCAACGTTATCTGGGCAAAGGGGTGTTGAAGGCGGTCGAGCACGTGAATGGGGCGATCGCGGCAGCCCTCGCCGACCTGGACGCCACCGATCAATCCGGCATCGACGCCCAAATGCTGGCCCTGGACGGCACTGAAAACAAGTCAAAATTCGGGGCTAATGCCATTCTCGGCGTGTCGATGGCAGTCGCTCGGGCGGCGGCACTGTCCCAACAGCAACCGCTGTACGCTTACTTGAGCGACGGCAGCGCCACCCTCCTGCCGGTGCCCTGCTTCAACATCATCAATGGCGGTGCCCATGCCGACAGCACCGTGGACTTTCAGGAGTTCATGATTGCCCCCGTGGGCGCAGCCACCTTTTCGGAGGCATTGCGGATGGGGGCGGAGGTCTACCATGCGCTGAAGTCCACGCTGAAACAGAAAGGCTACAGCACCGGGGTCGGCGATGAGGGCGGCTTTGCCCCCGACCTGAAATCGAACGTGGAAGCGATCGAGGTAATTCTGGAAGGGATTGAGGCGGCAGGGCTGAAAGCGGGAGATCAGGTGGCGATCGCCCTCGATCCCGCCACCAGCGAACTGTATCAGGAGGACGGCACCTATCTGTTTTACAAGTCTGACCAGAGCAAGAAGTCGGCGGCGGAAATGGTGGACCTGTGGGAAGGCTGGCTCAATCAGTACCCCATCATTTCCCTCGAAGATGGGTTGGGTGAGCAAGACTGGGAGGGCTGGCAGTTGCTGACTCAGCGGTTGGGCGATCGCCTCCAACTCGTCGGCGACGATGCCTTTGTGACCAATCCCCAGATCATCCAACAGGCGATCGCCGATGGGGTGGGTAACTCCACCCTGATCAAGGTGAACCAGATCGGCTCCATCACCGAAACCCTAGAGGCCATCAAGCTGTCGCAGGACAATGGCTATACCTGCATGGTCAGCCACCGCTCGGGCGAAACGCCGGATGACTTCATCGCCGACCTCGTCGTCGCCACCGAGACCGGACAAATCAAGTCCGGTGCGCCCTGCCGGGGAGAGCGCCTAGCGAAATATAATCAACTGCTCCGCATCGAAGAAGCCCTGGGCAACCAGGCCCGTTATGCCGGACTCGCTGCCTTTAAAGGCAAGCAGCTGGTGGCTTAACCGTCCCTCGCCAATACCCCGTGGGGTGGGCACTGCCCACCCTACCCGCCCAGCCGCCCAGCCTGATCAACTCTCAAACCGAAGCTTTGGCATATAGCAGAGCCCTGCCAAAGCCCCCAAACTGCCATTAATTTATTGGTGATCCTTAAATGTATTCGTGATCCTGAGTCGCCGATCAAAAACATCCTGTAGGGTGGGCTTTGTACTCTTAACCGGAAACGAGCAGCGAGAATTGCACCTGAGGTTCCTTGTATGAATGCCGTAGCACTCTGGCAACGTTACGAAGATTGGCTCTATTACCACAACGGGCTCGATCTGTACGTTGACATTAGCCGCATGGGCTTTGATGATGCCTTTGTCGAAAGCCTGAAGCCGAAGTTTGAAAAGGCTTTTCAGGATATGGAGGCCCTGGAGGGAGGGGCGATCGCCAACCCCGACGAAAACCGCATGGTCGGTCATTACTGGCTGCGGGCCCCCGACTTGGCCCCGGACGATCTGGGTCAAGCGGTCATCACCGTCCTCAACGACATCGAAGACTTTGTCCAACAGGTGCACGCGGGCACCCTCAAACCGGCAGAAGCGGATCAGTTCACCAACATTCTCTCCGTGGGGATTGGGGGCTCGGCCTTGGGGCCAGAGTTTGTTGCCAAAGCGCTCGCGCCCATCAACCCCCTGATGAACATTTACTTTATGGACAACACCGATCCCGCTGGGATTGACCTGGTGTTGGATCGATTGGGGGACGACCTCAAAAGCACCCTCGTCATCATCACCAGCAAGTCGGGCGGCACCCCCGAAACCCGCAACGGCATGTTGGAAGTGAAGCACCGCTTTGAAGCGCTGGGGCTGGATTTCCCCTCCCACGCGGTGGCCATCACCATGATCGGCAGCAAAATGGATGAGTTGGAGCGCTTGGAAGGCTGGCTCGCGGAATTTCCCATGTTTGACTGGGGGGGGGGGGGCACCTCGGAGATGTCGGCAGTCGGCCTGCTCTCGGCGTCGCTGCTGGGCATCGACATTCGCTCGATGTTGGCCGGTGCCAAAGAAATGGACGCGGCCACGCGCATCCCCGACCTCAAAAACAATCCGGCGGCCTTGCTGGCGCTCTCCTGGTACTATGCGGGCAACGGCAAAGGCGAAAAGGATATGGTTATGCTGCCCTACAAAGACAGCTTGCTACTGTTTTCTCGCTATTTACAGCAGCTCGTGATGGAGTCGCTGGGCAAGGAAAAAGACCTCAATGGCAACGTCGTGCATCAGGGCCTGGCGGTGTATGGCAACAAAGGCTCAACGGATCAGCACGCCTATGTGCAGCAACTGCGGGAAGGGGTGCCAAACTTTTTTGCCACCTTTATCGAAGTGTTGAAGGACCGACAGGGCGAATCCATTGAAGTGGAAGCCGATGCCACCTCCGGCGATTTTCTCAATGGCTTTTTGCAGGGCACGCGGGCGGCGCTGTACGACAACCAGCGGGAATCGATCACCCTCACCGTTCACGAAGTCACGCCGCGCATGGTCGGGGCGTTAATTGCCCTGTATGAGCGGGCGGTGGGGCTGTATGCTTCCCTGGTGAATATCAACGCCTACCATCAACCGGGGGTCGAGGCCGGGAAGCAAGCGGCGGCTTCCATTTTGGAGTTGCAGCGTCGGGTGTTATCCGTGGTGCGATCGCTCGATCAGCCGTTACCCCTGGCCACCGTAGCGGCAAAAGCCGGAGCCGCTGACGACATCGAATCGGTCTATAAAATTTTGCGCCACCTGGCCGCCAACGATCGCGGCATCACCCTTGTCGGCGATCGCCGTCAGCCTTCCCAGCTCAGGGTGCAAGGTTAGACGATGGGCTAGCTGCACTGACCCGCGATCTGGATTTCGTTTTGCCTTCATTTTGTCAATCACTCAAGGAGACCCCTATGGTTGCTGCTGACCCCTTAGCTAATTGTCCAGTAACGATTGAGGACGATCGCACCGGCTTGAGCGTCGAAACGCTGCGCCGAGCCTTGACCGATCACCTCTATTACATTCAGGGCAAGCTCCCTGAGTTTGCCTCCCCCAATGACTTTTATCTAGCCCTCGCTTTTGTGGCGCGCGATCGCCTGATGCCCCGCTGGCTTTACTCGCGCCGCAATTATTTAAATCCCGAAACCCGCATTGTTTCCTATCTGTCGGCGGAGTTTTTGCTCGGTCCCCACCTGGAAAACAACCTGATCAACCTGGGCATTCAAAATGTCGTGCGGCAGGCGGTGGAGGAGTCCAACCTGGACTATCGCGCCCTGATCGACCAAGAAGAGGAGCCCGGCTTGGGAAATGGCGGCCTGGGACGGCTGGCGGCCTGCTATATGGATTCGCTGTCGAGTTTGGAAATCCCCGCGATCGGCTACGGCATCCGTTACGAATTTGGCATCTTTGACCAGGATATTCGCGATGGCTGGCAGGTCGAAAAAACCGACAAGTGGCTCCAGTTTGGCAACCCCTGGGAAATTGCCCGCCCTAGCGTCGCGGTAACGGTGAAGTTTGGCGGCCACACCGAACCCTATGTCGATAACGAAGGCCAGTATCGCGTGCGGTGGGTGCCCGACCAGGTGGTCAAAGGCATTCCCTACGACACGCCGATCACCGGCTACCAGGTCAACACAGTCAACACCTTGCGGCTGTGGAAGTCGGAAGCGCCGGAGTCCTTTGATTTCCAAACGTTTAACGTGGGCGACTACTACGGGGCCGTCAACCAAAAGATTGTTTCTGAAAACATCAGCAAGGTGCTGTATCCCAACGACGAGCAAGTTCAGGGCAAAGAGCTGCGCCTGATGCAGCAATTTTTCTTCGTGTCCTGTGCGCTGCAAGACATGATTCGCATTCACCTGACCAGTGGTCGACGACTCGACTCCTTCCACGAAAAGTTTGCGGTGCAGTTGAATGACACCCACCCGGCAATCAGCGTCGCTGAGCTGATGCGCCTGTTGATCGACGAGCACTACATGCAGTGGGATGCCGCCTGGGAAATCACCCGCCGCACCTTTGCCTTTACCAACCACACCCTGCTGCCCGAAGCATTGGAGAAGTGGTCGGTGGATCTGTTTGGCCGCATTTTGCCGCGCCATTTGGAGATCATCTACGAAATCAACCGCCGCTTTTTGGATCAGGTGCGGTTGCGCTTTATGGGCGACGAAGAGCGGATTAGCCAACTGTCTTTGATTGATGAAAGTGGTAACCGTGCGGTCCGCATGGCAAATCTAGCCTGTGTCGGCAGTTACTCCATTAACGGGGTGGCCGCCCTGCACACAGAGTTGGTGAAAACGACCATTCTCAAAGACTTTTACGACCTCTCTCCCGAAAAGTTCAACAACAAAACCAACGGCGTGACCCCTCGCCGCTGGATAGTGCAGGCTAATCCTCGTCTGACGAATCTGATCACCAGCAAAATCGGTGACAGCTGGATCAAACATCTGGATGATCTGCGGGGCTTAGAAGGCTCTGCCGACGACGCTGGATTCCGCTATGAATGGCGGCAGATCAAGCTGTCGATCAAGCGCGACTTGGCCGATCACATTCGTACCCGCACGGGCATTGTGGTCAATCCCGAGTCGATGTTCGACGTGCAGGTGAAGCGGATTCACGAGTATAAGCGGCAGCATTTGAACGTGTTGCACATCATCACGCTGTACAACCGCATCAAGGCGGATCCCAACGTCGAGATTACTCCCCGCACCTTTATCTTTGGCGGTAAGGCGGCTCCGGGGTACATGATGGCGAAGCTGATGATTAAGTTCATCACTTCGGTGGGCGATGTGGTGAATAATGACCCCGATGTGCGCGATCGCCTCAAGGTAGTCTTCCTGCCGGACTACAACGTCACCTTTGGGCAGCGGGTGTATCCAGCGGCGGAACTGTCGGAGCAAATTTCCACCGCCGGTAAGGAAGCCTCGGGCACTGGCAACATGAAGTTTTCGATGAATGGAGCCCTCACCATCGGCACGTTGGATGGCGCCAACATCGAAATTCGCGAAGAAGTGGGCGCGGAGAACTTCTTCCTGTTTGGTCTCAAAACGACTGAGGTGCAGGAACTCAAGGCCAATGGCTACAATCCCTGGGATTACTACCACAGCAATGACACCCTAAAAGCGGTGATGGATCTGGTGGCCTCGGGGCACTTCTCCCACGGCGACACGGAACTCTTCCGCCCCTTGCTGGATAACTTGCTGCACCATGACCCGTTCCTGCTGCTAGCGGATTATCAGTCCTACATCGATTGTCAGGATGCGGTCGGCCACGCCTACCGCGATCAGGATAACTGGACCCGCATGTCGATCTTGAACGCGGCCCGCACCGGCAAGTTCTCCAGCGATCGCTCGATCCGTGAATACTGCAACGATATCTGGCATGTGAAGCCGCTACCCGTAGTCGTGCCGGACTATGACCAGGCCAAAGCAGCGCTGAACGTCTAAGGTTCGCGATCGGGCTGGATTCCATGACTCCACAGGGGCGCACCCTCATGCGCCCCTACCCGGTCAGAACAGCGATCGCCCCCTCAGTAGGGGCTTAGCAGTGCCAAGCCCTTAAGGAATCTTCGTGCTCTGGATATCGTCAGCGGACACGCGCCCCCGCCCTCAGACCGCCGGTGCAGGTACCACATCACCATCGGCAGTAGGGGATGTCGCCTGCCAAGCCACCCCAGTAGCCGCCGCCTCAGTCGCGGGCAGCGGCTTGCGGGCAGTGCTGAGCTGGTTGAGCAAAAACACATCCTGGGTGCGGACAGCCTCGAATCCGGCGTAGCCCAACCAGGCATCTAAGTTGCCCTGGCCGTACTCCCGGATGAAGGGTTCTTCAAAAACGGTGTTGAGCCAGTCGATGGTGCGCAGGGTTTGCTGATTCCCATCCAGCACCAGCATTTGTCCACCAGACCGCATGATCCGAAAGCTTTCCTGCAAGATGGTTTTCGCCACCACTGGCGGCGTTTCGTGAAAGAGCAGTGTGGCGCACACCACATCAAAGGACTCGGCATCGAGTCCGGTCGCCATCGCGTCGCCGTGACGAAAGGTGATGTCTAATCCAGCATCGTGGGCTTTGTGCTGTGCCACCACTAGCATGTGGGGCGACAGGTCCAACCCCACTACCTCAGCTTGGGGAAAGCGGCGCTGGAGCATGAGCGTCGTCGTGCCGGTGCCGCAGCCCAGATCCAAGATGCGCCGGGGACTGCCCGGAATCGCGTTGACCAAACTTTCGCGCACCCAGGTTTCGCTAGGGGGCAGCACGTACTGGGTGACGGGGTCGTAGGTCACCGCCGCATCAATGTTGAGGTAGCCGTTGTCGATGCCGTGAAAGCGGCTGGTTTGGTAATAGTGGGGATACGTCACCTGGGGATTGGCGATCGCTGCCGTCTCGGCTTCCCAATCGATGCTGTTGCGAAATCGCAGCAGCGCTTCTTGATCCATCAACTGCCCAAAGAGGGGGGCCAAAAATTGGTCAAACAGGCTTTTTACTGGAGTTTCCATGCTTCAGTCGGCAACAAGACGACAGGGCGACTGCTTTCCTAATTTAACCCCTGAGAGAAAAATTGGCTGGATGGGCGGAGGCGATCGCTACTCTACCAACCACTCAACGCTGGTCCAAATTCTATTGAGTGCTGGGGCGGGCGATCGCTCCCCGGCACCAAGGGCACGGATGACATCGATACAATAAAGCCATCTATCCCCAACTCCTTGATATGGTTGCGCTATCCCAAACTCCCCTGACGCCTGACGAGTATTTGCAGCTCGAAGCTGAGAGCGCTGTTAAGCACGAGTATGTTGACGGCGAAATATTCGCAATGGCGGGCGCGAGCGATATCCATGTCACGATTGCTGGCAACCTGTTTGCGCTACTCCGCAGTCATGTGCGCGGTACGAATTGCCGCGTTTACATTGCCGACATGAAGGCGCGGATTGAGGCGCGTAACTGCTTTTACTATCCTGACGTGATGGTGACGTGTGATGCCCGCGACACGGAAACATCGACTTTCAAGCGGTTTCCTAAGCTCATCGTCGAGGTGCTCTCTGACTCCACTGAAGCCTTTGACCGCGGCGACAAATTTACTGACTATCAAGCTCTCGATACGCTGGAGGAGTACGTGATCATCAACACCCGGCATCAGCGGGTCGAGTGCTTTCGCCGCACCCCTGACCATCTTTGGCTATTGCAAACTTATACGGTTGAAAGCGAGCAGTTTGAACTCCAGAGCCTTGAGTTTACCGATGCGATCGCGGCTCTGTATGAAGATGCTGAACTGGAACCGACGCCACCCCGCCCGGAGTGACCGAAACGCGATCGCCCTACTTCGCCAACCGTTCAACGCTTGTCTCAATTCCAGTGAGGTGATTGGCGGGCGATCGCTGTGTCAATCTCTGTGCTGAGCCACTAAGAGGCATCTAACCATCAGATAAGGCGTCCGCTTGGTATAGCAAGGTTTCGAGGTTGTGAATGAGGGGTTGTAAATCTGTAGTGACGATTTGCCAGATGATGTCTAGATTGACATCAAAGTAAGCGTGAGCAAGGCGATCGCGGGTGCCTGCAATTTGCCGCCAGGGAATTTCAGGGGATTGAGCTTGAACCTCTACCGAGATATTTTTTGCCGCTTCTCCTAGAATTTCGATGAGGCGAACAACTGCCAGGGCCAGCATTTCGTTCGTGTTCAAATCTTGCCGCGTACGTCCTCGGGTAAACGCTGCGATTTTCTGTGCTGCTTCCAGCATGTGGCGCAGGCGAATCCGATCTTCAACGGTGAACATAAATTGTCTGAGCTTGGGCCTGCACGGCATCGCGAAAATATTGGCTCAGGTCTTGAGGGGTTCTGAGATCGACTGGGCGACCGACAATCTGGGTGAGTCGGTCTTGAATATCAATAAAGGCAAAACCGGGGATGTGACCTGGTTCAAACTCGACTAACACATCGACATCGCTGTCAGGCCGGAAGTCATCGCGCAAAACAGATCCGAAGAGTGCCAGTTTGTGAATGTGATACTGCTGGCACAAATCGGCGATCGCCGCTGAGGGGATTGAGATGGGTAATGTACTGCGATCGCTCATTTTCTGACTACTCCTCTAACCGCTCAACGCTTGTCCCAATTTTAGCGGGGCAGTTGGAGGGCGATCGCTCAAGAGACACTCTAGCCAGTAAATACAAGGACTGAGGCAGACAATATTTGGGAGGCGATCGCCCCACTCCGCCAACCGCTCAAAGCTTGCCTCACTCAATCTATGGCAGCAAATCGGCAACGGCGATCGCGGCTTCAATACCTGCTACAGAAGAGACCATTTGCTCAGCCGAATATTTCTGTTTCATGCAGTAGCTAAAGCCGTATTCAGCGGCATCATCCGCTACTGGGTCGCGATAGATTTCTAGCTGGCGGTTGTGAAGGTTCAAAATCCAATATTCAGCAATCCCTGCTTTAGCGTAGAGGCTCCCCTTTACCTTGCGGTCGTAGCGCAGCGAGGTATCAGCGACTTCGACAATGAGAAGTGCCGTTGTGGGATGAGCGTCGGCATAGTCGCGAATGGAACCGGGAACTACGGCAATATCGGGTTCGGGTTCGGAGATGTCGCTAATGACGAAGGGCTTTTGTTGACGAATGTAGTAGTCTTTGCCGAAACCAGGTCTCAGAGCAGTGTCAATGAGGTCAATGGCGATCGCATGGGGACTTTTCATCGCGGCCATGTCAATCACCTGCCCCTCAATGAGTTCGACCCGCCGACCTTGGAAAAAGTTCAGGTCTGCGAGTCGATAATATTCGTCCCGCGTCCACAAATGCACCTGCGGTTCCGTCGTAGGTAACATAGGCTGTCTCATCAATACTGATAGCTGAAGTTTGGGGTTGGG